>TARA_B100001093_G_scaffold464293_1_pt1 | contig 18267 bp, 14 predicted proteins | sample TARA_B100001093 | Tara Oceans TARA_B100001093 (sample SAMEA2623116) | marine metagenome | biome: marine biome (ENVO:00000447); feature: surface water layer (ENVO:00002042); material: "saline water (ENVO:00002010), including plankton (ENVO:xxxxxxxx)" | depth 5 m
AATCGACGCCTATTCGAGTGATACACGAATGATTTGCTGAGGAGTTCTCGGGCGATCTCCGGGGCCTTTATCACATCGTTCAATCGCTTTGACGACATCCATTCCTTCAACAACTTCTCCAAATACAGCGTGATTTCCATCAAGCCAAGGTGTTGGCACCGTTGTTAGGAAGAATTGGGAGCCGCCAGTGTTTGGGCCTGCATTTGCCATCGAGAAGACGCCTGGCTTGTCGTGCCTGAGGTTGAGCGCTGAACGTTCACATGGGATTTGCCATCCCGGGCCGCCGGTACCTGCTCGCCGAGAGTTTGGATCACTGGAATGCGGGCATCCGCCTTGAATCATGAAGTTCTCAATCACTCGGTGAAAGTGCAGTCCATTGTAATGACCACTTTCAACGAGACGGACAAAATTCGCCACTGTATCGGGGGCTTTGTCGTCATAGAGTTTGATGGTAATGTTACCTGCGCTGGTTTCCATAAGGGCTTGCATGATTCCTCCCAGCCATCGGAGGGTCAAGAGCATTCGCTTTGTCTTCCTAAGTGAATCAAGCCTTCAACCAAGGTCGGAAGTGTTGATCTGCATAGGTTCGAGCGTAATCTGCAGGATATCCTGCTGCGACCAGCTGTTGCTCATATGCGAGTTGTTCAGGTGTGATTGTTGGGTCAGCAGCTGGAGGCAATCCAGTGACAGAGGCATAGGCCATCTGTTGTTGGTCATACGCTGAGTCACTGTCTTTGCCGCGACCACGGAGAACCAATACTACTGAAAGCAGGAGGACAACAATAACGCCAGCGACAATTCCGATAGTCGCTGGAGAAAGTCCAAAAATGTCCGAACTTGATTGAGCACCATCTTCGTCACTGCTCGAACCTTCGTCACCGCTCGGTTCAACCCCATCGTCATCCCCTACCGTTAGGTTAGAGTCTAGATCCACATCATCTACAGTTCCTGTATCGTTTTGGGTTTCGCCTGTATCGTCATCAACAACCTCGCAACCATCAGTATCAACTTGGGCGCCGGCTACAGTGTCGGGACATTGGTCTGCTTCATCGTTAACGCCATCGCCATCAGCATCGGTATTTGCAGCAGGACATCCATCTCCACCAACACCGTTTGGCACGCCAAAGACATCAGGGCACGCATCTCCATCGATACCTTCTGGATTGTCACCGTAGGTGTCGCCATCTGAATCGAGTGCCTGACTCGGATCGAATGGCCACTCATCGTTTAGATTCGACACTCCATCTCCATCAAGGTCAGCACAGCCAATACGGTCAATGGTTGAATCACCATATGTTGTTGGGCAGTCATCAATGACCCCGTCGCCGGTATCCGTTGTATTGAATCCATCACGATCGACATCGTTAGCCCACAACTCTTGTTCATTTTGAATAAAGAATGGAATTCCAATTTCTTGATTATTGGTTTCATTGGATTCAGTCAAATCATCATCAGCATCAATGGTAAGGCGGCAATTGTACATCCCAGTCGCTTGTTCATCTGTTGTTGTGTAGTATTCAGCCCCTGAGCCGAATGTAGTATTGTATTGGCCGGTGACAGTGACCGTCTTTGTCGCCATTCGGGCAACGTCGGCGCCAGTTGAGTCAATCAGGTCGAGGTGCAACGTAACCGAGGCACCCATGGCGTCTCCTCGTAAACTCACCAATTCCCAGGTGATTTGTTGCTCAGAGCCGGAGGTGTGATTGGTCGGACATACAAGAGAAGAAATTCCGATGTCTGCCGGAGCAGAATCAAGGCTTTCGACACTAATGTTGTAATATCCAGCACCGTTATTTGCATCAAGAACAAGAACGTAATCCTTACTCACACCTTCAAATTCAGTGTTATAGGAAGTGAAGAGTACGCCATAACTCGTATTGTCGGCATAGGCGATGAGGTTTCCACTTACATCTTGGAGGGTCGCTGAAAATGGCATTTCAGGGTCAGCCGTAAATCCGATTTCGAAGTTCTTCCCATCGTTGACCGTGAATGTATAAACATCAGCATCATCAAGACCGCTAAAGCATCCTTGACCGTTCAGTGTTGGATTTTGACCGACATTGATTCCATTTCCACTCGGTGCATCCTGTCCTAAACCAAGGTCGTTTTGTTGGCCACAGTTGAATGAGTCTGGATCGACGCCCTCGGTTTCAATTATCAAAGTGTAAACTCCGAGACTGAGCCAAGATTCGACGCTGATGTAGAATGTTCCTCCTAAGCCAGCAAAGTCGTCATCACCCACCGTTGTGACTGTTTCATCGATAGAAGTGGAAAGGAAACCACGATCGAACCAAACACCCTGATCATCACGCAAGTAAACATCCGCATCTTGGTCGGGTGAATTAACGAGCGTTACAGTGATGTTGAGTCCAGGTGAAACACCGATTTCGAACCAATCATCATCATCAACATCTTTGTGAACACAACCGTTGATGGTCATTGAGACGTCTGTGCCGAGGAAGTAGGCTGATGCTACATCGTCTCCTACATCACCTCCAGACATTGCATCATCTTGGGCTGGGCAGGATGTAGCTTTCGTATCGATAAGTAATTCTTCAAATGAATATCCTAAGTTATCATCTTCATTCTTTTCATCAATTTGTTCATCGGAGTCTACCATGGCAATTACGGTGTAATTTCCTCCTTGAGCACTGGTTGGGATGGTGGCAGACAGTTGGAAGATTCCAGTTTCATTGATGTCAAGCGCGGCAATACTCATGTTACCAATTTCAACATCATGGTCTGCTAATCCACCGTCTACGGATAGCCAGGCAGTTACGAGGGCAGCAGGTGAAAGCATTGTTCCAGTATTGTTGACTTCAACATCAAATATTACGCCGCCTCCAGCGGTTGCTGAAAGGGAACCAGATAGATTCTCAATCACGAGGTTCGGTGCAGGTGAGGAATAATTTGTCCAAACATCGAGCGTCCAGTTCACGCCCGTTCCTGAACGAGAGAGGTTGACATAATAGGTTCCTGCAACACCGTCATATGTTGTTCCAAGGCTTGAAACAAGCCCTTCATTTCCTCCAAAAGATGCAGATGAGTCAACATCGAGATTACCGTTTGTCAAATCGATGTATGTTGTTACGGCTTGGTCGAGCGTAAGTGTGATGTCAATAGAATGGTCGGCAGGGACTTCAAAGGCGAGAACATCATTTGCATCGATTCCATCTATGCATCCCGTGTATGTCGCCGTTACATTTGTGCCCAGCGGCGTTGAAGCATTGGCTTGTTCGCTTGGAGCATCGTTACCAAGGCCAGCATCATTTTGCCCGTTTGGATAGAGGTTTTCACATGACTCTCCTACCAGCATCACGCCATCAGATGCAAGGAAATTATTCGATTCATTATTTTCTGTTACGTTTCCATACCCGTCGGCAAACAGCAACCAGTAGTATGTGCCATTTGCCAAATTCGAAGGCAGAAGGACTTGAGCCGTTGTTGTACGACTTGTGTTTTCTGCTAACGCCGCTTCTGTTTGAGAAACATCAATCAACTGATCCGCAGCACTGTATGTTTGGTCTGTAGAAAGGACAAACTGAACCTCAAATGCATCCGATGTCGTGTTGTAAATGTTCTCAACCACGTATTCAATGTTAACAGTTGAACCCGCTTGTCCAGATGATGGCTCAACGATTGAAGTGATGGTAAGGTCGGGGCGAGGTGGAGTGTTGTTGGTCCACGTTCTCAGAGAATATTGACCGTCTCCGCTGTAGATGAAAACTTCGACGTAAAAAGTTCCTGCGTTACTCGAAAGAGAGGTACCTGAAGTACTGACTTTCTCAAGGGCAGTTGTCGAAAGAGATTGATCAACAATGGTTCCTGAAGAGTCGATGAGGTTGAGGTCAAAATCGGCACCTGCAGGCACTGTCAATTCAATGTCAACATCCTTGCCAGCAGTTGTGGTCACTGCATACCAATCCTCAGTATCGGAAGCATCAATACAGCCTTGGTCGCCACTTTGTCCACTGTTCGGATTTGTTCCAAGACTACGTGATGTGTTTGCATCGCTTCCAGCGTCGCCAGGAGTCCCCGCATCAGATTGGGTCACACATGCAGCTCTTCCGCTTGTAGATTGCTTTTGTTTCGGTTTTTCGAACACTAATTTGGTAGGCTGCTGACTCTCTTTTGTTTGCTCTTTTGAGGTTGTTTTCTCAAAACCAGTCTTTTCATCTATTGCGGATACCATTGGCACCATTGCAGCAAATAGAAACAACAAGGTTAGGCTTACAGCCATTCGTCGGGCGTTCTGCATAGCCCAACCATTACCCGCACCGTTATCAAACCTCGGCTTATTGGTTAAGCGAGTGCTTGGTCGATTTCACTTGCCAGACGGTCAAAGCGTCCTTGAAGTTCTTTCATGGCTCCGTTGAAAGCTTGTTCTGGGGTGAGGCTTCCATCGGTTTCGTAATTGAAAATGTATGCTCCTTCAACAGGTTCCATAGTGATGGCGTCATCGAAGTCTCCATCGCGGTTTGTTCCAGGTCCAACTTGATGCAGTGCATCAGTAAGGTCGAGCAGGTGATTGATATCGGTCATCTTCTTGTCTTTACCAAACAGTTTCGCATCGATTGGCTTTCCATCTGAAGTTGTGAGTCCAAGATCGAACAAGACCTTTGCCTTCTTTGGTTTGTTAAGCGTTGCAATTTGGTGTTGGCGGAATCCAACAGCAGCAACTGGAGACCACTTTGCATGGTCACGGCCGCGACCAAGTGTTGCAAATGCATAGAATTCGAGATATTGACCTTTTGAGAGGATTGTCAAAGGAATGCGCTTGTGCTCTTCACGAATGTCAAACATTTGGTCCGAGATGGTTGTTAGGTCTTCAGCATAGACGGTTTTGAAAGCCTCTTCTGAATCTTCTGATGGACCTTCTTTTCGGATGTGATAAAGAACTTGACACGTCATGCAACCTTTCGATTCTTCAGCCATGTCCTTGCAGGTAGGACAGTCATCAGGGAAAGTGATTCCTTCGTCTGGATAGGTTGGGACTGGAATCATTGCTAGCCGGTGAGCAATAACTTCGTCTGGCAAAACATTCACCGATTCCAAGACTTGTCCTTTGTTATCTTGGTGAGTTCCTTGGTCGAAATTGACTCGATCGATAGCGAGTTTCGGTACATCAGCGATAAGTGCACGGCGAATTGCATTCACTTGTGCAGCGTCTGTATTTGTCATAAGAAGTCGAATCTCATTGCCTTTTGGCCAGCCGTCAACGATTTGTACATCCATCTTTTCCACCTCAAAAATCAAACACGGCGGCCACGGCGGCCACCTTTTTTCTTTGTTCCATCGTGAGCGATAGGCGTCACGTCTTCGATACGAGTAATTGTCATTCCAGCACGGGTGAGTGCTCGAATTGCAGCCTGTGCACCTGGTCCTGTATTGTTGGAAAGGTTGCCTCCAGGTGCGCGATACTTGATGATGAGTTGTGTGAACTCTTTGTCTTTGAGTTCATCAGCCATCTTTTCGGCCGCACGGGTAGCAGCGAATTGTCCACCACTGTCCTTAGAAGATTTGACAACTTGTCCACCAGAACAAGTTGTTATTGTTTCTGCTCCAGTCAAATCGGTAGCAGTCATCAAAATATTGTTGTAGGAACTGAAGATGTTGATAATAGCACGGCGTGTCATCACTCGTCACCTCCGACATTTTCAGCAGAAGGCGCTTCTTCAGCAGCAGCGACGACTTCTTCAGCGAACTCAGGTGTTGCTTCAGGATCGACTTCTTCTTCTTCCACACCGTATTCAGCAGACGAAGCACGTCCGTCAATAGCTTTGCGAATAGGGTGTTCTGGGTTGTCAATCCATGGGCAACTTGGATGCCACGTTAGCTGTTCTTCTTCATCTCTGGAGAGGGGATAAGAAGGGATAGTGACTTTTTGATTACCGATGACAATCTTTCCGTGGGTCACGAATTGTCGAGCTTGCTTCATTGAGATAGCGAGGCCCTTGTAATACACTTGTGCCTGAAGGCGACGGTTGAGGATGTCTTCAGTGCTCAGAGACAGGATGTCGTCAAGTTTTGCATCAGAGGAAATAAGTCCCTTATTGTGCAATGAACGGAGGAGGTCTTCCATTTCGCGCTTTCCGTGGGCTTCACTTGTGTCGACCATACCAATCAAGCGCATTGCTTGACGTCGATGTCGGCGAAGTTGAGACTTCGCCTTCCAGATTTCACGCATGTTTTTCAAACCATGATTGGCTTGAATAGCGTGTTCTTCTTCGATTCGTGCAGCCTTCCAAGGATGGGAAGGCGTGTCAAACTTAGGTCGTGCAAACTTTGGTTCTCCCATACATCATCCCTCCAAATCAATTCTTCTTTCGGCTTACACCGAGTGTAAGTCCACCACGACCGTTCGAGCGGCCACGTTGTCCACGAACTTTGTTTCCGCTTGCGTGGCGAACACCACGGTAGCACTTCATGGTTCGAAGACGGTTAATGTCGTCTTCAAGAGTAAGAGTTACTTGTTGGCCAGTAAGATGCAATTCATCTCCGGTCTCAAGGTCACGTTGACGGTTAAGCATCCAAAGCGGGACGGTTTCTGCATAGCCTTCAATGGCTACACGGAGCGATTCCTGTTCATCAGCCGAGAGGTGGCCGGCAAGTGAAGCAGGGTCGAATCCGGTATTCTTACAAATCTGGATAGCGGTTCGTGGACCTACGCCCCGAACAGCAGTCAATGCTGTAGCGAGCGTTTTCTGTCCATCCATGTCTGTATCAGCCATTCGCAAGATGTAAGAGAAATCTTCTCCCAAATCTTCTTCCTTTTGTCGTGCCATTGTGTTCACCTCTCCTTAACACACAGTGTCAAGCAAGTTCCCGACCAACCTCCCCTATATCAAGACCGCGATGTATCTTCGCGGTACTGAGAACCGAAAACCATTGAATTTATGGTGATTTTTTCGTGTGATTCGGCGTGCGAAAAGGGTGCTGTTATTCTGCGATACAAATGAGCAACATTTCATCGCCGGGTTGCTGAACGAGAAAAGCCTCTCTCCGCCCGTGTCTTCGTGCGATTTGTCGGTCTATCGCTCCCTGAATTTTGGGCTGGAGTTCTGGAGAGAGGGGCACTCTTACTGTTAATTTCGATACGTCGTGTTCGAGTACCATTTCAACCAATTGATCAACGGTGCTGAGGTTGAGTTGGAGTCGAACTAGAGCGACGACGCGGCCAGTAGCTTGGACAAGCATTCTGTCGTTTTTTTGTTCAAGTCTGAGAGGGTGCTGATGGTGGATCTGCGGGCGCCTACCCTCGACCACACCCCAGTTGATATGTTCTGATTTTGTGACCGTTTTTAGCCATGATTCTGCCATCCCGCTTTCAACAAGAGCCGCATCGAGGATGCTGACTCTTTCTCCCCGTCGAGGAGGTTGGCGCACCGGAGTTGGAACGCCATCGCCTTGTTCCAGAGCAATACCTCCTGAAATGACGTAAGCGTCTTCGGTAATTTCTGGAGGGATACGGACGAATCGCCGTGCAATTCCCTGACTGGCTGCGCTTCCCAGCCACAGAGCAAGTCGGTCGACGCGGCCCCTACCGCGAGAAGTCCAAACCCATGTCCGAGCAATCCCACTCCAGACCTCATCTACCAATGATTCCACTTCGATTCTTTGAGCGTGCGTAAGCCGGGGTGACAGGTCGAGCAAAAGAGCAGGCCCATTTTCCCCTTCCGACAAATACGGGGCCCATCCTTTGAACACCTCATCAAGCCGAGGGGCCATTTCATCAAGCCCGTGAGTTCTGCTGTTTCTCGGCCGTGCAGGGTCGAGATGAAGAAATGCTATTGAAGGATAATCGTCGAGTTTGAAGTGGTCAGCAAGTGTCGCACAGACCGTTGCTCCATCTCTGCCATCTCCAGCGACAATTCGTGTTTTTTGCATGCGTTCTAGACCTTCTTCATTGCGATACTTTGCAATTGCTTGCAGGTTAACGGCACTTGCTTGGGCACGTTTCACGTTCAATTCAACTCCGATGCCGGCTCTTTGTAAAAGCGCCAAGTGAGCGCCTAATTGAATGCCACTGCCGCATGCACAATCCAAGATGTAGCCATCGGGGAGTTCGAGTTCCGTCAAGAGTTTTGAACGTGCCAAAGCCACCTGCCAAGGCGTTGCTAATGGCTTCCCTTCGCTGGCGTGGAAAAATACCAACTCGCCCGCCGCTGTAGGATCTGGGGCGAATTCAGTTAAGCCGGCTGAATCAGCGATACTCGGATTGAAAATTCCAACCATATTCTTGCCTCATTGGCCTGCTACATCACTTCGAGTCATGATGCTTTCAAAGTGGATTCCCGCGTCAGCAAACGCTTCCTTGGCTCCTTCCTCACGGTCAACAATGCTGATGACGGCAACCACCTTGCACGATGTGCCCTGATGGATACGTTCAACGGCCTTTATTGCTGAACCACCGGTTGTGGTTACGTCTTCAACAATAACAATCGTCCCTCCATTTTCAAGGGACGAGCCTTCAATTCCGGGAGGGTTGTTGGTCTTTCGCCCCCCTCGACCTTTTGCTTCTTTGCGGACCATGAATCCAAGTCGGGGGGTTGTTGCGGGAGAGGTAGCGACAGCAATTGCCGTCAAAGGAACTGCTCCGAGTTCTAAACCACCAACAAAGTCAACGCCTAAATCGTCCATTCTTAGGTTGAAAAGAGCACCCAAGTGGTGTGTCGATTCAGGGTGCATCATGACAGGTTTGGTGTCAAAAAACCATCTGGAATTTCGCCCACTTGCCAGTGTAAATGCATCATCGCTACCGCCGTCGATGAATGCTAAATCTCGCACGAGTTCAACCAGACGGGGCCAACTTGGATGGGAGCGAACGCTCGGATGGACGGTCATTAAACCGTCTTTATGCCCCGCATCAATGAACTTTGCTTCTCGTAACCGCTGACGCCAACCATGCGATTTGAACGCGGCACTCATAAACGGTCGCCCTCAAGAGGTAAAAGAATCACATGCCGCCATCGAATGCATCAGGTCAAAATCGAGGACATAATCCTCTGCTTGGTCTCGATATTCAACGTTTGGAAGCGGAAATGAAATCGTATCACCAGTGGCTCGATGAGCATGCTGATGAAGCATATATCGTGGCCGAAAAAGCGAGAAGCCAAGGATATGACCTCAAAGAGCACGTCGAGATTCCGAGGGCTGCAGATCTTGCGGGGCGAACTGAAAAACTCCTCGTAGAATATTTGGAGGGCTATGAAGTTGCAGAAGATATCCGCAAACTCCTTGCAGAGCATGACCGAGAAACAACTTCTATTATGATGGCTCAAAGCGTAGCACGCGGTTTTCGCGAAAAAGGTCACGACCTCATAACCGCTATCGACGTTGGATTAAGAGTTGGACTTGCCGTACTCACAGAAGCAGTTCTTGTTGCTCCACTTGAAGGAATCAGCGAAGTTCGTTTACTCAACAATGTAGACGGCTCTCAATTTGTCTCCGTTCATTTTGCAGGACCAATCCGAGCAGCAGGAGGTACGGCTCAAGCGCTCGCAGTATTGATTGCAGATATGATTCGCCGAGAACTCAACATAGGCCATTACCAGCCAACGACTCCAGAAGTTGAGCGTGTGAAAGAAGAGTTTGGTCTTTACAGAGGCAACCTCCAATACCGCCCTTCGCCAGCAGAAATCGATGAAATAGTTCGGGCCTGCCCCATCATGATTAACGGCGAATCTACTGAACGAATCGAGTGTGCAGGATATGGTCGGGTTCGCAACATTGACGAGGCGCGAATACGTGGTGGAGTTCTGCTCGTTATTGGAGAAGGTATGTGCCTAAAGGCTCCAAAGATTCGTAAACACACCGAACGACTTCAAGTTCCAGGCTGGGATTTCATCTCAAAATTTGCATCAAAAGGGAAATCTGAAGATGAAGATGGCGATGGTACCAGTTTCAAATCTCGCAAAGTACCGATGATTTCGAAATTTATGAAAGATATTATTGCAGGCAGGCCGGTTTTTGGTGCCCCATTGCAGCCCGGAGGATTCCGCCTTCGATATGGACGCGCTCGCCCCTCTGGATTGGCCGCCGCATCGACCAATACCGCATCGATGTTAGCGATGGACGATTTCATTACAATCGGCACTCAGATGAAAATAGAACGACCTGGGAAAGCATGTGCAATTACCCCCTCTGACGATACCGATGGGCCTTGGGTGGTTTTACGCGATGGACGTTTTATGCGCCTAGATGACGGCAAAAGCTATGCGGCAATCAGCTCCAAAGTCGGCTCTGTTTGGGATAACGGGGAACTTGTTCTTGGATATGGTGAATTCATGGAGAACAATAAGAAATTGGTTCCTGCAGGATACTCGAGTGATTGGTGGGCCAGCGATCTCCTTGAGGAATTAAATTCCGAAGCAGCCTTATCTGATTTTGCAAGTATTCTCTCTCAGCAACGGTCTTTCTTCCCCGACGGTATTCCAGGCATTCATCCAGAGGATGCTGAAGATGCTGACAAGCAATTCCATGTGCGCCGCAAATGGCACGCATTCCTGACAGCATATACGGTGGACTGGAATCAGAGCAAAGCAGTAGCACACCGTTTCAAAACATCAATTCCTGCACCACACAATCCATGGTTTCTTGATTTGCCAATCGAATGGATGCCTGCCCTTCTTCCACTTCTCGAGCAAGCCTCTATCGAACCATTCGGCACTTCTCATCAACCCTTGCCAGATTCAGAACCTCAACTTCATGCGATGCCTCTACCTGAAAACAGGCAGTTAAGAATAGCAGGGGGGGTGAAAAATTGGTCGCCAAAAACGATGGATATTTTACGTCCAGAAGCACTTGATGACTTGAGTGAATTTGAGATTCCAGGGCCAGATTCGGCACCCGTTGAGCCAATTTTCACCAAAGAGGTCCCCGAGGCTTGGACGTATGTACAACATGGCCTTGCCAAAGGAGCGGCTATGATTTTGGGATTAAGACATCACCACGATGGAGATGATTTAGTCATCACTTCGGGTTGGCCGGCCATGCTGGAAGGCTTTGGATTCAGTTACGATGAGGAAAAACCACTTCGTATTGCAGATGCTAAGACTCGTTTTGAACAGCGTATCGCACAATTACGTGAATGTCAACTCACACTGAGCGAAGAACGAGCCCGACTTGAAGAACTGCGTCAATCACGTGCAACAGTGCGAATTGCCGCTGAAACAAATGCTCGTCAGCGTGGTTTAGGTATAGCAGAAACCGACGAGGTTGGAAAACAAGCAGCGGCTCAAGTCTCCGACCCTGGCCCAATTGATCCGAAAAAGTATCTCGCCGCTCAGATCCATGAAGACGACCATGCCGTTGACGGAATCATAATTCAGGTCCGCAAGATATCTGACTTGCGATGGGAACACGCAGCTCCTGTTCGAATTGGATGTAGAATGGGGCGCCCAGAAAAAGCGGCACCTCGTATCATGAATCCAATGACCCACGCACTCTTTCCAATCGATTTGAATGGGGGCAACCAGCGTTTGTTAGCGAACGCAGCAGAGAAGCAAAGTATTCGCGTTCAGATGGGTCGTCGCACCTGCGTCAAATGTTCAAAAGAATCACCTTTCATCCTTTGCCACCACCGGGTTATCGATGCAGACGGCATAGAACGTGTTGGTGAGACGTGCGGCGGGCGAACGAAAATGCGCGAATCGGAAAACTCGAAACGACGTAGAAGAGGAGAGATTCAGACCGTTCGATTGGATACCATGATTGAAGATGCTCGTATCCGTTTAGGCATAGACCGCCTCCCGCGTCAAGTCAAATGTATGAAACAAATCGCCAGTCGAGATCAAACACCAGAAGCGATTGAAAAAGGCTTACTGAGAGCCAAACACGAACTGCCCGTTTTCCGTGATGGAACAGTGCGCTTTGACATGAGCGACGTTCCTATTACCCATTTCACGCCGCGTGAAATCAGCGTACCTTGGCAAACACTTGAATCACTGGGGTACACACATGATTGCGAAGGGAAACCACTGGAAAACGATGAGCAAATGCTCGAAATATTCCCTCAAGATTTCATCGTGAGTAAGAACGCTTGTGATTTCTTCGTAAGAACGGCGAAATTCATCGATGAACTTTTGGTCCGATATTACAACATGGAGCCGTATTACAACGTCAATACACCTGATGATTTAGTCGGCCATTTGATTTGCGCCCTCGCTCCACACACGTCTGGCGGTGTGCTTAGCCGCATTATCGGCTGGGCGGATTGCTCAGGCGGTTATGCCCACCCGCTTTTCCATGCTGCAAAGCGTCGAAATTGTGATGGAGACGAAGATGCAATTATGCTTTTGATGGATGGTTTGCTTAACTTTAGCAGAGAAATCCTCCCGGCAAATCGAGGCGGATTGATGGATGCCCCTCTCGTTCTTACTACTCGTCTGAACCCTACTGAAGTTGACAAAGAAGCTCTTAACGTCGATTCTGGTTGGTTTTACACTCGAGATTTTTATGAAACGACACTTTCTCAACCACATCCAAAGGAATGTGCTGAGCGAATGGACTTCGTTGAACGGCGTCTTGGTTCTGTAGCAGCTGTACGGGGGTACGGCTATACTCACGGTTGCCATGCACTTGACCAAGGTCCTGCGCTTTCGGCGTACAAAACTCTTGATACGATGATTGACAAAATGAACGGCCAACTGGATTTGGGCCACCGACTTCGAGGCGTCGATGTTCGTACCGTAGCATCGAGTGTTGTTCGTTCGCACTTCTTGCCGGATTTACGAGGGAATCTTAACGCCTATGCACGTCAAAAAATCCGCTGCCTCAAATGCGCACACTCCTACCGCAGAATGCCTGTGTCCGGTTCATGTATCCAACCAAAGAAAGAATCAGGGCGCGGCCTTACGAGCGTCGGAGTGGCTAAAGCCGAAGGGGGACTTTGTGGGGGCAACCTTGCTCTTACTGTGTCCGAAGGTGCGGTCCGTAAATACATCAAAGTGACCAAGCACGTTATGGCTAAATACGGTGTTGATCGCTATACAAAGCAAAATGTCGAATGGTTATCCGACAGTGCAGATTCGCTGTTTAACAACGATAGAGCAAAACAATTGTCTTTGTCAGATTTCCTCTGACGAATTTTCTAACATCCCGATTTTCCCATTTTTCCGGAACTGTCTTTTTATCCCATGAAGGTTAGAATGCCTTGAAAGGGGCATCAGTATGGATGAAGCAACTCTCGTCTTGTACGTCATTCTTTACGTCCTTTTGCCATTATGGGGCCTTGCGAGTATGCTTGACTGGTGGTGCCACAAGCAAACAAACATCGAATCAACATCGGGGCTTCGTGAAGCCTACATCCACTGCCTCATGGGCGCACAAATCGGACTCCCGTTGGTTCTGTCCCTTGTTTTTGAGGTCAATGTTTTGATTCTCCTTCTATGCTTTGCAGCACTTGTCGCTCATGAATTCATCGCGCATTATGATGTTCATTACACAACTGGGAAAAGAGAAATTAGCATATGGGAAGTACATGCGCACAACTATCTAGCAACATTGCCTTTCTTCCTTTTCCTTCTCATTATTGTTCGCAAATGGCAAGTTTTCCTCGACGTTGTCACTTTGAATTGGGCAGGCGGTTTTTCATTGCAATGGCGGCAAGAGCCGTTGGGTGCAACCGGAAACTATGCAGCCATTTACATCGGCACCATGTCGGTCTTGGTTGTCGGCCCTTATTTGCAAGAATGGTGGCGTTGCTGGTCCTATGAGCGTAATCTTACTGTGGAGGAAACCGCATGACAGTTTACATCACAAGCACCGGTTCTTTCCTGCCTGGGCCGGCCATTTCCGTTGACCAAGTGGAGAATGTCTTGGGGGCTGTGAATGGAAAACCTTCTTCTCTTCGCGTTCAAATTCAAAAAGCGAATAAGATTCAAACGCGACATTATGCAATCGATGAGCAACAACAAACAACACACAGCAATACACAAATGGCAACAAATGCAGCTGAACAGTGCCTTGATAGAGCGTTCATCCCTCGAGAAAAAGTAGGTATGCTCGCAGTAGCATCGACTCAAGGAGATCTCCCAGCCCCTGGCATGGCGAGCATGGTTCAGGCGGAATTAGAATTGCCTGAGATTGAAATCCTCACGACGCACGGCATCTGCTCTTCTTCAATCATGGCTTTGAAAGCTGCATGGAACAGCCTTCGCTTAGAGGAACATGAAGCGGCTTTGGTCCTCTCCAGTGAACTGGCGAGCCGACTTTTGAAGAAGCAACGATATGAGGCTGCTACAACTTCGACGTTTGCTGCAAAGCGAATCGATTTCAGCACAGAATTTCTTCGTTGGATGCTTTCTGACGGCGCCGGAGCGCTGCTTTTACAAAATAAACCAGCTCCGAAGGGCTTGAGTTTACGGATTGATTGGATACGCGCCTTTTCACATGCACATGCGCTTCCAACATGCATGAGCGTTGGCTCAGCAGGGCGCCCTGAAGATACGCGAACGTGGCAAGATTACGATACTTATGCGCAAGCAGAACAAGACGGCGCCCTTCTTCTGCGACAAGACGTTCGACTCCTTGACAACCTTATGCGAATGGGCGTCGACGGTTACCTTCGACTGGTTGAGGAAGGCGTCAGTAAACCAAGTGAAGTTGACCATTTCTTATGCCATTATTCCAGCCACCATTTCCGAAATAAAATTCTTGAGATGCTTGATACTGCAGGTGTTGGTATTCCAGAAGAACGCTGGTGGACGAATCTCTACACTCGTGGTAATACGGGTTCAGCTTCTCTTTTTATTATGTTAGATGAATTTTTACGCACCGATGAAGTATCGGTGAAGGTTGGTGACAAAGTACTCTGCTTTGTCCCGGAGAGTGGGCGTTTCAATACAACCTATCTCCAATTGACGGTGGTGAATGAATGAACAATGGCGAAATTAAGATAGAAGGCGTGACAAAAGATACAACTGAAGAAAGCATTCCTGATGGAATAGAGATGAACTCCCATGCGCAAGTGTGTTTACAACACTTGCTTCGAGTGTGGCTTGGATTTGAGAGAGACCTCTCAAAAGTTCCACTTCTCCGGCGTATAGATTTGGGTACCTACACCGCTGAAGACCATCAAGTGTTCTTGCGAAATCTTCGTCAACAAGTTATCGAAGGTTCACGTTGGATTGCCCGTACTGCAAGCAGCTTTGACCGCAACCATGCAGAAATACGCTCGACGGTCATTGGCCATGCTGTTGACGAACATCGAGATTACGAGATGCTTGAGAAAGACTATGTTGCATCCGGTGGAAAACTCGAAGATATTCTCAATATGGAGAAAAACATCGGTTCTGAAGCGCTCCATGGCTTCTTGATGTATCGCGCCTCTCGCTCAAATCCAATTGACCTGCTAGGCGCAATGTGGATTATTGAGGGGCTTGGAGAAAAGATGGCGAATTCATGGGCTGAACGAATCCAGGAAATTACCGGCCTTACTGCAAATTCAACACGTTTCATGACCTATCACGGCCTGCACGACGGTGACCATATGCAGGAGTTTTACCATACGCTAAACAGCGTGTGTGTGGATGAACAGGCATCAGCAAGTATCGTCAAGACTGCAAAAGTAGTTGCACGCCTTTACAGGCTGCAATTGGAGGAAGTCGAATATGACATCCAGTGAACCTGTACTTACGAGAAAAGAGCGGCGCGCTCAGCGACGTCTTGAGAAGGCTCTGGCCAAAAATCACGGTAGAATGCCAGCCTCTCTGAGCGATGCTCTTGGGGGAGACGACAGCCTTCCTTTGGATTCTAAGGCGAAGGAATACTGGCTGAAAGATTTACAAAATCCACTACGTATTATCGTGTTGCCAACACTCAAGGTCCTACTCAGCATTACTCTTCACATCACATACTACCTCAAACGTTTGTCACCTATTCAATGGAGAGCCCACCGGTTTCTTCAATGGCAAATCTGCTTTTTCATGAAGCATTTTGTCCGACCGGAAGCCAATATCTTGATTCTTCGACACTTCCAAACAGAAAGTAATTTGCTTAATTTCGTCATTGACAACTCTGGAAAAGAGGGGGTTGAACCCGTCCTCATCTATCCTAAAGTCATTCAAGATTTGATGGTTCAAACCTTTGTTCATCACGACCAAGGTGTACTTATGACCATGCGGGATTTAGGCGTGGTGAAAGGAGAAAATTGGCCGGTAGCACAAGAGGATTTGAAATGGACCAACTGGACTCCCGTTGATATTGAGTACACCTCTATGAAAAAGAAGTGGACGCAGTTCCTTGATTTCGAAACAGCCCACGAACTGTTCAAAACAACGTTCTGCTTTTGGTTAACAGCGAGAGAATATGAAGCTGCGATTAATTCGTTTCAATTCGACCATTCCGTTGGATTACGTATCGATGAAATCATTGGTGCTGCACACTTTGCAGACCTTGCCCATAACCGCTTCCCGATGATCTTAGTCGGCCCGACCGGTCTTTCCTACAGATTCCTCATGCACGGCTTCTTTGTCGAACATGCCCATGCGCATATGGAGCGAATGCGAGACAAATTGGGGCTTGCTAATTGATGCTATACCTCTTTCTCATATCGTGGTATGTCTTCATAGGGCTGGGCGTTTCACTTGGAACTCATCGCTTAGTTTCACACAATTCTTTCAAATCGAATTCGGCCCTCAAGTACATTTTAGTGTATGCAGGTACGCCAGCAGGACCTCCAATTCAGTGGGCTTTAAATCATCGAATACATCACAAAACGACCGATACTGAAGACGACCCACATTCACCATACTTTGGTGGTTTTTGGCATGCGCATTGCGGCTGGTATCTACCAACAGGTAACACCTTTGTTGCCATTATGTATGCATTAGCCGGACCAATTCGAACAATAATTGATCCTTTCATTTGGAAAGCCTTCCCAGAGAAATTACCGCGAGATTTAGACCTGCCCTTGTTGAAATTTATGAGCCGAAGACCGGTGAATTTTCTTCTTGCACTCTCTCATTTGTTACCGTTCTATTTGTTCTATGTCGAACTGGGCTGGATGGGCCTGGTGCTTGGTTACATGATCGCAGTTTTGTTTTACAACATCGGCGATTCCATCAATTCCGTATCCCATTTAGTCGGTTCGCCTGATGACCCAAATACACAAGCTCGAAACTGGTTTCCGAGTGCCCTCTTGACGATGGGTGAAGGAAATCATGCAGAACACCACCGCTCTCCGGGGAATGCCAATTTTGGAGGTTTTGACCCAGGTTATCTTTTCCTGAGAGTCATGAAAATTCTTCGATTGGTAACTCTGAAAGCGCGGCGTGACTGATTGAATAAAGCAATTCAGTAGATTGGTTAGTGAGATAAAACTCCAACCGCGATAAAAGTTTAGGCCGCCCTAACAATTCTTATATACGCGGTTTAGGTCGACCTAAAATGAGGACATTATAATGAACTATACAAAATTGAAAGGATTACTACTGATTGCACTGATGGCAGTTTCTGGATTGGCAGGCTGTTTGGGATCAGAAGAAGATGAAACAACCGACGCAGCAGATGCGGCCGATGCAATGGATGCAGAAGACGGTGGCTACACCTATGCATCAAATGTTGACAACCACCGCTCTCTCATGAAGGACCTTTGCGACATGAAGGCCGCAGCCAGCTCTGATGGCGGCTACGACTTCGCAACTGCAAAGGACATCTACATGAACGGCAAGAATGCAGAAAAGAGCGATGGCTCTTACCGCACACTCGCTGGCTTTGCATCTGCTGATGGTAAGAATCACGGCTACGATGCATACTACAACGCATCCGGATCAGTCGATGCTCACATCATGGCTGCAATGGACGGCACAGGCGACTTCGCTGGCGTTTCTGACACCGTTCGATACCAAGGTATTGCAAAGTTGACCGTTAACATGGGAATGGTTGCTTACACTATTCACGAGTTGAACTCAGCAATTGCAAAGGCAGATGCTGGAAACGTCGATAACGACTCTGGCGCTCCACACAACTGGGACGAAGGATGGGCATTCTTCCACGGACCCGATGAAGACTACGGCTGCTCTCCTGCTAAGGTAATGGAAAAGCGCGCTGCTGACTTTGGTACAACAACAAATGATGTCTCAAACGCTCTTACTGCTTCACAAACCGCAATGGTTGACGGACTTGCAGCACTTCAAGCAGAAGACTCTGCTGGATACACTGCAGCAGCAGACACCGTTGTCAAGAACCTCGTCATTACCTACTCCCAAGCAGTACTCAAGTACACTTCAAAGATGGACAGCAACGATTCCGCTGAAAAGTATCAAG
>TARA_B100001093_G_scaffold49990_2_pt1 | contig 18245 bp, 5 predicted proteins | sample TARA_B100001093 | Tara Oceans TARA_B100001093 (sample SAMEA2623116) | marine metagenome | biome: marine biome (ENVO:00000447); feature: surface water layer (ENVO:00002042); material: "saline water (ENVO:00002010), including plankton (ENVO:xxxxxxxx)" | depth 5 m
TCCACAACCAAGCACTCGGCGCTTACCGCCTTGCAGCGCCTCACCAACAAATATTTCTACGCCTTTTTCTACCGAGATGGTATCAATACCTGCTGCGTCAAAAACAGCCTGGAAAGAACCACGTGTTGCCATGCCAACATCCCTCCAACCTGTCCAAGCAAGAGCGACTGCTCGGCAAGAACCGCTTGCAGTTAGGCGAGCCATTTCTGCATCAAGAATACTGTTTGCGGCGGAATAATCAGTTTGTCCATTATTTCCGAACCGCCCAGATACACTTGTGAAACAAGAAGCGAAACGAAGTTCACCGCCCGATGCTTCAGTCGCCATAACAAGCGATTGCCAACCATCGATTTTCACTCGAATCACCTTGTCAAAGACATTGTAATCTTTGGATGCAACCAATTTAGAATCCTCAAGACCGGCACCATGTACAATGCCAGTAATTGGTCGGCCTAACGACGAGCCGAGCTGTTTCATTCCTTCAGAATCCATGACATCAACAGAATGGTAGGACGCAGTATTCCCAGTTTCCTCAATTGTTTTGATGGTGAGATGCACATCGCGACTGCGAGTGAACTTTTCCCATGCAGTATTCCATTCAACCATCGTTACCTTACCCGAATCGCTGGCAGAAATTAATTCCTCACGAAGTGTCGTTTTTCGCTGATCTAACTGTGTATCCGACCATTCGACCCATGCTTCGGTTTCCTCTAATAATTGAGAACGACCGAGGAGGACGAAATGTGCACCCGCATTGAGTGAATTGCACGCTACGCCAATAATTGACGCTGCAGTAACGCCAGACCCACCGCCTGAAACAATCCAGGTATCATCTGACTTCAACGGCGTTTGCTCTTCTTCAAGGTCTTCTGCAAAGGCTACAAGAGCCCATCTGCGTCCATCACGGTCCAATCCAATCTCAACTTCACCACCAAGTTCGAACAAGTCAAGATCGATTCGTTCAGCAGCCTCTTGCGCATCAAGAATCAGTTCAGGATGTAAATCAAGCGCACGCATTCGTATATGCTTCTGTTCAAAGTAGTATGATTTGGTGACTCCGGAAGCAGCGCATTGAACCGAATTAAAGCGCTCCCCAATGTTTCCATGCCTGCCATCTAGCGCTGTAACTGAAGCGACAAGCCCGTTCTCACGGGATGTAAACGTCGCATCCAAGCCTTGCAGCAGAGAAAAATAGCCATGTGCAGAAAGAGCAATCTGCGAGGAGGGTTGTGTATCATCACTCCAAGACGCTCCTGCGAGTTTTAATGGTGCCATATGGACCAAACCGGCCACATTCAAGTGTTGGAGTTCTTTACAGACCATAGCGATGTGTTCTGGATTAGCAGGGTCTGCACGGTATACGGTTCGACCTGCTTCTTGATGACTTGACATGTCTCGAATTTCACTTTCAAATCCAACACGAACTGCACGCATCCCTCTTGCTTCTACGCGTTGACAGAACGCTTCTGCAATTCCCCAGCCATCATCGGTTACTACAAGCGTGCCGTCAAGTGAAAGTAATTCTCCAGTGCCTGAACATTCTTCAACTTCAACTTGCCATCTTCGACAATTCTCTTGCTTATTTTCCGGCATTGTAACTGTTTCACTTTGAACTGGAGCGACGGGTTCAGGATCAGGTAGAACTGGAGCCGATTCGGCAATGGCACCGCCTTTCATACGAACAATGTAAGCGGTAAAGTGATTCAAGGTCGGATGGTCTGAAAGGACGAAATCCTCGTCGACAGGGAGTTGGAATATATCTCGAACATCAGCCATAATTTCAGCTTGTTTGACCGTATCGATTCCCAATTCTCCTTCAAGGTCTTGATCCAATTCGATGAAATCATTCGGATAACCTGTATGACGAACGACAACTTCTACCAATTGTTCCTGAATTTCGGAGTCGCCTGACCTAACAACTGGCATAGGAGTTGTAACAGGAGTCACATTCGGTTCGGGAACTGAACTTGCCGGCCCAACGGTAGAAGGTGGGGGTGAATCTCCGTTTTTCATTGCCTGAATATAGCCAATCATGTGGTTCAAGGTAGGATAATCTGAAAGGACAAAATCTTCATCCAAAGGAAGTGAAAACCTTTCACGGATATCGGCCATAATCTCGGCTTGTTTTACCGTATCAATCCCTAATTCCCCTTCAAGGTCTTGATCCAATTCAATGAAGTCGCTTGGATAACCGGTGTGCTGAACAACGACATCAACGACTGTCGATGTCAAATCTGAATCTGCGACAACTTTGGCAACGGGTACTGGCTCTACCGTCACTTGTGGTTGCGGGATTTCTGGAGGAGATATTTGTGGGGTTTGGACGGTGTTCTTATCGCCTTTCATCGTTTGAATATACCCAATCATGTGATTCAAAGTTGGATAATCAGACAGAACAAAATCCTCATCCAAAGGAAGTGAGAATTGTTCTCGAATATCTGCCATGATTTCAGCTTGTTTCACCGTATCAATCCCTAATTCCCCTTCAAGGTCTTGATCTAATTCCACAAAGTCGGCGGGATAACCAGTGTGGTTAACGACCACCTCGATTACGGATTTTGTCAGGTGTTCTGCATCGACAAGAACCACAGGTTCAGATGCTACCTTAGGGGGAGTGGCCGTTTCAACAACTTTCTCAATCACTGGTGAAACCGTTACTGATTTGCTCAATGCGGCAACTGGAGGTGCCTTTCCAGTCATTTGTTGGATATAGCCAATCATGTGATTGAGGGTTGGGTAATCAGAGAGCACAAACTCTTCATCTAAAGGAAGCGAGAACCTGTCACGTATATCAGCCATAATCTCTGCCTGCTTTACCGTATCAATGCCCAACTCCCCTTCGAGGTCCTGGTCTAATTCAACGAAATCTGCGGGGTAACCCGTGTGATTAACGACAACCTCGATGACTGTTGTTGAAATATCTGAATCGAGTGCTGGTGGATGAACAGCGGCAGGTTTGGGTTGTATGACGGGTTCTTGAGCCACTGGTGGCGCCTCAACAACTGGGTCTGCAACTGAGATGCTGCTCGAAGGAAGGCCTTCCCATTGTGAAGTAATGCTCCAAGGCTCGCCTTGAACCCCTCCATGGAGATTGTCATCCCCATTGACATATGAGACTAATTTATTATCAAGAATGCGAAGAACAACATCATCGCTCTTCGCCAGATTGCGTACCCATGATAAGAAACGCTGGCCGTCTATTCTTTCACCATCAACTGGCCATTTACGCACTAATGAAAGAGCGATTTGAGAGCCAAAACCTGCGGCGAAACGTAAACCGTATTGAATATTGGAATAATCACCACCTTTGGAAAGGTTGAGGTTTCCAAGTTCGGGGTCGATTTCTTTATGATTCGCTATTGGAGGGATTCTTCCTGTCTTCATGCCGTGGAACATACTCGCATCTTCGATGCCGACTCCCATTGGATGACCGGTGAATCCTTTGGTATTGGCGATGACTAAACTATCCGTACTTTGGCCAAAAGTATCCCGTAAGGCTCGGACCTCCGATTGTGCTGAACCGCCACGAGCAGGAGTGTATGTTTCGTGTGAAAAGAACACGGTATTTGGCGCCATCTCATGCCTATCAAGATTCCATTTTTGCTCCATTGAACCCATAAACGAATTGACTGTTTCTGCGACGTGTTCGACGTCGAGACGAGTGCCGTGGAATGCGGAATTCGCAGTATGCGTTCCAAGTAATTCAGCAATCGGTTGAACGCCGCGTTGCTTTGCTTCAGAGTGGCGTTCGACAACAAACGCTGCAGCACCCATTCCAAGTACCAGTCCATTGCGACGACGGTCGAAAGGTAATGCGGCTTCTTCGACGACATTTCCTGTTGCTGCCGCTCCAGATGCTGCAAATCCACCCCCAATCCATTCCCACAAATCGTCACCAGTTACATCATCTGAAGAAAGAATAACAACTCTATCAACACGATCACTGTTCAACCAATCTTCGGCAACTCCGAAAGCAGCAGTTGCCGAAGCACATGCGAGATTGATGGTTGTATTGGGGCCTCGTATGCCAGTGTACTGTGCAAATTGTGAGTGGCCCATGTTGAGTGTTTGGAATAAATATCTCCGATCAAACCGGCCCTCTCCGTCATCGCCGTTCGATTTGGCATGTTTCATCGCCATTTGGAGGCCCGGGAAACAAGACGCAAAGACGATGCCTGTTCGTTCTCTGTGATGCTGCGGCACTTCCCAATTTCGAATCAAACGCAAACCGCCTTTTCCGATTTGCTCAACCGGTGTCAACGGAATTGCTGCATCTCGCAGTGCGAGTAGGCCTGCTGCAACCGCTAATTGAGTCGTAATATCCCATGCCGCAATCACTTTTGGATCAATACCGAATTCTTCTGAAATATCAAAAGCGGCTTTAACCCCTGCAAGTTGAGGTATATCGCCAAATTCGGTGGCTTGTTCCATATTAACTGACCCATCACGGCCCTTTATCAGACGAACAATGTTTTTGTCAAGAAGGCGTTGTTTGTATTCATCACTCACTTCTGAAAGACATGTCTCGCCACGGACTAACCTCTCAAAGGTATCTTCATCGAAGACTCTCTCACCTCCGGGGAGACCTAAGGATACACCAGTTACCACATAAGGGTCTGAGCGACGGCGTTCAACATGACTGCTGGTTGCAGTTTGATGAACGGTTTGAGGTTGTGAAGAGGTTGTTTGTATCAGCGAGGATTGTGGAGCCCATCCTGAAGGTATTGTCGTTACCATTCGGGCTAAATCAGCAGCAGTATCTATTGCAGATACATCAATTGATGAATCCGTTTTTGCTTCACTTTGAATCGTTTGGATGACCTTTGAAACTTGAGAATCCGTCATACCAAGCCCGAGTCGAAGGTTGACCATTCCGTGACAAAAACTTGCAGGATAGCCACAGACAGCGGCAAGCCGGTCACCGATATATCCGTCCTTGGCCTTTCCAGCCGCTCTTTCTGGGTCGGTGGTTTTGACAGTTTTTGATTGGACAATGGTATGCTGAACTGCAACAGGACGACCACCTTGAGTTGGCAACGGTCGAGAACGAGTTCGCAAATCGTCTAATTCAGCAGTTGAAAGAGAGTCTGGAGCTGCTTGGTATGCCTCGATTGGTCCTGCTCGGAATGCTTCGGTCAAAACAGGGGATTGGTTGGATGGCCATTGAGGTTGACGTCCGGCCAATGCGAGTGTGCCCAATGCGCTAAGGAACGTCGCAATCCCCCCTTGCTTGGGATGATTTGACATGATCGGCAAATGCGGTTCGTCTTCCAAGATTTGAACCGCAAACATCGTCAATGCTCGCTTTGGACCGACCTCGATAAAGACACGAGCGCCTGCACTATACATGGTTTGAATTTGAGTCGTCCATTCGACTGCAGAAGCCATCTGAGGCGCTAATTTGCTTAGGATTCCCGCTTTGGAATCTTCTCCTTCCATCGGATAGAAGGCTCCGTCAACGTTGGCGGTGATTGGGATAGTGGGCCAACGAATTTCGAGGCCTTCAAGGAAGCGGCGAAGTGGTTCATTTGCAGGTGCAACGATACGCGAATGGAATGCATGGGATGTAGCTAGAGGGACACATTGGAAACCTTTCTGTTCAAACAAATCCATTGCTTGTTTTACCGGTTCAGTCTCTCCAGCAACAACGGTCATTTTTGGTGAGTTTTTGTTGGCTGCTATGACGTAGCCCTCTATCGATTCAAGAACCGATGCTACCTCTTCATACGGCGCCATCACACTTGCCATCAGCCCCTTATCATCAATCACAACAGAACCCATCTCAGTGCCTCGAGCTGCTGAGGCACGCAAAGCACCATCCATGTCTAAAATGCCTGCCGACATCAATGCCGCATATTCACCTAATGAGTGCCCAGCAACCATGTCTGGCTTTTGCCCATGGTCGTTCAGTGCACGCTCTATTGCTAAATCAGCAGTGAGCATTGCGGGTTGAGTGTATTCCGTTTGTTTGAGTTTGTGCTCCGCCTCAATCCGTTCTTCTTTGGACAGATTTGCACGAAGAACAAAACTCGACAAACTTTCTCCATCAAGCACTTCTGTCATTGTTTCATCTGCTTGTGACCAGACTTTTTGTACAGCACTGTAACGCTGATGAAGGTCGTAGGTCATACCAACATACTGGCTGCCTTGACCGGGATACATGTGAGCAACCTTGGCTTTCGGATGCAGTGCCGGATCCTTGGTCAACAAAATACCTTGGGCTTGTAAAAAGCCCCATTTCTCTGGGTCGCTCATCGCTTTAGTAGCCAGTGCAATTCGCTTGTGGTATTCTGCCCACGAAGTTGCCACAACACACATGCGGAATGCTTCAGACGAATCGTATTCTGAAGAAGCTGCATTCAATGCGGAAGAGAGTCGCAAACCACGAGGGTCTTCATCGAAAGAGGCGCCTGTAAATTCAACCGATTCAAGTTTTGCTTGCAGTGAAGAAACATCCGCTGCAGAAAGCAGAAGGATTCCTCCTTCAACCGCTTTCATTTCTTCATGCGTCATTGAGGGTTTGGCTGATGCATCGAGAACAGAGGCAGCGTCCGAGTGAGAATTAGCAGTGGCTTGATTTTCAGCATAGGCGTCCCACCGTTGATCCCAATTGTGCGCTAATTGAGCGTGATATTCGGGCTCATACCCTTCCAAAGCAACGTGATAGTTCGTGCCTCCAAAGCCGAAAGCCGAGACTCCAGCACGACGTGGATTCGCACCAGGGCGTGGCCATTCTCGTGCTTGGGTAGGAACAAAGAAAGGATTACTTTCCCAATCAACAGTGGGATTTGGAGTATTGAATCCTGCAGATGGAGGAATTGTTCTGTGATGAAGGGACATGACGGCTTTGATGAGACCTGCAATTCCTGCAGCCGCTTTCAGATGTCCAACTTGGGATTTGATAGAGCCAACCGCAACATGCTCGCCCGGAGGTTTTCCATCCCAAAGTAAAGACAACGTTCCAAGTTCAGTTGCATCTCCAACTTTTGTTGAGGTCCCGTGCGCTTCGATGAGTTCAACAGTTGTGGCTTCGTATCCAGCTTGCGAATAAGCGCGTGCAATCGCTTGTATTTGTCCACGCTGGCTTGGGGCAGTGATGCCTTTGCCGCGTCCGTCTGAAGAACCACCAACCCCGCGAATAACCGCATGAATCTCATCACCATCATGAATCGCATCTGAGAGCCGTTTGAGGACAAAAGCACCTGCACCCTCGCCCATGACAAAACCGTTAGCCCCCGCATCAAATGGAGTGGAATGCGTTGCAGAGAGTGCACCAATAGCGCTGAACTTTGCAAAAGTTGGAGCGTCCATACTTCGATCGGTTGCACCTGCAATCATCACATCGACTTGGCGCATTTGCAGAAGCCGACAGGCATCCATCAAGGTTGCTAATGATGATGCACAAGCCGCATCCATAGCAAAATTAGGACCTTGTAGATCAAGTAAGTTCGAGACACGACCGGCAACAACATTTGCTAATTCGCCTGGCATTGTATCTTCGTTTACTCTCGGGGCGCCTTCAATAATAGAATCGATGAATGCAGCACTGTTTTGTTCGGGCATACCTTGTGATTTGGCCAATTCTTTGGTGTGGTTCGAATAAATTCGAATGTTGGAAAGGTTACGATTCTCACCGCCAAGTGCGTTAGCAAAAGCAACACCAGTTCTCAAACGGTCAATGTCTTTGGAATCTCCATCATACCCCGCTTGCTCTATTGCGGCAGCAGCTACAGAAACAGCCCATTGTTGAGCAAGGTCGATTTGTGTTAATGTCCCTGGGGGTTGCTTCCAACGCCTCCAATCAAATTCATATCCCTCAACAACTGCTCCAATCCGAGCATAGGTAAATCCTTCTTCGATATTCCCGGGTCCACCTTCTCTGTAAAAATGCTCAATAGGGCCTATCCAGCGGTTTTCTGGAATGGTCCGGATACTGACTTTTGCATCCAAAATATTCTGCCAAAAGGTTTCCAAATCTGGAGCGTCAGGCATGAGAGCAGACACGCCGATAATTGCAATGGGTTCAAACGGACCTTGTTCAAGCCCTTCGACTTCTTTTCCATTCCCATCTTTCACCATAACTTCACCTCATTCATTCATGATGCTTTGAGGCACCATGGTAATCGAATAACCACCATCAACATAGATACATTGGCCAGTCACACCACTTGAAAGTGAACTTGCAAGCCACAACGCCGCACCTGCAACATCATCTTGGCTGACGTTTCGACGAAGCGGAGAATTCGCCTCCACATGGTCGAGAATGTTGTCAAAACCTGGGACTCCACTTGCAGCAATGGTCCGAATCGGACCAGAAGATATCGCATTGATACGGTGACCTTCAGGGCCAAGATGGCATGCTAATTCTCGTGTCCAACATTCGAGAGCAGCTTTTGCCATCGACATAATACCATAACTCGGAACAAACCGATTCGCAGCCGCATAGGTAAGAGTTATTGTCGAGGATCCTGGATTAAGATAGGGTAAGGCGTGCTTCAAGCATCTTTGCAGTGAATTAGCAGAGATGGTCATAGCGGTATTAATGTCGCTGTCTTCAACAAAAAGTATAGGTCGGTCAAAACATGCTCGCGGTGCAAAACCAATGGCATGAACAAGAATGTCTGCTTTCTTTCCAGGATGTTCTTTCTCAAACGCTTCAAAAAATTCCCTGGTCGTGGCATCTTCTGCTACATCGAGTGGGTAAAAACCACCAATTTGCGGTAATTTGTCCTTCAATTGGAATATTCGACTCATGAAACGCTTCTGATAGCCGAGGTAAAGCGTCACTCCAGCTGCAGCCAATTGCTCACAAATTGCCCATGCAATCGAATCTTCACTGGCGACTCCGAATACGAAGGCTGTCTTTCCTTGTAATTTGAGCATAAATGCACCTACCCAATGGGTAGATGTTGGCCGTAACACTCAACCTATGACTGTTGCCTTCATTCCAAGGGGTAAAACAGTGGTTCAGCGACCCTCTTTTGAAAGCCGAAGCTATCACAAATCGTCGAATAAATCGTCAAACTCATCAACTGCTGGTGATTCTTGGTCTAAATCAGAGAAGAAATCATCAAATTCTGTATCGCTTGAAACTTCAGTTGGTTCATCCGGTAGAATGATTGGTTGTGCAACTTGAGGAGCATCCTTCGATTTTGGTTTTCTCTTGGTAATAACTCGGACGAATACAACGAGGAAAAGTATGACTAAAATCGAGCCACCCCCAATTGACAGATACATCAACGTGTCATCAGAACTTAACGAGTCCAAGCCATCGATGCCTCCTGAACTGCTGGCTGCTTTGATGTCGAGTTGAATATTGATTTCACTGAATTCAGCAGTGTCGTCATCTCCACTTTGTGCTCGTATGAGTAAAGGCATGCGGAGGTCAGAACTGACTTCCGATGGAGCACGTATTGAGAGGAACTTAACCGAGGATGTTCCTTGATAGGCTACATTCTCGCTAACGAATGTACCGCCTGGGAAAGTGAAACCTGCTGCTTCTAAATCACCAGCATTCGCAAAGGTGACCTCCATTTTGTCATCGGCATTACCCTTGTTCGTCACTTGAAAATTAAACTCAACTTCACTGCTGAGTTCCATGTAACGGGTCGTAACATCTGAAAGTAACAATTCAACCATGCCGTAACTTTCAATATTCAAATCTCCAATATGAGATGTATTTGCAACCCAAGGGCCTTCTGGTAGTTGTCCATAAGGAAGATTGTTCCACGACTCTACTTTTGCTTCAATCTCAAAAGAATACTGAACGGATGCTGGTATCTTTGTTTGTCCTGAAAAGAGAATCTCAAAAGTATCTTCCTCTCCAGCAGCGAGAGTGAAAGAATCTTCACTCAATGTCATTTCAACCAATACACCATCCCATTCAACTTTAGTAATGCTGATCACTTCACTTGCTGAAGTCGGATTCGTCACGGTGCACACCAAGGTTGCTTCAGCATCGGAAGTTGGATGAACGTCCATAACCGGGTCAGAGCCACAACTCAACTCAACTGCAGGGAGTGGTGAGCCTTGCGCTGAAGCGAGCGGAATCATGCATGGAGCAAGAAAGAGACTTAGCACGAGTCCGAGAATCAACGACTTACGCATACTTGCCACAGTGACCGGTATGTGCTTTCACTCATGAAGGTGATGGATATTTGGTAGTTGAAACCTTAAGTGTTTCAAGAAATGCTCGGGCCGTACAAATCTTCCGCAAGTTCTTGATGTGCTTTCCATAAGAATTCTTCATCCAAACCTGCATCAAGTAATTGCTTGGTTCGCTTTGGCACCGTTTTTGGCCCCAAAACAGCCCCTGGTCGTCGTAAATCATCCATATAATCGGTCTCTAAAAAAAACCCATGGGAACATGAGTCTACGGTCGCCATTAATTCTTCAACGGCACCCTTTCCGATGAGTACGCTTGGTGTGACGCCCTGAGTTACTTTATGAGAAATATTTGCAGGTGCATAATGTCGCACAAGACGGTTCGCAGCCAGTCCTGCTTTTTCTGCCATGGAAGCCATATCGCCATACGTCGACTCTAATTCACCTTCAACATGCAATTGTAATGCAACGCCTTCTTGTTGAGCCAAATGCATTGTTTCCAAGAGTAATGAATTGGATAATTCCCAAATACGTTCACTTACCGGCCAGTGAGGGCGTCCGACTTCTCCAAGAGCATGGGCTTTACCTTCGTGGATAAAATCAAGGGCGGTAGAGATACTGTGATGGTAGTTCTCTATCGCTCGTTCAGCCCCTTTTTCACCCGATTCATCAATCCATGCAGCAAACTGATGTGCAAAGGCCGCTGGGTGAGGGCCAAGAACAACACGAACTCCAAGACCGACTTCTTTACGAACCTCATCAGCCATCTTTACTGTATCTGCATAGGTTTCCGTATGTCCCTCTTTCGTCGTTGGAGGGGCTGAAAAATCGGGACAGTGGACCAATACAATGTCAGTACCTCCAGCGTTTTTGAAATCACGAGCGGCATCAAGAAAGCGCCCATTGCGATTCAAATGAAAATGGTTATCGAGAATCGGCCCGGTCCACCTAACATTGTCTTGCATGACGACCCTCAATCAATTCCTAGAGTTCATGCGATTTCAACGCATGGGGGAAAAAAGCAGAATTAAGAGTATTTAGATTCTAAATGAAGAGATTATTGTCTTTCAATTGAGTTCTCCAATAGACTGCTGCCATCGCTACAATGTTTTGATGCCGGGCATTTGGAACAATACATCGGCCATTGGCCCAAACATGCAAAGTAAGATTGTGGCGTGAGTCTTCAATAGTGCTGCACCCAAGACGCTGGTCATACGTTGCACTTCCTGCATGATAGTTACCAGATAATTGAGTTATATTGAGTGATTGTCCGAAGTCAAAAGAGGCAACAACAGGCCCGAGTTCAGTCTCGAGACCCGTGTCGCTAAGACCTAATCTGAGCATCAGTTCTTTTGCGGCAGCTCGAGCTGCTTCAACTCGATGAGTCCCATGAACGGTGATGCGCCCTTCACCGTCAATAACCAAAGTAGCGCGAGGCTTGTCAAGGACTTTGATAACTACGCCACTCGTTTCTTGACCACCCAATTGTGAAATCACTGCTTGTTGATCGATAGGCGAGGGAGGGGTGAAGCGAACGAGGTGGTTTTCAATTCGAACTTCGATGGCGGTTGCAGACATACTCATTCCTCCTCTAGATTGTCGGGTGAAGTGGTGTTTAAACTAATCTTCTCTTGTTTTGGAAGAGTATTCAGTGCTTCAAGTATGTCATTTCGATGAGGTAGATACAAGGGTAAAAGCAAGACTGCATCCTCCCCGAATTGTTCTCGGAGAGCGGCAAGAGCCCCACGTAAACGCTCTGCGTAACGCTGGTTCCGAGAACGGCATACTTCTGGACCGACCAACCATTCACTCAAATCCCACCATGTAGCCGATAATACAGCGGCAGAACCAAAGTTACTGGAAACACCTTTCGGAGGCTTTTGGGCATCAAAAATATTCTTTTTTACCCGCTTTCTCCATTTCCCGCCTATAGAAATCATCCCGAGTAGTTTTTTCCAGTGAGATGCTGCTTTGGCTTCTTGAGTGAGGTGCTTATTCCATTCTTCATCATCCGCCGTGGGCTCAATGAAAAAAACTGGTCGTTCATGTCGAACGGCATTGCGGTGCAACCGTCGCGGCTCAGGGTCTGGGAAACGACCACTGGTCACTTCTTCAACCATTGAAACTTCGTCTAAAAAAATTCCAAAAGCACCACCTGAAATCATACCATGCGAAAGATTGATTCCAGGTGATTCTGCTTCATCTTTTTCTTCTTGAATCCACAAATCAACAACATCTGGAGATTCAAGTAATGCCAAACCATTCCATGTATCTCTGGGCCGCATTAATCGAGGATAGACAACGGTCGGCAAGACGCCATGCAGCAAAATGCGACCTCCATCTGGGTCTTCCCAGAGTTGGTCAGCCCAATCAAGTCGAGCGGGCAAACTCTTCACGCTCACTGGCTGTTAACCCAATCTTGTAGCGCTTCAATGCTCCATCCTTGGTCAAAGTAGCCTTGGATTTCATCTTGAGTCCATTGTGGGAATGCTTCCATCGCTCGAGCCATTTCTGGCGAAACATTGGCTGCAACAGCTGCTTGAGGTGGTCCTGAAAGTGGCTTGGATTGGCCTGGTAATTCTGCATATGCTTTGGTGTTCTCATCTTCATAGTCTTCAAACATATCATCATCATTTCCACGTCGAACCAAAACAAAGACCAACGTTCCCAAAACGGCCACTGCGATTCCAAGTATGGCGAGGATTAAGAACAATCCACTCGAATCGGAAGATTGACTTTCAACCTTAACATTGAACTTTTCACCTAAATTGGAACCGTTATACAGAATTTCGTCAGTAGCATCATCAGAAATGAGGTAATACATTCCAGTCGTTGCTAAATCAAATTGCTGCAACGTTACTGTAACCCATGCGGATTGACCCACAGGGATTTCACCGGTCGTAACATTGCCTTCAAACACAGGAACGCCTTCATTAATGACCGAACGAATGTTAAGAACTGTTGAACCATCCATTGTCCCAGTATTCTGAACTTTGATTTCCAAATCCATGTCTTGCCCAACTTCTGGTTTTGCAGGTCGCATAACAACATCGGTGATGGCGAATGAAGCTTCTTCGAAAATCAATTCATAAGTCGATTTATGTTCAGCATTGCTCGACAAAATCGGTTGAGCCGGACTACCGCCGTCAAGGGCTTGGGCACCCGCAGAGTCAGTCGCATCAAGCCAGAAGACGATATCAGTGCCTGTGATTTGGCTTGCTTCAGGTTCAGGTTGGCCTTCAGTAATTGGCCATAGATCTACACATTCTGCAGTTGCGAAATATGAGGTGCCACTGGGAGTAAGTGTGAGTTCTTGCGACTGTGGTTCATCACCAAAAGTGCTACGATAAACGGGCCAAATATCTGTGGCGCTCGAACCAACATAGTAACTCCATGCTACAGAAACATCACCTTGGAACAAGGCTTGTTGTTCTCGAAGAATAACTTCAATATCTACACAATGGTAGGACGATGTCGGAATGAAATTCGCAAGCGTTTCATCGTTTGAATCCTTAACCGTCCAAGAATCGAGAACAACGACTGGCGGGGTTCCATCGACCTTCAAATTGAAACTCTGACAACCATATGATGATGCAGATGCACAGATAGCAGAGGTTGTATCGACCGCACCGAATGGCAATCCTTCAATGCCATTTCCACACTCGCCGTTTGATCCGCCGGCTCCACCGGTTGCATCATAAGGACACAAACGGAAGGTGTACGTGTAATCATTCGTATTAATTGGAACAGTGATGTTGATATCGAAAACTCCACCAGTAAAAGAGTGGTACGTCACTTCTCCAGGATACGCAAAATATCCTTTAGCACCATCGGATTCAGCATTTTGCCGAGTGAGTTCGAGTGTCAATTCAATTTCCGGAGTAATGTAAACTTCATTGAGGATTCCATCCAGATAAGCATACTGGCCTTGGAATGAAACAATGTCTCCTGGATAAACAAATCCGCTTCTTACATCTTCGGTCAACCCAGGTGTTTCCATGAGGTCAGTGAAAATTGGTGTAATCATTTGGTTGTTGACCGTATCTGCACGATAATCAAGTTGGATACCGTCGCTGTAGTGCCAGTCTTGAATGTGTCGACCTGGAGCAGGTAGCATTCTGTATCGTGGATTATCAAGGTCTTGCATATACAAGACTGGATTGTTAAGTGAAGTTGTAGCGCCAGGCAGACCCCACGTCATGCGTATTGGCAAATCAAGATAAAAGTCAGATTCAAACGGATCAATCAGAACATTACCGCTCATTCGAAGTACCTGTGGTCCCTTGAAATCTCCATCTTCTTGTAGAATTTCGATGTAAGGACTGTTGGTCCAAGCAGTTTCGTTTCTTGGATAATAATAGACGGTCATATCGTCTCGATCGTCTGCTAAGTCGATACGGAAGTAATCGATGTCTCGCCATCCATTGTCATCGTTTGCTTCAACAATAAGGTGGTATACGTTTCCAGCATACATTGTGTGGTTCCATTTACCGTTGTATTGTTGTTGATTAGATTTCAAGAATCTATTATCTTGAGAATCATCGATGAAGAAATTACGGACAACTGGAGATTTCGAATTCATTGAAACATAGGTGAAATAATCATTTTCAAATCCTGGTGCACCGCCGTTAATCGGATTTCCTGCCTTGTCGTATCCTTCAATCCAAACGCTAACTTTTCCAACAGGGTCTTGACCAACGTTTGCATTGTCGTTAAAGGATGCGGTATAATTTGCGTATGGTGCAGCACCATCGCTGTATGCAGTGACGGTGATGTATTCGTCCGCCTCAGGCTGACCGTTCGAATTCGTATCATGGTCGTATTGAACCCAAACTTTCAGGTCGAGTTCTTCAGGAGGGTTTGGCAAATCACTGGCATTAATTCGAACCGATTGATCACCTGTAGAGGTCGGGTTCGATGAAGGAACAACCCACGTATCGTCAACCATAACTCGCCAGTTACTGTCAAGGGCTGGGTCGACTTGTCCGTTGAGAATTCGAACGCTCATCAAATTCGGGTCAAGTGTATCAATAGAGAGATTGAAAGGAATTCCACATGAACTATCTGGACGGTATTCGGCAGCAGGACACAATGTGTCTCCACCCGTATAACCATCAAGACGGAATCTGTAGGTGTCTTGACCTGCAGCCATTCCAAGGTCGATATTCCAATTGAAATCTCCGTTAGAAGTTCCTGATTGGTTGGCTACTTGAATCCATTCAATGGTAACGTTGCCACCCGAATTATTGAATGTTTTTTGTTCAAGAACCATGAAGTAACCGCTTGGGTTTGGAGATATAGACAAATCTTGGAGGCGGACAGAACCGACAACATTGACTGTCTGCCCAGATGTTCCGTCATCGAGATCTTGGACAATTCCTATGTTGTTAAGCACTTGGAACGAGGTGATTATTGCATCGTTTTCAACAGCATTACCGCCGGTTGGTGCGAGAAGAGCCGCATCAGGCAGGCCGTTGACGCCATTGGATGCAATCAATCCGGAATAGATACGTACTTCATCGGTATCTTCCCAGTTTGAATTAACGATAAAGCGCCATGTGATTTGCTCTCCATCGCTGATAGGAGCAACGCTCGACGATTCAAGCGAGATGAGATCCAAAGGATCGGAGGATTCAGAGAACAGTCCAGCAATAGAGCTGAGCACAACATCTCCAGTCTTCGATTCAAAAGTCAGTGTTGCTTCTGACAAACTTGCTCCGGTAAGCGAACTAACAGTATGAGTGGTAACGATTTCATAGATTCCACCGTTTGGATACAATCCAATTGGATTTCCGACCAAACTAATCGAGTTGTCATAACCGCTCGAGGTAGTCACTTGGAGATTTGATAGATGAACGCCGCCTCCGAGAGAGCCGGATACCTTCATCTTGACTTCTGCTGTTGAACCGCCATCCCACAATGCAATACCTTTGTTGAGTTCACGGTCTAATCCGTCGCTGCTTCCAATCGAGTTCGTGTAATTATACACGATGTCGAGGTCTCGAACAACCATTTGAGCACCGGTGGAAGCATTTGGAGAGGATGCTTTCATTCTGAACGTTTGCCATTCATTCCCATATGCGTCGTAATGACTGATAGGGACCAAGGCGTTCGAAAGCAGCGAGTTGAGAGGATCTTTCAAATCCATAGACTCGCTTAGCAATTCAGGGAAAATCAGTGTATTATTTTCAACCGAGCCAAGAACAACTTCTTGAGTTCCTGACAAGAGTGACAACTCAAATCCTTCAACTGGGTCGCTGGTAGAGTGAATGCCAACCTGGTCAAGAGCAAAATCGACGGAGGTAACTTCTGCTCCTTTTGGAAGCATGAACATGGCACCTTCTGCTACGCCTGTGCTGTCAACAGTGAGTGTTGAAGAAGATTGTCCGTAATTAACACCGTCAACCTTGCTTTGCAAAAATGTTGTTTGTCGACCAAACCCACCGAATGCTGGCTCTTCAAAGCCCCAATCAACTTGTCCGTCAGCTGCGACGTCAAGCTGGACGTGTTCTGTGTGATGACCAAAAGTCAAATCAAACCAAATTCCACCAACATTGCAGGGATTCTGATAGGAGAGGAGCGAAGTAAAACCAAACAATGGCTCTGGAAGAGCATATGTCGTTCCATCTTCAACTCCGGCCAATCCTTCTCCACCATAACCAATGATAGAAAGGTCTGGAACTTCAGAACAATCGTCTTGAATCATTGGCGTAATGTGTGTAATTGGGCGATTAAAGTTACTTCTTTCGAGAACTGGTGTATATGTTGTATCCGTTACAAGTGGTGTATACATCATCGGTTGACCGTTTCCTGGAGTCTCCCATACACCATCAACAATATTCATCATCATCCCTGTCGATTGATTGAATCCCGTTCCTACTCGAGTGCCTATGCTGAACCCGTGGAACACTGGAGAGGATAAACGACTTGGACCGGAGTCAAAGGTCAATTTGAAATCTATTGAAGGGTGATCTGTTGAACTAACATCCCATAATTCAATGATTTTGCCTTGAAGATTGGTCATCGTTTTACCGTTACGGTCAACGATAACTTGCCCGGTTGCAGAATCAAGTACTTCAACTGAGATCGTTGCAGAGGTGGTTGTTTCAGATTCAATGGTGAGTATTCCAAATCCATTCGGTTGGTTCTCACCGCTGGATGCGGATGGAAGAAAACCATTGATTGACATATCTGCGGATTGAGGCAATGGGTCTCCAACTCGGAAGTTGTCAATGTACCATCCGGCCTTTCCACCATCGGTTCCGCCGATGTTATTGTCTTCCATAACAAATCGGAATTGAACGTATTGACCTACATATTGAATCAAATCAACAGCAAGATTTGCCCATCCGGTAGGATTCGAAATTGATGTGGAGGAACCGGCTAGACCGTAATCGCCTTGCGCAAGTCCTTGGCATCGGGCATCAATTTGCCCTGCACCAGTTGAACCACTTCCTCTCGCATAGTAGCCGTTACCGTATCCAACACCGGATGAGTTGGATAAGTCAATGTCAATTGGTGCAAAACCGGCAGGGTCATTGTCGACAAAATCATCGTTATATGAGGAGCGGATTTCCATGTATGCACAATCTCGATAGTAAACAGGAGGGTTTGTTCCTTGACCGGTCTGCATGTCAAGGTCGTGCCATGAATCAAAGAAAGCCATGTGGTTCTTCAGCGAAGAGTCAACGTATATTGAGGCAGAAGTCATTCGATATGTGATGCCATTTTGGCCTGCCCATTCATTGGAATAATCATCATCAGTCAGTCCAGTACCCCAGCAATAGTCGCCACTTGAACAGTTAGGGATGTTCGAGTTTGGAGGAACAGTCGTCTGATCGATAGGGCCGTGGTCCCATCCAAATTGGTTCTGAGCAAAAGCGCGGTGGTCAAGGAAACCGGCGTTGGTTTCTTCAAAATCAGTAAGGAAACCTTCAGCCTTCAATTTGACAGGGACGGCGTTGGAACCCTCTTCGTAAATGAAGTGCGAGGCATTGGAGAATTTGGTGAGTTGATTGTTGTACATCGGATTCCAAACTCTCGGCATGGTCTCAATATCGACTCTCGTATGAGCACTGTGTTCGACCATACTGGTAGAAATGTCCATTGAAGCACTGGTCACTGTTTCATCGGCAGGAAGG
>TARA_B100001093_G_scaffold462806_1_pt1 | contig 18239 bp, 13 predicted proteins | sample TARA_B100001093 | Tara Oceans TARA_B100001093 (sample SAMEA2623116) | marine metagenome | biome: marine biome (ENVO:00000447); feature: surface water layer (ENVO:00002042); material: "saline water (ENVO:00002010), including plankton (ENVO:xxxxxxxx)" | depth 5 m
GGAACCATGATTCCTTTTGTGTACTAACGCCATCCGAAAAAGCTTCTTTGGTTCTCCACAAAACATTATGTGGTAATAAATTTGTGCTATCAAAAGCTTTTCTCAATAAATATTTTTCTATTTTAGTTCCCTTCATTTCTAAAAAACGAGTTTTAGCAGGAATTGATAAATACATTTGAACGAAATTTTTATCTAAGAATGGAGTTCTGGCTTCTAATCCATGTGAACTAATTGACCTATCTGAACGCAAAACATCAAAATAACAAATATCTTTCAATAATCTCTTACATTCATGGTCAAATTCTAAAGCATTTTCCGCAAGATGAAAATACATATATCCTCCTGTAACCTCATCGCTACCATCTCCATTAAAAACTACCTTAGCATCAGAATTCTCACGAATATATTTAGATATTAACCAATTTCCTACGCTAGCCCTTACAGTAGTTGTGTCGTAACTTTCAATCGTATAAATGACCTCAGGTATAGCATCTAGGAACTCTTGTTTGCTTAAAATAATACTACGATGGTCAGTGCCAATATGTTCAGCAACCATTTTAGCATAACGCACATCTTCTGAACCTTCCATTCCAATACTAAATGTTTTAAGATTTGAAGAATTTGGTAATGCTCTTGCTACTAATGCCGTAATTAGACTACTATCTAATCCTCCGGATAATAAACAAGCTACTTCTCTATCAGTATTATTAACACGTTTATTAACTGCCGATATTAATGCGTTTCTAATACATTCGTGGTAATATTCGTGTGTATGATGGGAGGTAATTTCAGAACAAACAGAATTAAAATATTGTTTTGTAATTTGTTTGCCACTATTCATATTAATTTCCATGTATGAACCTGGTATAAATTGTTCCGCCTTATAAAGTGTATCATTAATCATATGTGTTATCATTTTCAACTCAGAAGAAAAAATATAATGAAAATTAGAGTCATTTGCTTTAGTATAAGAACAAAATAAAGGACGAACACCATAAGGGTCACGGGAAACAAATACTTTATTTGTATTTTTATCTAGCAAAAGAAATGCGAATACACCATCTAGCATATTTACTGTATATTCAATTCCAAATTTTTTATATAAATGAATAATAATTTCACAATCAGAACCCGTTTTTGTAGGAATATTAAGCGAACGATGTAAATATTTCCAATTGTAAATCTCTCCATTACAGATTAAAACACAATCCTCTAACTCTATAGGTTGTTCGGATTCGGGGTTAGAATACCCATTAATAGCTAGACGATGAAATCCAAAGAGTGTTTTATCATTTACTTTTTTAAAAACAGAATTTTCAGGTCCTCGATTTTTACCTTTGTGGAAGTTTTGTTTTTCAAAATCACCATTGTCTTTAATATTACTAGAGAGTACAGCAAAGATTCCACACATTGTATTATATTTTTCCCAGATTATCTTTAGGTATTTTGAAATAATTATTCTATCCTATTAATATAATGAGTAATGCTGTTCAAGGAGTATATTATTGTAATCAATATAGAACATTACAATTAAGTAATAGAATGTATGAGCGCAATGTGCCTGGGGTACCATTGCAGATGAATTATGACACAAGACCTGTAGATACAAAATTTAAAGTCTTTCCAATTTTAGACTGTCGAACGCCTTCATATACAAAATGCGAACGAAGACCTATTTACAATACTAGACATATGTTCGCAGGAAGTAGTCAGGCTTTACCGTTTAATGGATACCAAGCAAAAGTAGACACAGAATCTGCTTTAAAGAATATTATCTTTCCACTGCAGGAATGCCCTCAATCTAAATTTATTCCCGGAACACGAAGTGATATGTATAATACTACATATCTTACCCCTCCAATTGAAACAACCAAAATGACAAATAATTTGTTATTTAAGCAAGAAAAATTCGCACCTTTTAATCCTAATATGTGTAATTTAGGTAAAGATAGATTTAATAATTTCACACGTATTCAAGTTAAAAATCTTAAAAACTAATTTGTTTTTTCTTCTACTGAAATAACTATATTTTCAGTAGTAGCAGGTGTCTCAGTAATTTTAAAATCTTCATCAACCGTATTATATGTTTTAGCTGTTTTCATGTAAGCACTTAAAGCTCTTTCTTTTTTAACTGAATCTGTGCCTGTAACATAAGCACTGTATAATTTACTAGATATTAACAATAAGAAACTTACCATAGTTGTTATTGTATTTGTGCCCACATAATCAAATCCAATAGCTGTTCCTGAAATGCCAAAATTCACCACTAAAAGAGTTGATGAAACATACATTGATTTAAGGTATTTTTTATTTAGCTGATTCATTTGTTTTTTGTATTCAGGATAAGATTCTATTTCATCGTCCAAATAATTATTAGGTTTTGTTAAATCTATATCCAAATACTTAATACACCAATTTTCTCTCTTTAATTCTACGTAGTAAAAATATAAAACTGATACAAAAGTAATAAAATTACTTAACAGTGCCGCAAAATGTACAGGGTCCCTTTTATAATAATTTTGTGTAATAGTACAAACCTCCTCATCGCATTTTTGAGGAACGAACAATACCAAAAATGTAGCCATTAGAATCTTGTAAAATTCTAAAAACATTAAACACGTTGTAGTAACTCTTTGTTTACTATCTACGGAAAGTTTCATTATGCTATATAATTTTATTTTTAATTAAACGCGTTAAAAATAAATTAAATTTTGCTAAAATTTATATAATGGATGTTTCTTTGAATTTAATTGATTTACAATATTTAACAAATCCTTTTGAAATGAATAAAATTATGAAACAAAAAGAAGGTTCACTACTTTTATCTAAGAAAGATTTAGAGTTTTATAAAAAAAGAATCTTTAAACAGACTAAAGACATGCTTCGTGGAGAGAAAGTTAATACAAAAGTCAATAAAGCGTTTGAGCACTATGCTCAAGTGTGTATAGACCATTTTAAATTTATGGATAAAATGGAATTAATACAAGGAGAACTAAAAGATGTCAAACAAGAAAAAACCTCTTCCAAACAAACATTTAATATTAAAGAAACCAATACTTTAATGTGTCGTCAAAAAAAACCTCATCGACCAAAAATAACTGACCATATTAAAATTAAAACAAATAGAACTACCAAACCGCCAATTATACCTAAACAAAAAAAATTTAATTTAAAAGACCCGAAATTCCGTGAAAAAGGTTTGAAAAAGAAAAATATCAATAATATTTAATATGACACGCAAAACAAAAAAACGCCAAAAACACCATCATCATAAAAAACATAAAACACATAAGAAACATAATCGTAAAATGAAATTTAAAACTGAAAAATGCGCACCTAAAACAAATGAAGACTCACTGTCTTTTACTTGTTATAGTAAAAGGTCTTTACACAATTTAAAAACAATTTGGAATGCCAGACATCCAGACGTTCCAATTAATAGCAATGACCCAAAAGATATATGGCAACATTTAAAGAAAAATATGAATAAAACTTGTCATAAAGAATCTTGTTGGTTAAGAGATAAAATGATTAAAAATGATTTACCGTCCAACTTTTATTTACAAAATTTCTCCCCTAAACAACCCAAAGAATGGAAAAAAAAACCTAATACTTGGTTAACTTCTATTGAAATAGAACAACTTATGAAACAATACGAAAACAAATATAAACATTTCAGATTTTTAGGTCCATCCCCTATAGATTATGATACTCGAAAACTACACAACGAATGCGTTTGGGAAGAAATTTGTAATTTTTCATTGATTGATTTGAAAAGTAAAGGTATAACAAAAGTTGGATTAATATTTAACTTAGACCCGCATTATAAAGAAGGTTCGCATTGGGTAGCTATGTTTATTAATCTAAGAAAAAAACAAATTTATTATTTCGATAGTTATGGCGATAAAATTCCTACTCGATTAATGAAATTTGTTAGAATGGTCAGAAAACAAGGACGACATTTAGGAGAGAAATACAAATTTCAGCAAACAACGAGACGCCATCAATATTTATCTACCGAATGCGGAATGTATTCATTATTTTTTGTTATTTCATTGTTGGAAGGTAAAAAAATAGAATACTTTAATAAAAGAGTAACTGATAAATATATGCGCAAATTAAGAAGTATTTATTTTAATAAACGATAAAATATTAAAGTTTTTGAATTTTAATATTATATATGTCAGTCAATTCAAATGATAATAAAGGTTTATTGTGGAATTTATTATCTAAACATCCTAATCAAAAAAAAGACCCAAAGAAATTTCAAGCAGTATTAGAATATCGCGTAAATGAAATACATAGAAATCGCTTTAAATTTAATAATAATTTAATGACAATGAATAAAGAAATTATTAAACAATTCGCAGCTGAAATACTACCACCTTCTACCAATAAACAACAACCAAAAAAACCAACATTATCTAAGGCAAAGGTATTTGAAAATCGATTAAAAAGTCAACAAGACAACTTTAATAAGTTGATAAATGGAGAGAAGCCAAAAGAAATCGATTTTTCTGATAAAACAGAAGAAGCACCTATAGATGCTAGAATGGTAGACGATACGTTACAACAAAGAGAGTTAGAATTAAAAAAAATAATGGCACAACAAGCTCAAAATAGCAACAGTGCCACACAGTGGTTAAAAGCTGAAGAAACTTCTTCGTCAAAACATTTAAAAATCGATAAAACCTCCAATGTTAAAATAGAACCCGACATCGTAAATGTACAAGCAAAAGAAAGGCGAGTACGTTTTGAAGTTGAAGAAAAACCCAAGAAAACTAATTCATTTTTAGAGAAGTTGAAAAAAAAAGGTGTAAATGATGAAATTATACAGCATTTAAATAGAATAGAAGAAAAACAAGATTTAATATTATCACTTCTACAAGCTAAAGCCCAACAAGTAATAGCAAATTAAAATTGATTTCAATATAAATACATCTTATAAATAATAAATCATGAACTCTAACATAATTCTCCAAAAACCTTTTCTTAAATGGGTTGGTGGAAAAACACAACATATCCAGCAAATTATAAATTCCTTCCCTGATAATATGGAAAATTATCATGAAATCTTTCTAGGCGGCGGCAGTGTACTATTGGCACTATTATCATTACAAAAAGCAGGCTTAATTACAATCAATGGTAGTATATATGCTTATGATTTAAATAAACAACTTATACAGGTTTATAGACATATTCAGTCAAATAAGGATGAACTTATCAAACGTGTTCAACATTATAGAAATGAATATGATAAATGTCCTACAGTTGAAAAAGGAACTGCTAATAGAAAACCAGTAAATGATACTGAAGCAAAAACTTCGAGGGAAAGCTATTATTACTGGATGAGAAAGAAATTTAATTTACTTAAGGATTTATCAATAGAAAATTCAGCATTGTTTATAATGTTAAATAAAACTAATTTTAGAGGTGTTTATCGTGAAGGTCCAAATGGATATAATGTTCCGTTTGGACACTATAAGAAAACTCCTACAATTATAAGTAAAAGTGAAATCGATAAAATTAGCACTTTGATAAAAGATGTTGTATTCATTGATGCTGATTTTAATGAGTCAATAAATAATTCTACTGAAGGAGATTTTGTATATTTGGACCCGCCATATGCTCCACAAAATAGAAAATCTTTTGTAGGATATACTGAAAATGGTTTTGATATTAATATGCATAAGAAACTATTTAAGTTAACAAAAGCCCTGACGACAAACAATATTAAATTCGCTATGAGCAATGCTAATGTTGAACTAGTAAAAAAAAATTTTGAAGGATACGTCTTCAAGGAAATTTCCGCACGAAGAGCTATTCATTCGAAGAATCCTGCGGCGAAGACGACTGATGTGTTGATTTTGTGTTAATCTTTTGTAGAATAACATCCTTTATAAATTCAGTTTTACGAAAATAAAAGGCGACAGTACGTAGTCCATTCCCAACTTTTTTTCCGGCACCTTTGGTTCTTCCTTGTATATAAGTACCGTTGATTGTGTTAGACCGATGTGCTGGGTCATTTTTTTCAAGTTGACATATTCCATGTGTTCTATAATACTCAGTAATTTTTTCATAATCACTTTGGAATTGAGCGTATTCTGGACGAGAAGCTCCAAATAAGAACGCTGATTTATAAGTGATATAGTCTCCTTCACGAATATAAGATATGAACAACATATTATTAGTTTTTTTTCTTAGGTCAGATTCTGCCCATGATAAATATTGTCCATTATTTAATCCTCGCATTGTAATTGCTACTGTTTCTTTTGCTGTGTACTGTTTACTCTTTTTAAGTTTTTTAAGAGAAAATAATTTTAGCTCACCATCCGAACAATCCAAACACGCCGAACTATTGGGGATTCCTAAAAGTTGTTCTAGGAGCTGACCTTCCTCACCCTTGTTATTTGTTTTGGGACACTCAAATTTTTTTCCTTGAAAAGATTGAAATCTTTCTTTTACTTGAGCCACAGTTGGTCGTTGTGATTTGGAAATCGGAAAAGTAATTTTTTTTGGTAGTTTGATGTTGAACTGTTGTTTGAAAGCCTGTATTTTGGATGCTTCAATTATTTTTTGGTTCATTCTATTTTATATAGCGAAATTGTTGTAATAGTTTTTACTTATTACAAAAATACAAAAATTAATTTCAATTTTTTAAATCTGCTTAAATGCCAATCGTTTTGTCTTTGGATCTTTGATTAATCGTCCTACTAATATTGCTTGTCCGCCTCGTCTCTTAGCACGATGATAACTCTCTAAATCATATACTTCACCCGTTTTTGACTTCTTTCTATCAGGTTTAAACGCATATTTTTTACCTGATATCGTAATTTCAATAGCACGCCAAGTAATTTTCTTCAAATTTCTCTTTTGTTCCTTATCATAATTTCTTTCTATTGTTAAAGCCGGTGTTGTAGTAAATGTAGATGGTGCCGGATTTCCAAACGACATACATATTAAAGGCTCTTTATCTCCTGCTTTAGCATGAAGAGCACAATCAAAAGCAGACTCCTTAACAGCTCTTAGTAACTGCTTATTAATTTCTTCTTTGATATTTGAAATTTCATACAAAGCTTGGTCACTTGTCAATGGTGTCGTTTTATCTAATTTACTAACATCTTTCTCTAATAATCCTTTTGATGCCATTCCACCCTGCGCAACAGCTGGTACTAATTGTTCATCGGTAAAACGCATCAAATATAAATGAACCTTCACATTTCTTTCTTCTTCTGGTAATCCTTCGTGACTACAAATACGACGCGCACGTCCTATAACTTGTTCCATTCTTACTGGATGCCAATAAGGTTCCATAATATGAACATATCTTACATTTTTCAGAGATATACCTTCTGCTCCACTACTTGTAATCATAAATATTTTAATAATCTCTCCGCGATTATTGTTAGGTGCTGCCATATTTAAAGATTCTTTTAATGAATTAGGTAACTTTTCCCAATCACCATTGAATATTAATCTCATCATTTCTTTTATCTCTGTTGTTTCTGTACCAGTATATAAAGCATACTTTGGTTTATCTTCATCTCCTGGTTTTACAATAATACGCCAAACAAGTTTCTTATTACCTTGATCGTCCCTCTGGTCTACTTGTTTTATTTGAAATGGTGCGTATCCATTCTGGTCTAAAACCATACTAAAAATCCCAATTCCTTCTAATGTACGAAACTGAGAGTAAATTAAGTGTGAACCCGAGTTATTATTAATATTTTCTAACAAAGCAAGAAACTTTCTACTGTAAATATCTAATCCCTTTGGAGATAAATATTCTCCTGCCTTCGCCTTTAATGCCTCTATTGCCTGTTTTATGCGTTTTTCATAGTTACCATCTCTGGTTGTTTTTCTTTCATCTTCTAGAGATGCGATATCATCTTGTTCATATTTCCCATCTACATTTGCAACTTCTTCTTGAAGACTAACAATATCTAAAATATCTTCATTGGCATCTCGTTTTATAACAGCAGATATCTCTTCTCCTTCTCTTGGCTTTGGTCGTCCAATCTCTGGAGGAAAAACAAAATTACAAAAAGCACGCGAAAAAATACGGTAAGTAGATACACTATCTTCATATTTACCATCTCCTCCTTTTCTTTTTCTAGCATTTCTTAATTCCATTTTACGTTCTTCTGAGCGAGCTGTTTCATATAATCCAAACTGATAATTGCTCATTGGAATTAACTCTACAATTAAATCATTTTCAATATCAAATGCTGGCATTAATTCTTCCGCAGCACTTCTAAAATAAGAGGTAAGTCCAAGAATTCTTCGTTTAAATAAATTATTATTTTTAAAACTATTGTCTTTTGGATTAATAAACATAGCTTTAAATCCATCCAAAGTATCAGGTAAGGCTTTATATGGCGTGTCTTCCGTTACTTTAATAACACCAATATCAGCATCTTCTAATTTATTAGTAATTATTCCAATAAATTTTTTAGTTGCCATATTTCCTTGTCTGTCTAATCGAATTCCTTCATATAAACCGTCTCTATTTCGCGTATTCACAAAACCAAAAGGATTTCTTGTAACAATTAATTCATCACTTGAAGGATTATATTCAACGTAATCTTGTACATTAAATCTACCCAATGCTTCTTCTATTGTTTTTTGATTTACCTTACCTTTTTGTCTTATTGATAATTTAAATCTATATGTTCTAATATATCCACGAAGAATATTAAATAAAATACCCAGTTCATTTGGATAATTAATAATAGGTGTACCAGTTAGTAAAACAATTCTACAATTTTCCGCAGATAATAAGTAATCGTATAATTTCATAGATAAACTATTTGGCTTATTCAGTTTATTTACAATTCTACTAACGAAATTGTGTGCCTCATCAATTATTATAACACGGTTATCAAAAGGATTTATTTTTCCACTATTTGTTAAACTATCTAAGTGCTGTTTTTGTAATCCATTGTAATTTATAAATTGATATTTTGCTCGTATCATTTCGTCAATTTGGTCATTTAATACCATTTTTTCCTGCGTTCCCAAATCTTCATAATTTGGTTCTTTCGCTACATTAACAAACCAAGCGCCGCCATGTTTTCTGACAAATGCTTCTGTAATTGAAAGCATCTTTGCTAACACGCGAGTTTTTTGAGCATTACCCTCATTGGATACAAATTCCCAATATTGATTTATTCTATACATCGCGTTACCACATTTTTTAATTTCATTTTGATAATTTTGTCTAAGTGAAGCCGGTGTCATAACGATTACATGCATTGGATTTTGAAAACCTTCCGCGATCGCTATTGAAGCGCACGTTTTTCCCGCTCCCAAACCATGATATAACAATAATCCCCTATAAGGTGTGTAAAGATTTATATAATCCCTAACTATAGACTGGTGGGTTAGTAAAGAAAATTCACCTGATTTTGCTTCACGAAGAGTATCGCATGTTACATTAGCTCCTTCAGCATTAAGTTCATCTTTGTAAGGAGCAAATAAGGAATTGATAAAGTTAACGAAAATTTCTCTATTATTTCTATAATAAGCACCCGACCTAATATTAACCGATGGTTGAGCAACTGGTAATCTTTCATTTAATCCTCTTTCAAATGAAATAATAGCGGGAGGAACCTCAGAACGTCGCACAGAAACTCTTTTGGGTAATCTAACTCTAACAGCTGGCTTAACTGACGTTGTATCTGGTTGCGCAATAGCTGTAATAGTACCCTTTTTGATTTTCTTACTTGTTTTAAGTTTGATTTTTCCTAGTTTTTTAATTTTAATTTTACCTTTAACCTTAACTACTGGTTTCTTCTTTTCTTTTGCTTCCTCAACAGCTGTAACTTCTTCCACTTCTTTTGTAGATGGACCAGAATCATCCACCAATGCTTCAGTTAAAACACGGATTTTATCCTTTTGTTTCATTTTAGGTACTGATAAACCACGTTGTTTTAATCTTGCCATTATAGCAGTTCTGTCAAAATCACCTTTACTTCTATCAATTATTTTGGTTTTAATCTGTACTTTGGCTTCCTTTGGTATAACAATTTTTACTCGTTCTCTTGATTTTGGAACAGGTTTTGCTTCAAGTTGTTCTAAAATACCACTCATATATATTACTTGTTTATAAAAACTTTATTAGATTGACTTTATTTGTTCAATTGCTAACTGACAAGCGCTTTGTTCTGCTTTCTTTTTAATTTTATGCTTTGATTCCCCAAGAAAAACAAATACTTTACCATCATTTTCAACTAAACTTTCCTGTATTTTCGCAAAAGAACCATATTCATTATACGGAATCGAATCCGTGAATGAAAGATTTACTACATTTTGCCCCATACAAATAAATACTCCCATATGATAACCTTCTTCTTCATCGTATTCAGAAATTTCCATATAGGAAGGAGTAATTTTAAATTCCTTTTGAATCATCACTTGGAGAATATTTTTATAATTATCGTCTTTTTGTAGCAAATCTGTCCAATTAACATGTTTGTCAAAAATACTTTCTACGAAAATTTGAGCGATTTGAAAACCTGGACCTGTAACAAAAACATTTTTAAACCAATCACCTTCATCATCTATAGAAATCTTATTAAAATCTAAAAACAAAGCTCCTAAAAAAGCCTCAAACAAACAACCCAACTTTTTAAGATTTGTCCTTGTTTTCTTTTCTTCAGCATTTTTTGACATAATATACCATTTGTTTAGTCCCATTTCATAAGCCATTCTACCAATTGATTCATTTTTAACTAAAGCGATTTTCTTATCTGTCATAAACCCTTCATTTTCCTTAGGAAATCGACGATATAAATAATACTTTGTAATACATTCCAAAACACCATCTCCTAGAAATTCAAGTCGTTCATTTGATTTTGTCTTAAGCTTTAAACAATTATCCGGCTTATCAACAATAATAATGTTATTTTCTACATTTTCTAGATGTGGTCTTTTAACATATGAACGGTGGATGAATGCTCGAGCATATAGCTTAAAATTATGAACCTTATCCGGTACTCCATACTTCTTTAAAATTTCCGATACTTGTGTTGTCGTTATTTCATGATTGTTTGGATTATAAGGATCAAAAACTAGTTCTTCTTGATCTTTATTGATATCTCCATCTTGGAGTAGGGTTTTCTTACTTAGTGCCATTATATGTATTATAAGTCCAGACCTTTTTAAATCCATTTACATAAATTTTAAAGAAAAAATCCATCATCTACTACCATATCTATATTTGTTATCTTGTCAACTATCATATCCGCTTCCAAAAAGTCCCGCGTTGAACCTGCCCCTGTTTGGACAGCAATTGTTATACCACAACCAGCATTCTTACCTTCTAACACATCATTTCTTGTATCTCCTACTTTCGCAACATGTTTTACACTAATAATATTATTTCGTTCCATTATTCGATGAATCATATAAGGATAAGGTCTGCCCATTCGAACATCTCCGCTTGAAATAAAATCATCAACATAGTCATTCATATTAAAATGATTAATTATTTTTCTTTGAAAATTTCTTTCATATCCAGTGTTAAGAGCAATTTTAACACCGTTAAATTGTAATCTTTTAAAAAAATTAGGTAATTCAGGGTCAATTAATGATATATTAGAGTGTGCTCCAAAATAAGCATCATTTAAATTTACATCAAATTCATCATAACAATAAGTTTTAATTTCTCCTTTATGCATATCATTAGGTAAATATTTATCTATCATATTACTAATTACCTCTTGTTTTTGTTTACCATGCCAATCATTTATATCTGATTTCTTTACCGGAATGTTATTATTTTTTAATGTTTCATACAGTGTTTTATAAACCAACCCACCTTCATTGATAACAGTTCCTGCCATATCACAAACCATTAAACTAATTCCTCTGCATGCTAGAATATTCATTTTCTATTTAATTATGATACACGTGTTTAAACCTTTTTCAAAAGAATATAAAGTATTGCTACATGGATATAATATAGAAATGCCCGGACAATGGCACAATGATTGGCAAAATAGATACCCCAAAGAACGTAGAGAAATTCCGTTTAATAATGGTTTAAAAGAAAGAAAAAAGGCAGGAGGGCGTATTTGTGATGTTCATTTAAATAATGAATATATTTTAGAAATTCAACACTCGCCCATTAAAAAAAATGAGATTGGAGATAGAAAGGAAGATTGGGAACGCCATGGTAAAGAAATTATTTGGCTACTAGATGGAAATCATTTTGTAGAATTGAGTCAAATAGAGAGAGATGGAAAATCATATTATACATTATGGTTTAAAAAAAAATGGTTCTGGGAATCGTTTAAAGATAGTTATGACTTTGTAATATTAAATATTGATGATATGATATTTAAAGTACCAATTAAACAAGTCAAAAGCTCTATGATAGTATTAAAAAATTTTATTTCCTGCCATGAGTTTATTGAAATAACTTCAAATAATCCAAAAAAACTATGGGATACATGGGAGGATAGCAACAATGTAAATTGTCATTTGACTATTCATGACAAAGGTGCTGGTAATGGGAAAACATTTTATATTTGGGAACAAATATTAAAAAATGAAGATAAAACAACATTTCTTATAGTTACAAAAGTAAAAAGTGCGAGAAATGTTATTTATAATGAATTAAAATCCCAGATAAAAAGAAATCTTCCCCACACAAAAAATATTAAAGATGGAATTATTATAAATAAGGATACGGATAATCAAATTGTTATAGAATACACGCATTCTATTACAGATAAGAAGTGCGTTGTTATTATGGGAACAATTGATTCGTTAATGTTTTGCTTATGTAAAAATCGTCCCAAAAACAGTAAAAATTTTTTCGACGACATATTGAACACTATTAAATCAGCTGGCATTAAAGACTTAAAACTAGCGGCAAGTTCTGGTGGATTTTCTTGGGCAAGACAGTATATATATATGAACAATAAAGCTGAAGTATGGGTAGATGAAGCACAAGATTTACATACTGGATATTTATGGGCGCTAGTACAAATAATGTTAACTACAGGAATTGATGCGAATTTCGTAGGCGATAGATTACAAAGTATATATTATAATGAAAATGTAATAACTCATTCATTAAAAGGATTACCTGAAAACATTGATTGTCATACTATAGGACCAGTTAATAAGAACAGAAGAATTAAAACATTAGATTTGCAAACAGGTACTAATGGTATTATTAATTATGAAAAACATGGGTCAGTTCGTATAAGTCTAGCAACAAAAGAAGAATTATTAAAAAACCTTGACAATTGTTGGAACGTTTTGACTTCCCCGACAATTATTGGTGCGATAGGTAAAGAACAATCAAAATTTATAGAAACAATTAAAGAATTAATGGATCGGGATATCAATGAAGCTTGGGATAAACTGGGTGAAGTATTGTTCCCTGAAGATTTCATGTTTGTATTTTCTCAAATGAAAAATAATGCGTTTGCTGCTGAACTAGAAAGTAAATTAAAGGAATTTTGGATTAAGATGTTTAAATTCGAACCTTACATTGAACGTGTTATGCAATCAGATAATGAGTATTGGAAAACATATATTAAAAATCCGGATTGGCAGGTATTCGCAAAACTCCACAAATCAGAGGAAGGGAGGGGTACTATAGATACAACTCAATCAGAAAGGGCAACTAGAATCGTTAGCATTCATACGGCAAAAGGAGATGGAAGAAAAATAGTCTTTTGTTTGGGAATAACAGAACGAAATTTAAAAAAATTAACTGCTGGTAAGAAAAATATAAAATATGAAAGTTTATTGTATGTTTCTGTTACAAGAGCAATTTATAAGAATTATTTTGGATTAGAAGAAAAAAATGATGATATAAATAAACGATTTGCGGAACAAGGACTTAGTGTATATATTCCTCAGATTTCAAAAAATGTAACTATGGATAAGATTGAAGAACATACAGAAGATTCATTTTTAAAGATTATAGATGCTGTTGCTGAAGAAGTCAAAGATAAAATTTTAGAAAATAAATCACATTCGTCCTCTGTTGATTATAATGAACACATAATACGTAATAGTACAGAGGCATTCGTGTGGCTACAAACTATATTCGGCACTTTTTACGATAGGGGGGAAGATCCAACTAAAATTAATATTAAAAAATCTTCCAGCTTTCAAACAATAGCAACTATGAAAAACATAATGAAGGCGAGGAGCAAAGATGGACAGTATGCAATGGTATCCCATTCACCCAGTAATTATTATGAAAAATTAGATTTTTATCAATATGGGTGGAAAAGAGGTCGATATTGGGACCACATGCCTATAATAAAATTTGATAAGAGAAATAATCTAATCTATACATTATATCACAAAAAGTTAGAAAAAATTTTAAAAAATATATTTCACAACTCATTATCCTCGATGAAATGGATGAACTTTGATGAACCATTAACTATTGCTACATTTGTTCATTGTTTGGAAATATTAAAACAAGGGCGCTATGCGTCTATAAATTGCGATGACTTATACAATTTAGCACATTACTTAGAAAATAATGATAATATTGCGGAATTTCATAATAAATTAACAAATTCTATACCTGAGTGTATAAAGGCTATTTGTAGAGAAATCCAAAACATATCTTCAAATACTCAATGGAATTTTCGTAAACATGTAGCTTTACACACAAATAATAACAGTGTTAATTTTAAAATAAATCAACATTCAATGTCATTAATTGGTTATTCAGAAACCCATGTTTTTCATATATATCTTAAACCTAATGTTTCTAGCTTGAATATTAACGAAGTGATGGGAAAAATTCTACTTGAAAGATTTTTAATTAGGAATCCTGCACACCAAGAACAAAGTGACAATGATGATTTTAAAAAGTATAATGGGAAACAAATTGTTACCTATTTAAGTTGTATTGAACATGGGGACCACGGCAAATTTTACAAAATAGATTGGAATGATGTTGAGAAAAATTTAGATGGTAAGATAAGAGATGAACTAAAAAAAGCAATGATTAATTATTATAAACCAACTAATAAGTTAATATATTTTCTTCTTCAAAATATAATTAAAAAGGAAAAGGAAGAAATAAAAGCTGGTAAAAAAGGCGCATTTAAACTTTTTGAAGAAGCTCAAGATAAATTATTTGAAAAGTCTTTTAATAAAGGTTGTCCATCATATGTTAAATATACATTACAAAAATTAGAAGACGACTACGAGGAACCATCAAGAAAACAAGAAGTAGTACAGATGTTGAAAGATGAAAGCAAATTTTTAGAGTTTATAAATAAGTATATGGTTCGAGATTTGGATAAATATTTAAATATTGCCCAAGAAGAAGAAACGAATGATTTATTATCAGAGTTGATTTAATTTAAAGTTGTGTGATTAAATTTATCTTTTTAATAAGCAATTTAAACAGTCAATTACTTATTAAAACAAATGCAAATCAAAGTTGATATCAGAGAACACACGCTTATTAAATTACTTAAAGCATTAAATAATGATTACAAATTTAATTTCGATATTTCTGTGGAAAGAATGGACCTTGGCGATATAGCAATCTGGAATGGTGAAGAAGAGTTGTTGTTATTGGAGAGAAAGAAATTAAGTGATTTGGCATCTTCTATCAAAGATGGACGTTATGCTGAACAATCTTATCGATTAAATGGATATTCTCTCCACAATCACAATATTATTTATCTCATTGAAGGTAATGTTTCACAGTATTCAAGTAAATACACTCGTGTTAAGCCAGGTACTTTGTATACAAGTATGTTTAGCATTCAATATTTTAAAGGATTTTCAATGGTACGCACATTTGATATTACAGAAACAGCTGAATATATACTACGAATCACAGATAAATTAAATCGTTCTTCTGATAAACATGGATTTTATCATGAATTATTTCAACCTAAAAAAGAGAACTATACGCGCGTGGTTCATAAAGAAAAAAAGAAAAATATCACGCCTGAAAACATTAGTGGTATTATTTTAAGTCAAATACCCGGTATTAGCACAGCTACATCCACTGCTGTAATTAATAAATTTGGTTCTTTATTTCAATTATTAAAAGCGTTGGAAGAAGATAAACACTGTTTAGATAGGTTACTTTATAAAACAAAAAAGGGTCAAGAACGTCGTATTTCTAAGACGAGTGTTGCTAATATAGTTCAATACTTGTTGTATCAGAAAAGTAATGTGATTAAGATTGATACATAAATAAATTATAATTAAATTTATATAGTATGCTTGCTTGCAATTTAGGTAATTCAGTTAAAGTAAATTTTCCAGTTGGGCCTACTGGACCCATTGGTGCAACAGGACCAACCGGACCAACAGGAGCAGATAGTACAGTTACAGGACCTACTGGTTCAGATGGAATCCAAGGTCCGACTGGTCAACAAGGAGCAACAGGAGCAGGATTCGCAGATATATCTGGTGATGAGCCACAAATAGCTTTTTTTACTAGTAGTAATAGTATAGCAGGAGATTACAATTTAATTTTTCCGCAGTCAACTACATCTAATCAAATAAAATTAAACGCCTACGACTCCACTTATAATACAAATCCAGGAGGAGGCGGAAGAATAATTATTGGAAATACAACAAATAGTTTATCGGCTAATACTATTGATATCGATGCAAACGCATCTACAAGTACAAATCCTTATACAGTTGGTCCACAAGGATTAGCACCTGGTTTTGGCGCAGTTTTAACTATGAAAGGTTATATACAACCCATAGGTGCTTCTCCAACATTTAATAGTGTTTATGATAGATTTAAAGTAGATAGCAATGCTAATACTTCTTTTGGGGCTTTTAGTGGTCCTCCTGTTCCACCCTCAAATGTTCAACAAAACATGTTATTAACAATGAATGGTAATATGAGAATTTTACCCCCTAGACAAAATAATTTATCTCCGGCTACTCCAGGCTGGGGCGGAAATCTCGAACTATGGTCAGATGGAGGAAATAAAGTAGATGGTACCGAAGTTATTCCCACTTTAAATCCAAAAGATTCTACTCAGTATAGCGGAATTGTATATTGTTCCGCTGTTAAAAAACAACATTTATCAAATACTAATTATAATATTACTCCTAATCAGGCAACACCATTCTCAAGTGGAATAGCAACAATAGATTTAGGAACTATTGGCACAGCAACACAAATTGGAAATAATAGTGGTCAAGTAGGTAATTGGTCAGGAACATTTACAGGTGACACAGCTCAAGGTGGGTTTCAGCAACCAACGGGTAATTATTTTAATCGTTCTCTACCAAGTTTTCTTACAGTAGACCCAACAGGAACAAGATTTTATGCTGAAGTTATCCTACCAACTGCGAGAGATGATTTGGTGGGATATTCAATTACTATAAAAAGGATGGAAACAGAATGGATGAGAACAGTATTATCTAGAATTCGACTACAATCAGCATCTTATCCAAACCCTTCACCATTTGACAACTATCCATTTTCTACTTTTCCATCAGGATACAACAGAGATACCTTATTTCCTGGCTTCCAATGGACAGGAGATTCCTATATACTAGAAACTCGCTCTGGCTTGTTTTTTACAAAAAAAGTAAAAGATTTGAATTCAAGCGATTTTAATGTTATAAAATCTTCACCAGATGTGGGTGCTAGTTCAACTGCGGCAGCACCAGGAACATTAATCCAAGCATCAGGTTCAAATACATCTACGACACCAACTGTATCTGGACAACCAATAGGACCTAATTGGAGGGCATCAGTAATAATTAGACCAAGTGGTAATAACGCACAAATCGTTTGTCCATCTAGAATATGGGCAAGCTGTAGTACCGGTAATGGAACTGCTTTAGCTGGGGGTATATGTGTGTTAGACCCTTATGATTTTTATAATGGCAGTAGTAGTGCTACACTATTCCCAAATGGAACAACGGGAGGTGGACCGCAACCATGGCTTAATATTTCTACTGACGCTGGTTTCACCTTAGTAGGTCCAGGAGAGGACCCATTACCAACGCCTTCTAAATTTACTCCTAGTAGTTATGCTACATTTACATTATGTAAACATGGTTATCCAAATAGTATTGGAGTAGCTGGAGTTTCTGGAGTTGGGAATGCTGATAATTCTAATGATAGTATACCACCAACGGCACCAGCTACATCTCTACCTGGACAATGTTATCCTGTGAATAAATTTGTTTGGGTTTATACAGGACCTGTTACAGACGTTACCGGTATTCCAAATTAATATTTACTTATATATATA
>TARA_B100001093_G_scaffold221604_1_pt1 | contig 18195 bp, 22 predicted proteins | sample TARA_B100001093 | Tara Oceans TARA_B100001093 (sample SAMEA2623116) | marine metagenome | biome: marine biome (ENVO:00000447); feature: surface water layer (ENVO:00002042); material: "saline water (ENVO:00002010), including plankton (ENVO:xxxxxxxx)" | depth 5 m
CCTCGCCGTTCAAGGCGGTCTACAATTGATGTCACGGTGGCTTGCGATAAATTTACTTCGGCACTGATGGCTCTAATTGGTTGTTCCTTTGTGTTTGTTACAGTTTGCAAAACCAGGAGTTGTGGCGTTGTTAGCCCAAAATCCTTGCCGAGTCGACTAGAGTGCTGATCGATTGCCTGGACGATACGTCTCAGCGCAACCAACACTTCCGTTTCAAGATTTTGTGTCTGCATGCTGCCCTAGATTTCCTTATTTCTTATGCCCATTGCCAATTTAGATTTGGAATGAATGCGATTATATTTTCCAACTTAAATTTTGACGTCAAAGTAATTTCAGTGGAAAAAACAGGTGATACCGCGAATAAAATATCATAATTAATTGAATTTTAGAGGGTTTGTGTATATCAATACCTTTAGGTAGACTGATAAATTATTTCGTGTCGTAAACGTTATGGCGAATTCAGAGGTTGGGAGAAAACAATGAGAAATATATTATTGGGGCTTGGAGTTGCTGCTCTGGCGGTTGCTGTTTTTTTCGGGGTTAAGAAGGAGGAATCAGCAGAGGTCGTTGCCGACTGTGGAAAAGTAGTTATTGGCGAAATGAACTGGGCTTCGGGAGAATTTTTAGCTCGGCTAGACGGACTTGTGATGAAAAGCGGTTATGAGTGCGATGTCGAGTACTTGACCGCTGGTACGATGCCTCAAATAACGTCAATGAATGAAAAAGGCACTCCAGACATTGCCTCTGAGATGTGGGCCAATGCTGCGGCTGTTGCCATCGATGCAGCAATACAAGAAAACCGGTTGGTCAAACTCAATCCATCTCCAATTTCGGGAGCTGGTGAAGGTTGGATGATGAGTGCAGCCGCTGCAAAGGCGCATCCTGAATTAAAAACCATAGATGACATTATTGCACGGCCAGATCTCTTCCCGCACCCGGAAGATCCTTCGAAGGGGGGGCTGCATACGTGTCCATCCGGTTGGGGCTGCCAGCTTTCAACCAATAATTTATTCCGTGGATTCGATATGGAAGCAGCGGGATGGAAATTGATTGAAACTGGTTCGGGAGCTGGCCTAGATGGCTCAATTGCGAAGGCGAGCGAACGTGGTGAAAATTGGTTAGGTTACTACTGGGCGCCAACTACGTTGGCTGGTAAGTACAATCTTAAATTAGTCGATTTCAATTCCGACTTTGACCAAGACCATTGGGACAATTGTATTGTGAAGCCTGTCGAAGAGTGCGATAACCCAAAAAGAAGCACGTGGACAAAGTCGGAGGTCGTATCTCTGGCTCAGGTCGATTTTGCAACACGAGTGCCGCAGGTTGCGGCTTACGTAGAAAAGCGCACCTTCGAATCTTCCCTGTTGAATAAATATCTGAGTTATATGCATGATAATCAAGCATCTGGAGAGCAAGCAGCTGTCGAGTTTATGCTAAATGAGGAGGCGACTTGGTCGCAGTGGGTATCTGAGGATGCGGCTGCTCGCATTAAGCAAGCACTTTAAAAGCTTCTGACCAACTAAAAACGACCGGGCATGTTTGATCAGTCCGGTCGTTTTTGTATTTAGAGTCGAATTATGGATTGGTTAACTAAATTTCCTGAACTTGGTAGAACTGATTTGCGAGACTTTCGCAAGTCTATTGATCAGGGATTTAAAGAGTTTACTAGAGCCTACGGTGAGGATATTGAGTCTTTTTTTGAACCCCTACTACAATTTCTGATTTGGCTTGAGAAACTACTTCTCGCCACACCCTGGCCTATTTTTATTTTCGTCGTCGCGGCTCTAGCATGGTTTGCCAGTCGCAGTCTCAGAGTCGTTATCGGATCAGCAATTAGTCTTTTCCTGATCGGATTCCTTGGGATGTGGGAAGATACTATGAGTACGGTCAGCATCATCGTGGTCTGTACAATTCTGTGTTTTAGTCTTGGACTGCCTGTCGGTATCGTGATGTCGCGATCAGACCGAGCGCAGGCTATTGTGACTCCGATTCTGGATATTATGCAGACGATACCAAGCTTTGTGTATCTTATTCCGGTGGTGATGCTTCTGGGTATCGGTAAGGTACCCGGACTCATCGCGGTCGTAATTTATGCGATACCACCTATGATCCGCCTCACAAACCTTGGGATTCGTTTAGTAGATAAGGAAGTCCTGGAGGCGGCTGATGCTTTCGGTGCTAGTCCGTGGCAGAAACTGGTGCAGGTGCAGATTCCACTGGCACTTCCCAATATATTCGCGGGAGTGAATCAGACAATCATGATGTCGTTAGCGATGGTAGTGATCGCATCAATGATAGGGGTAACAGGACTCGGCCAACCCGTTTTAAAAGCTATTTCTAATCAATATCTCGCGATGGGTCTGTTGAATGGTCTTGCTATTGTTGCCTTGGCAATCATTTTTGATCGGATCAGCCAAAGCTACGGTAAGCGTCTTCAAAGCCACCGTGGAGGTCAGAATGAGTGACTCGGAGACGAAGATTGAGATTAAACAACTGTTTAAAATCTTTGGTGACCATCCTGAAGATATGCTCGAAAAAGTTCGTGGAGGAGTCAGCAAGGATGAGTTGAATGATCAGTATAATCATGTCCTCGGTTTATCTGATATAAATCTGAAGATGCCTGCTAAGGGTGTCCAAGTTGTGATGGGTCTATCGGGTTCTGGAAAATCAACCCTTATTCGCCACATCAACCGCCTCATAGAGCCCACCACGGGAGAAGTGTGGGTAGATGGCGAAAACGTGCTGGAGATGGACGAAAAAACACTACGTTATTTTCGGTGTAATCGCGCCTCCATGGTTTTCCAGAGATTCGCACTACTACCGCACCGAACCGTAATGGAAAATACTATTTATGGGCTCGAGATCCAGGGGATGGCAGAAAAAGATGCAGAGAAACGGGCGGCGTATTGGATCGAGCGCGTTGGTTTAGCAGGCTATGAAGAAAACTTTCCAGGTCAACTTTCGGGTGGTATGCAGCAACGCGTTGGTTTAGCCCGTGCATTGGCAACGGATGCAGACATTTTGCTCATGGATGAGGCGTTCAGCGCGCTCGACCCACTGATTAGAACAGATATGCAGAACATTCTTTTGGATCTACAACAAGAACTCTATAAAACGATTGTCTTTATTACTCATGATTTGGAGGAGGCACTGAGGATCGGTGATCAAATTGCGATTCTGCGTGACGGTCAGGTGATCCAGCAAGGTACTCCTCAGCAAATTGTGTTGAAACCGAAAGATGATTACATTGCCGACTTCACAAAAGATATTAATCGCGGCCGAGTAATTCAATTGAAGACAATTATGAAAGCCCCGAACGATAAATCGGGGCCTGAGTTATCAGCTGAGATGTTGGTCGAGGATGCGGCTCAGCTAGTGACTGAGTCACCATCTTCCCAAGCGCGAGTCACAAATGATGCCGGTGATGTGGTTGGTGTCGTTGGAATTAATGATTTGATTCGTGCGATGGCTCGTCCCGATATCGAATCTAGACTCGAAGAACTGTAAATGCACAAGGGAACTCGGCTCGTATATTCAACCGAGTCGAGAGGTATCCAATCCGGCTCTGAAGTTAATCATGTGGTAAATCCTGACGATTCAATCTGCCGTGTGCGACGAGAGACTAAAGGCCGTGGCGGGAAAGAGGCTACTGTTATTTGGGGTGTTCCCGGCGGCGAGGAGGAGTTGAAATCCTTAGGTAAAGCAATCAAGCAAAAGCTCGGTGCGGGTGGTTCAGTAAAAGATCGCGAAATCGTTATTCAAGGTGATCACGTAAATACTGTCCTTACATTTCTGAAAGATAAAGGGTTGCAAGCTAAAAAAGCAGGCGGATGACAGTTTCTAAAGATCTTTTCAAGCAGACTATGGGTTCATTTCCAACCGGAGTTACTGTGACAACAGCATACAATACTAAGGGTCAGGTGGTTGGAATGACAGCTAGTGCCTTTAGTTCATTGTCGCTTGATCCGCTATTGGTCCTAATGTGTCCAGCAAAAGACGCTGATTGTTATATTGGTTTAAAAGAGGCCGACTATTTTAGTATTCATATTTTGGCGGGGGATCAGGGCCCATTAGCATGGCAGTTTGCGAAGTCTGGCATGGACAAAGCAACAGGTTTGAAGATTTCGAAAGGTCCTAATGGGAGCCCGAAAATAGACGGATGCCTTGCTTATTTGGAGTGCTACCACTACGCACTCCATGACGGAGGAGACCATGGTATTCTCGTTGGTGAAGTCAGATACATTGAGCTACCAGATACAAATCGGGAGCCTTTGGTCTATTGCAAGAGTGCGCTGGCTCCCCTTCCTAGCCTTAACGTTTAGCTCGGTCTTGACACCATCATTTGGAGATGCAGCCGGTGATATGTGTGATCGATTAGCTTCTATTGCTGCTGATCCTGATCATCAAGCCGAACCGATCGGATACTCGGCTATTGACGGACAACTTGTAATCAACGCTTGCGGAGATGCAATTAACTATGCTCCTCATAATGGAAGATATTGGATACAACTTGGTCGTGGATACCTCAAGCTTGATCAAGGTCGTGCTATGTTGGCAGCGTTTGAAAAAGCGAAAGCACTTAAATATCCGGCCGCATGGTTTGCTTTAGCAGTGGTGTACCACACGGGTAACGGGAGTGTGGAGGTAGATTTAGATCGTGCTGAATCTCTCTATCTAGAGGCGTATCGGCGAGGTATTGGATATGCGGCACTTGGTCTAGCTCGCTTGTACGACGAAGCTGGGTCCCCTGTTTTTGATGCAGGAAAGGCTGCAATATGGCAGTCGCGATTTGACCTATTCATCAACTAAGTGGAGTAGCGTGGATGAAAAACACCGTATGGTTTTTTATCGCGGTGTTTAGCGCCTCGACCGTCGCATTTGATGGACAACCACTGTACTACGAGATTGACTGGGGTCCTGTAACGCTTGCAGATGCAAGGGTTGAGTTGCTTGACTCAGCGGGTGTGAGATCCGTGACCGCTGATATTAAGTCACGGGGCGCGAGCGCTTGGTTTTCAGATTTTCGATCGACACTAGAAATTTTATACACGCGCGACGGGACCAAATTGTTGAACGGTGAGAGCACATGGGGCGATATATTCAGTAATATTACTGTAATTTGGCCAGCCTCAGGACTGGGGCCGACCGTCGATCTTTATCGGTCTGAACCACGTGATAATGAACTAACGCCAGTTTCTGAAGAGTCGATTGTAGATACGGTTGATCCTTTTACTCCAGTTTTTGAAATGGTTCGAATACTGGAGAATGGTAAAAAATGCGTGGGTTCTTATCGCATATTCGACGGGATCCGACGATATGATCTGCAGATTCAAGATGGCGGGCTTCAAACTCTTGAAACAGATGTTCCTAGTAATTTTAGTGGTTCCATGCGTCGGTGCGATATCACTGTGAATAGGATCGGTGGATTTTCAACTAAAAAAGGCTGGTTTCGGATTCGTGAACCAGAGATTAGTCGAACCCTCTACCTAGGCAAGATCCGCGGGTATTGGTTGCCAATCCAGTTTGAAATTTCGGCGCCTCTTGGGAAAGTAGTAGCTCGGTTGATGGATATAAATTATGAACGTAAGGTTCAATGAGACCTCAGCATGTTGATATTGAGAAATTCAACGCCTACATCATCGAGTAGGCGATTAGCTGAGTTTTTTAAGAAGATAACGAAGTCGGATCAAGGAAAGCTGATTTCGGTCGATTTACTGGATATGAGGAAATTACTGCTTCAGTTACTGGCGCTAGTGGTAGGGTTCGGTAGCTCTTTTTTATTTGTTTCGCAAGCGCGAGCGAACTGTTTTGGGAATCAAAACCAGATTGATTGCCATGATAAATTGACGGGTAATATTTATAATCGCCAGATCCGTCAACCACCACTGGGCTCATTGCCTCGTATTAAACATCGATTTGGCTGGATGCCAATGCAATCACATAAAAAGCTAAATGATTTGACAATCATTCAAGGCCACACTGCTGGCAGAAAGCGTTGGAGAACTTATGGCCGAGTCTACCCAAATGGCGATTATCGGATTATCGGGTCGGACTCGCGCGGCCCTATGCAGCGCACTTGCATTAACGGAAAATGTTTTTAGTGTGGCTTAATGCTCAGCGTTTTGTGGTTTACGATCTGATTCTGGCTCCCTGACTTGGCTGGATAACTTGTGTCAGTTGTGTCACTGTATACAGGTATTATTTAAGCCAGTCTGAGGAAATGCCGTGGCGGTCGAAATAGCAAATTTGGTTGTAACTTTGCCTTCCTGGGGTATAACGGACCACCCATTAGCTGATGCTTTAGCTAAGGCAGGACCAAAGTATTGGGTAAATGTTCAAATATCGCCAACGAAAATTCTCCAACTTACGAATGATGCCAGACAACGCGCCGCTTTGAGGGAGTTAGCTGATTGGGATGAAGTAAAAGACAAAAGGGCGTTAAATTTGATTGCGGCTAACCCTGAGAGCCCTGAAGCATTTATAAAATTTGACGATTTGGTTTTGGCTATCAAATTGAGAGTTCAGCGCTTAAAATATAGCGCCTGTGATGATGATACCGCTTTAGCTTTGTCCGAGGTCTTGCGGGCAAGCGATGTGGATAAAGTTAGCCCTCAGGAAATTGTGGTACCGGTCAAGACGGCAGGAAGTGGGCTGGAACTCGCGAAAAGAGTAACTGAACGTGCTGAGGATAATGAATTATGCTTAGTGCTTGAGGAAGTAGAAGAGTCAGGTTCAGTCGCAAAGCAATTGATTGCTGCACGACAAAGAGTGGTTAGATTACCCATTTTTGCTGGGGTAAAACAGCCTCTAGAACAAATTCCTACAAATGACTTACCGATCTATGTTTTGGTAAATGACGTTTCGTCTGTTTCGACTGCGATTGATGGGTTTAATCGGGCGGCTAGGGATGTTGCTCAACTCATCTGGATTACGTCTAATCCTGGTTTAGCAGCCTACGCTGTAAAAAAATGTAGCGGTACACGGAGCGTTGAAGTGCCCTCGTTAAATGCGGACGAGATCTTAAACAAAATTTCAACCGATGGCGGCTGACAGCCAAAAGGTTTTTTATGGGCTTATTTGATTGGGTGCAGTCCGGTGATGCTGATGGAGCCCAAAGGTCCACTGCCAAAAAGATTTTCGAACAAACCGTGGCTGCCGAGGGAGACTCTCGGGAAAAGCGTGCGCTCCGGGTCAGACAGGCGGTAAGGATTAGGGTGGTGATGGATAAGGTTTTTATGTCTGGAACCAAAGCATGGGCCGGGTATGAGGAATCTAGAATGATTGCCATCGCTGGTGGCGATGATGTTCCTCCTTCACCCGCTGCGACAGAAGAAACTTGCTACCAGACCGTCAATACCGTTAATGGACAGACGATGGCATATGTTCCTCTAGAGTTTGCTACACAAGTGTATGAACTTGGTGTTCGTTACCAGAAAGGAGAAGTTGACGGGATGCTAGCGGTGAACAGTTGTCAAGACATCGCAAATACTTTGGGCGACTTGCTTAAATTGGATTTATATGCGGTACAGCCGATATTACCTCTAAACTTTTTGTTGGAGGATCGAGGTGAGGTTGACGAGGACGTTGACTGAGGCTGACTACAAGGCTGGATTGATGTAATTTTTTATTTTATTGAGTATCACATCAGGGCGAAGTTCAGAGACCTCAACAAATTCAGACTTGGGTAAAATTTTCTTTAACGATGAGCCAACGGACGGACGCGAACTTAACCATCGGACATTCGAAAAAAGCATGTTTTGTCTTTTAAGTCCTCGAGCGATATCCGGGACTGCGACAGCATCGTTGACTACCATCCACCATATTTGGTTATCTACTGGAGGTAAATTTGCCATCTGGATAGGTCTAGATTTGTAAAAACTCATCCTTATCACTCGCAAGCCATTTCCGATAAGCGTTCTTGTTATCAGTCCAGAAGATTCAACTGGTTCAAATACTAGGCAGAGTTCTCTTTTTTCTTCTTGCTTGGTTATCAGATCCGTAAGTTCTTTGATGCTTCCTGGCGTCTCGGGAGTCATCACGGCTGTACCGTGAAATTTTTTAATTTCTTTAATGTGACAAACCTCGGACAAGCTAATGGCGGTTTCTTGGTCTATTGCGGCAAATTTAAGACGATCTTCCCTTAGCTGGAGGGCTATGCATAGCTCGTCAAACTGTTCCAGAGCGTCTGGTGATTCTGGTGTTGAGTAAACCACTGTGACTGGATAACCAGCTTTCAATTCGTCCCATTCGGTGAGTTCACGCAATACCGCTCGTCTCATCGCATCATTGGCCATTTCGAGCTGCATGATAGGGCTCTGCACGACTCTTACTAGATATTTATTGGCAAGACGAGCAAGCGAAGCCCCTATTGGACTCGCGCAACCCTCCCAAGTGGGTAAGGTAACAACTATATTTCCATTTTCATCTGACATAACTCGCGATCGCTCGACGATTCAGTTTATAAAATTAGTTTTAAACCATTATGAAAGGACACTGCATCAAGTTAATGAGACTTTCTTTTTTGGCTAAAGGTTAAAGTTTATAATTGTGGAGGTACGTACCTCAAGTGTCCTCAGAGACAAGCTTACCCGGAAAAAGATTGTGACAAACTTCGCTTACGAAGTACCACGTTTTTGATCAAACGTTTCTGGATTTACTATGACGCCGAAAGGAATTTAAGACACTAGGAGTGTCAGGTACACTAATGTTTGATTAAGGAGGTTAGTGTGTTTCGTTTTGGCGGTCCTGACTGTAGGGTTTGTCGATTAATCAGGGTGTATCTGTTGGTCGCTGTCCCGGTCCTGATGATGATGTGGATTCGTCCCGACTTTCAAATCCCGGCTGGCATCGATGCGCGCGCGGTAGTTGGCTATACCTTTGCCGTTGGTGTTGTACTGATGGTCGCGTATAGATATTACACGGATATTTATCGGAAAAAGCGCAAATGAGCGATACTCCCAACTGTTGGAAATGTCAGTTTTTTAAAATTAGTTGGGACGCTAGGTTTCCGTATGAATGTGAAGCGATGAATTTTAAAAGCCAGACGCTTCCTTGCGCTCAGGTAATGAATATAGATGGCAGACAATGCCAATGGTTTCGATTTAAGCCTGAGACAGACTTAAATACCGATGCTAACGAAAAGCCAAGCGGAATCAAGGGTAATCAGATCGATCACTCGGCTTAAATTAATCGCGGACCATCAATATGGGTTGGTGCAATTGGACTGCTTGTCGGCAAGACGTCGAACCTTGAAATAAAAATATCGAACATCCAAATCGAGCATTTTCGAGCCAAGGTCTATCAATTAACCAAAAGTTTTTGACGGCAACTCCAAGGAATACATTTGGATTCAGTGGCGGACTATCGCAGGTGGTCTCGAGAATTTCCTCAAATTCACCTTTCGTTGGGAGTCGCCACTTTTCTCCAGACTTTTGTGAGAAATCTCTGAGGTAAGATTTGGCTTCAGATAGGCTTAGGTCCAATGGGTCACCTAAACATTTTTTGCCACGGAAAGATTGTCCTGCCATACAACGATACCAGACCGTTCCTGAGACGTGCTGTGCAAGCCCTGTGGTGGGGCTTACTAGAAACTTTCCATAATCCTTTGGTGATTTCACATCTTTACAGTCCGGAAGCTCGCGTGACCGATCGCATCCTACTAACACCAAGAGCGCCATGATGGTAATTAAAATTCGCATGTATCACCTTTTCTTGGTCGAGGGGCTGTACTCTCTCAGTCAGTCTCATACTATATCGGATGGGAGTGTAAAAACGTTGAGGGAAGTAAATATTTCAATGTTTTTGCCGATACAATGCTAGTACAGGCGGTCAAGCCTCAAACGATTTGAACGGAGAGTTGGATGGATATTGCAGCAGTAGTCGGGCTCCTTGGCGCCTTTGGCCTCATCGTCATGGCGATGGGTGATCCAGGTCCATTTGTCGATACAGCTTCTATTCTCATAGTAATCGGTGGCTCGATTATGGCTACTTTATATCGGTCGACACTCCCAGAATTTATAGGTTTCGCAAAGGTAGCGGGGAAAACTTTCGGTGGCTATCCAGATAAGCCTGAAGACCTTATCGTTCAGCTTGCAGAGCTCGCCACGATTGCGCGTAAAGACGGGATGATCGCGCTCGAAGGACAGGAAATAAAAAATAAGTTTCTGGCCAAAGGTATTTCAATGCTGGTTGATGGCACAGATGGGAAGTTGATTCGGACCTCACTCGAGCGAGAGAATGATCAGATGAAATCTCGGCATGGTGCTGGTGCCGGATTTTTTGAGGCGTGGGCCGAAATCGCACCAGCAATGGGAATGATCGGAACGCTTGTCGGGCTTGTATTGATGCTCGGTAATATGTCAGACCCCAAAGCGATCGGTCCTGCCATGGCGGTGGCTCTTTTGACAACGTTATATGGAGCACTATTGGCGAATGTAATTTTAATTCCTTGTGCGATGAAGTTGAAAACAAAATCTGGTATGGAGGCGTTAAATAACGAGTTAGTTATCGAAGGTATTATGTTTATCAACGATGGTGGGAACCCGCGAATTATGGGTGATATGCTAGGTTCGTTCTTGGATGGAAAAGCTCGCGAAAGAGCCATGGCGGCAATGGGTAATTGAGGCTGATTCATGGCTGAAGATGATAAGGATGATTTAGAGACAGGCACCGACGCCGAAGAGGAGCTAGAAGAAGAGCTACTTGAGGAGCCTGCCGAACCCGAAGAGGACGAGCTAAAATGTGAAGAGTGTGCCCCCTGCAAGGCTGGCGCGCCTGCATGGATGGCGACCTTTGCTGACATGGCAACGCTTCTTATGGCGTTCTTCGTACTGATTCTCTCTTTTGCTGAGATGAACGTTCCAAAATACAAACAGATTACAGGTTCGTTAAAGGCGGCATTTGGTGTACAACGATTGGTCCCTGTTGTTGAGCCACCGAAGGCACAGAGCTTGATTGCTCGAGAATTTTCGCCAGCAGTCGCAAAACCGACGCCCCAGCAGGTGGTAAAGCAGGAAACTACCGATCAGATGAAAAAAGAGGCCGAGCCTCAAACAGATAACAAGTCCGCAGATTTTGAAAATAATGAGGATTTCAAGACGGTCCAGCAGGTCCTTGCAGAGGAAATTGCAGAGGGTCAGGTTGAGGTCAAAATTGAGGATGAAAAAATTGTAGTGGAACTAACATCACCTGCAAGCTCTGGGGGCGAGGGTGAGTCAGACAACGGCACCATGGACGCTGGGATTATAGATCAAAAGACTGTTGAAATGTTTGCCAAGGTTGCAGACGCCCAGGCGCAAATCGAGTCTGAGGTTGTGGTAAAAGACATAAATCAGGCCGACCAGTCAATGAGCGGTGAAAACCAAGGTAATAACGCTACCGCCGGCGTCCAAGGTAACGCTCAGGGCGGACCAAGCGATAGTCAGTCTGTTGATGATTCACTTGAAAAGCTCAAGATGGAGCTGGCTAATGAGATTCAACAGGGTTTGGCTGAGGTTGAGCGAGAAGGCGATAAAATTATTGTTCGTCTGGCAGAACAGGGGTCTTTCCGCTCTGGCTATGCTGACCTTCAGCCTGGTTTCTTACCATTGTTGAATAAGGTTGGTGATGCGATATCCACAACAGATGGTCAGGTCACTGTTGAGGGTCATACTGATAATGTACCGATTGCTTTTAGCGAGCGTTTTCAGTCGAACTGGGACTTGTCTGCGGCCCGTTCCGCTGCGGTTGCTGATTACCTTTTGGGTAATACAGAGCTACAACAAGGCCGGGTGACAGTTGTTGGATATGCCGACAGTAAACCAATTGCGACAAATGATACTCGGGAGGGCCGTTCGAAAAATCGACGGATTGAAGTCATTGTTGATGGCAGCTAGGTACCTAAATTGTTTCATATTTGTTCTGGGATTCTTAGGTTCAGCGGCAGCAGTTGCTAATGTTGAGCCTGGTGCCAGAGCGTTAGAGCGTGGCCATCCGTCTTCTGCGCTCCGATCGTGGTTGCCTCTTGCGCGTGAGGGGAACCCCAAGGCACAAAATAACGTTGGACTCATGTATGAGCGGGGTCTTGGTGTTTCGCAAAGCTATCCAGAGGCAATGCGCTGGTATCGCTTAGCAGCAGATCAAGGATTAGCTGAAGCAAATCACAACCTAGGGCTTCTTTACTACTCTGGATTTGGCGCCGATGTGAACGATCGTGAGGCTTTTAAACGTTTTCGTTCAGCGGCTAAGAGCGAGCTACCTGAAGCGAGGTATATGTTGGGGCTCATGGTTTATTTTGGAAAGGCAACGAGTCCAAATCCACAGACTGCATTACAGTTATTTGAATCAGCAGCCGTGAGTGGTTACGCGGAAGCGCAGTATATGATGGGATACTTGCTGCAGTCCGGGGATCTCGGGAAACCGAACGCAGAAGCAGCATTTGTATGGTCGAAATTGGCAGCTGATCAGGGTATTGAGCTCGCAGCTGACCTAAACTATATGACAACTCTTGTTCTTGATGATGCTGAACAAGTTCGTGCTCAGCAGCTTACCGATTTGTGTCGGGCATCGAGTTATACTGATTGCCCTAAATAAGATAAAAATTCCTAAAGACTTCCTGATTCCTTCCGATTGTATTTGTAACTCAAGAACAGATAGATAACGAGGATGAGTTCATGGCGTTTCGAAAAAAAGGTCTGGCTAGTTACGGTGAAGTTAGTATTCAGGCAGGAACTGCTTATGCTGATTCGGTCCAACTGATTCAGATGTTATTTGACGGATTGATCGACTCACTGTCTGCTGCCGAGGGCCAGATTGAGCGAAACGAAATTGAGGCGAAAGGTCAATCATTGAGTCGCGCAACGCGCATCTTACTGGGCTTAAAAGGGTCCTTAGATAGTGAGAAGGGTGGAGAGATCGCCGCAAATTTGGCTGATCTTTATGACTATTGCACACGCCGCTTGATGCACGCAAACTTAAAAAACGACCGAGAAGCTATCCAAGAAATAAAACGCTTGATTAGCGAAGTACGCGAAGCATGGGCTCAGGTTCCAGAAATTCTCCAGCAGCAGCAAGTCGCGAGCCTGGGCTAATAGGCGTGATTGGATCTATTGACTCGAGCGCCGATGGAGCGGACTTTCCCGAGGAAATTACAGAGCATCGGCTTATTGAGCCGGGCCCAATTTTCAAAGAGATTTATTCCGGAATTGTGGACATGGAGAATCCAGAAGAGTGGCGCCCCCTGTTACAGAGGGAGGCACGTTCTTTTCTTTCTCACACCACAGATATTAATACATTCGAGCAATTCAAAACAATTCATCAAATTCCCCAGAAACGTGGAACAGCTTTTCATCATAAGGCGTATCTAGCGGCGCTTGAATCACTGAGCGTTTAGGTATTTGCTTGAAAACCTCCTGAAAATGTTGAGCTAGGCCTCGAGTTCTTTATACTCATTCTCAAATTCAGCTCATGTTTTGAGGTTCGCGACCTATGGCGCTTGATTTGATAATCGGTAAAAGCCGGGCCGTCGGTGAACTGCGTGGACTGATACGTCAGGCGGCGACATCAGATGCTAGCGTTTTAATTCTTGGGGAAAGCGGCACCGGCAAGGAACTTGTGGCGCGTGCGTTACATTCCGATTCTACTCGATCAACACAGCAGTTCGTTCCTGTAAACTGTGGTGCGATTCCTAGTGAACTATTGGAATCGGAACTATTCGGCCATAAAAAAGGCGCTTTTACTGGCGCAATTTCAGATCGAACAGGTCGTTTTGTGCTGGCAAATCATGGGACTCTATTCCTCGATGAAATCGGTGACATGCCAATCGAAATGCAAGTTAAATTACTCCGTGTGCTTCAGGAACAGACAGTAGATCCTGTCGGCTCCTCTAGATCTGTGCCGGTTGATGTGAGAGTGGTAGCCGCAACGCATCGCGATTTAGACAAGTACATTGACAGAGGCGACTTTCGTGCAGACTTGTTTTACCGATTGAATGTTATTCCTATAATCCTCCCTGCGCTTCGCGAGAGGCGTGAAGATATTCCTGAACTGATCCAGTATTATTTAAACAAGAATGTGAGCGCTTCAGTTGACGCTCCTATTTTCGATGGCTCGTTAATTGATGCTTTGTGCGAGTATAGTTGGCCGGGCAATATTCGCGAACTAGTGAATCTGATCAATAGACTGAGTTGCTTTTTCCCAGGCCAAAAAATATCGTTGGCTAAAGTTCCTGCCAATCTATTACCTGCTGATATTGCACAATTTGGGGCGACCGCAACCTATCATTTTGCCGATGGCTCCCCCATCCAGAACGAGCTTGATTTGTCGTTGTATGTTCCGGACGCAGAGAATCCGGTAGAGGATGCGATTTTCAGAGCCCAAGGATCCGTCCTGCCGATACCGGCAAATATTATCGATTCGTTTCCAGAGGATGGAGTTCACTTGAAGGACCATTTAGCTGAAATCGAGCGTAATCTCATCATGAAGGCGCTTGAAGAATCTAATGGAAATGTATCCCAATCTGCGCGTCTTTTGAATCTTCAGCGTACGACCCTCATTGAAAAAATTAATAAATATAATTTGGCCTGATGCTTGTCAAGAATCCGACAATATTGGTTCTCATCTTTTCCGGTCTTGAATTGCCGCCGCTGAAATAGCCATCTGGCGCTAAGTTGCCGCTTTTGGCATACCGCTTGCTTTCACCTTGACAGAACGTAAATAGGTGAACGGAACTAATGTATTCATCAACAACATCAAAACAACTTATTGCAATTGCTGATCCCGCTTGGCCGGAATCTGCTCCAATTGAACAATTGGTAATGGCGTCTGGTTACGAAGCACTTGTTTCAAGCCGAATTGAAAGCTTCACACGACAAAAAGATTTGAAGATCGTTATAACCAAGCTAGAAGTCGGTTCGTCCCTACAATCGATGATCGAGGTAATGCGATCTTTCGGCGATGATGTTCAATTTGCAATCCGAGCGGATGCTTCAGATTTGCAGACGATCACAACTCTCGCTCGAATTCCAGGGGTGCATGTTGTGGATGACGCGGACTTCACTGAGGCAACCTGGAAGCCAATTTTTGATGCTCAGATGATCGCGTCATTGAAAGATCCAAAGGCATTAGTAGAGTCCACTGCAAATCAAACACAAACATCGGATTATGTTTTTGTCGATCCGAAATCCCAGCATCTGCTTGCTCTTATCGAGCGACTTGCGGCCACAAAAGCCGCTGTTCTTTTGCAAGGGGCGACTGGGTCAGGGAAAGAGGTTCTTGCAAGGACCCTTCATGAATTATCTGATCGTTTAGGTAAACCGTTTGTTGCATTGAATTGTGCAGCGATGCCAGAACAGCTAGTTGAGGACATGCTTTTCGGACACGAAAAAGGTGCATTTACGGGTGCAAGTCGCGAGTCTGCGGGGGTATTTGAACAAGCCCAAGGTGGAACAGTCTTTCTAGATGAAATTGGTGAGATGCCAATCCAATTGCAGGCGAAACTACTCCGCGTGCTTCAAGAGAAGGAAGTTGTTCGCTTAGGCGGCCGCCACGCCATGACCTTTGATTTTCGTCTGGTTGCAGCAACTAACAGGGATCTGAAAGTAGGTATTTCAGAAAAAACATTCCGTGAGGATCTTTACTACCGAATCAGTGCATTTAAGTTACAGGTTCCAGCACTTGCAGATCGTCCTGGTGATATTGTGCCTTTGGTCAATTCGCTTGCTTTAAAGCACGGTTGTTCGCATCTAGAGCTAACTGAGGGTGCACTGCGACAATTACACAGTTACCACTGGCCGGGAAATGTTCGTGAGCTGGATAACGTTATTCAGCGAGCAATCGTTTTCGCTGATTACGGACGGATCGATGCAGATCACATCTTCTTTGATGACCCGATGATTCGTTCTGATATTAATCTATCTCAGGTTGTTAAAAAAACAAGTTTTGAACAGTCGATTTTACCAACCCCTCCGCTAGACACTCCCATGTTTAATCGCCCGCGTGATCTGCAATCTGCGGTAAGGGCGAGTGAGTATGACGTAATTATGGACGCGATCCGATCAACACGGACACGCGAAGAGGCCGCTAGAAAGCTTGGGATAAGCCCGAGAACTTTGCGTTACAAGATGGCTAAGTTGAGAGAGTCCAGTTCTGGGCTTTCACACTGCGCATGAGGATTGAAGGATGATAGATAAGACTGGCTCGATTCATGCGCAATTAGTGATGGACCAAATCAAGGCCTACCAAACGCGCGTGAATCAGACGCGTGAATCAGAAGCTGCGATTGCACCAACAGAGGTTCAAAAACCATCATTTGGACAAACGGTTACTCAGATGGTAGCTGACGTAAACAGTGCTCAGATGCAATCGGCAGAACTACGAACGGCCTATGAGCGTGGTGAGAGCATTCCACTCACAGATGTTGTGATTGGGATGCAGAAATCATCACTTGCATTTGAGGCGACACTTCAGATCCGAAATAAGGTTCTGAAAGCATATGAAGAAATTATGAACATGCCCGTTTAAGGATTAGGTAATCACAATGGCAACTACAACAGCAGATATGCAAGCGATACAGGCGGCTGATCAGACTACAGAAAATGTCCCTGAAAAACCGGCCATCGCGCGCGAAAATCAATCAAATACGACGCCTGTGGTAACTGGAACTCCAGGGCTTCTTGAAAATACAGTAGGCCGTGCATTTCCAAGCATGCAAGAAATGTTGGCACAGCCAGCGGTGAAGAAAGCAACTCCGATAATAATGATCGGAATTTTGTTTGTTTTCTTAATTGCATCGTTTATGGCGATACAGGAGCCAGTTTATCGACCGGTTTTTCCGGGAATGACAGATTCTGATCGACAGTTAGCGATGGAAACATTAAAGGAGGGAGGATTCTCTCCACAATTAAATCGTCAGAGTGGTCAATTGGAAGTGGATGCCGGATCGTATCATGAGGCGAAGATTTATCTCGCCTCGCAAGGGATTCCTGCTGAGGGGTCAGCAAGTGGGTTTGAGGCACTTAGCCAATCTTCTTCGATTACAACCTCTCAATTTATGGAGCAAGCAAATTACGCGGCAGCTGTAGAGCAGGAATTGGCTAAGTCGATTCTCCGCATTTCGACGGTTAAACATGCTCGTGTGCATCTGGCCCTCCCACAGCAGTCTGTGTTTGTTCGCGATCGGACACCGCCAAAGGCGTCAATTGTTATTACGCGCTATCCAGGCCGTCATATGGACGCAAATCAGGTTAATGCGGTAATTAATTTGGTGGCATCAAGTGTCCCATATCTCAGTCCCACGGATGTTTCGGTGGTGGATTCGTTGGGTAATTTGTTGAGTGACACGACACAGGAAAGTCCGCTCGGATTAACCAGTGCTCAATTACGTCACAAACAGCAGCTAGAAGACACCTACAGGAACCGTATTTATCAGTTACTGGGTCCAATATACGGTGAAGATAACGTGCGTGCGCAAGTCGACGTTGAGCTTGACTTCACTGAAGTGGAGAGCACGTTTGAAACTTATGATCCAAATGGAAAAGGCGAAAAAACTCGGTCAGAAGTTTTGTCACTGGATCGCATGGCAACTGCCGATGCCGAGGGTGTGCCTGGAGCAACAACAAACCAGCCACCAATGGATCCAGAGTTTGATCAAGATGGTCGTGCAACTCCGAAGTCAACCGCAAATATTGGGGAAACAGTTAGTTCACGTACGACCCGTAACTACGAGTTAGATCGTATTATTCGTACGGTCAAAGATGCTAATGGCGACGTTATACGTGTTTCAGTTGCAGTCGCCGTGAACCGTTTTGCGCCTGGCGAGTATCCGCAACCGCCTGAGGGTATTGATCCTTCTGATTTTGAAGGTCCGTCATTGGTAGAAATGACAGAACCGGAACTGACACGCGTAAATAATTTAGTTCGTGGTGTTGTGAACTTTGACGTAGAGCGCGGTGATCAGGTAACCGTTGTTGCGACACCTTTCGATCCGGCTGCTGAATTGGAGAATCTTATGCCGTGGTATGAAAATATTTTATTACTTAACGCTATCAAAGGCATCGTCGCAATGATTGTGTTTGCGTTGATTGCGTTTATCCTTGTCCGTCCAGTTGCGTACAAACTTCTTGGTATCCCATTGCCGCATGAACGCAAGGCTGCCGAACAGGCTGAAGCGATGCGACTCGCGGCAGAGCAAGCGGCTGAGCCAGTACTTGGTCCAGATGG
>TARA_B100001093_G_scaffold491707_1_pt1 | contig 18165 bp, 18 predicted proteins | sample TARA_B100001093 | Tara Oceans TARA_B100001093 (sample SAMEA2623116) | marine metagenome | biome: marine biome (ENVO:00000447); feature: surface water layer (ENVO:00002042); material: "saline water (ENVO:00002010), including plankton (ENVO:xxxxxxxx)" | depth 5 m
CGGACGAGTGTGCCCTGACCGGCGCAGTGTCGATGGATGTCTCAAGCGCCGCGTCCATCGCCGATGGACTGTCCCAGATCGAGGAAACGTACGGACCCATCGGTGTACTCATCGCGAATGCGGGCATCACCAAGGACAACCTCCTTATGCGCATGAGCGATGAAGAGGTTGACTCCGTCGTGCAGACCAACTTGTCCGGCTCGATCCGACTGTGCCGGGGTGTTGCCCGGGGAATGATCCGGGCGAAGACTGGCCGAATCGTGTTGATCTCATCCGTCGTCGGGCTCCTCGGCAGTGCTGGGCAGGTGAACTACGCGGCGTCCAAGGCAGGTTTGGTGGGAGTGGCGCGTTCATTGGCCCGGGAATTGGGCTCGAGGGGCATCACGGTAAATGTAGTCGCGCCCGGATTCGTCGAAACGGATATGACCGCAGAGCTCGAGGAAAGTCGACGTGATGAGATCCTCAGTGCCATTCCGTTGGGACGATACGCTTCCGCGAACGAAGTAGCCGCTGTCGTGGAGTTCCTCGTCGGTCCAGATGCCGGATACATCACTGGGTCGGTGATTCCGGTCGATGGCGGTCTCGGGATGGGCCACTAGGAGGCTGCGATGGGGTTGTTGACCGGAAAGACGGTGGTCGTCACCGGCGTTCTGACTGATCAGTCGATCGCCTTCCACATCGCCAGGCTGGCGCAAGATGAGGGTGCGGACGTCATTCTCACGAGTTTCGGCCGGACGATGTCTCTGACGAAGCGATCGGCATCGCGACTACCGACGGAGCCTGCCATCGTCGAGTTGGATGTGACCAACGATGACGACCTCGCCCAGTTCGCAGCCCGGCTGGGGGAGCACTGCGAGACGGTTGACGGACTTGTGCACTCGATCGGTTTCGCACCGGAGTCAGCTCTCGGGGGAAACTTTCTGCATACCCCGTGGCCGGACGTGGCAACCGCCATGCATGTCAGTGCTTATTCGATGGCGTCCCTGACGATGGCAACAAAGCCGCGCATGGGATCCGAAGCGAGCGTGGTGGGCTTGGATTTTGATGCCTCCGTCGCGTGGCCCACCTACGACTGGATGGGGGTGGCCAAGGCTGCGCTGGAATCCACCGCTCGGTATCTCGCCCGTGATCTGGGCCCTGAGGGCATCCGGGTGAACCTGGTCGCCGCGGGACCGATCCGCACCATGGCTGCGAAGAGCATTCCGGGCTTCGACGAGTTCGAGAAGGTGTGGCAGGAGCGCGCACCGCTGGGATGGGACTTGACCGATCCAGCTCCGGCTGCCCGCGCGTGCGTGGCTTTGTTGTCCCCGTGGTTTGCCGCGACGACCGGGGAGATCGTGCACGTCGACGGAGGAGTGCATTCGCAAGGGGCCTAGAGCCGAAGCCGGCTGCCCAAGGAAACGATTACGCTTTCGGACCGCCCAAGTCAGTCGTTGCTCGTGCCGTGATTCCATCGACGGAGTCGGCGCGTTCGATCTCGTCGCGGGTGATTCCCATCAGGAACAAGACAGAGTCCAAGTACGGGGTCGTTACCGAGGTATCGGCCACGGCCCGGGCGGCGGGCTTCGCGTTGAAGGCGATTCCCAAGCCGGCTGCCTCGAGCATGTCGACGTCATTGGCTCCATCGCCGATGGCAATGGTTCTATGTCGGGGGATTCCAAAGCGGACCGCGAGTTCCTCGAGCACCTTGCGTTTGCCGGGCCGATCGACGACATCTCCGACCACCCGTCCTGTCAAACGCCCGTCTTCCACTTCCAGAGTGTTCGCACGAATCTCGGTGATACCGAGTTCGTTGGCGAGAGGTGACACGACCTGCCCGAAGCCTCCGGAGACGAATGCGATCCGGTAGCCAAGACGATTCAAGGTTCGACAGAAGGTCCGCGCTCCCGGTGTGAGGCGAATTTGCGCCTTGACCGTATCCAAAACCGACTCCGGCAATCCTTCGAGGAGAGCCACACGTTGATACAGCGACTCGGTGAAGTCGATCTCGCCTGCCATCGCCTGTGCAGTGACGGCGGCCACCTCGTCGTGCCGGCCCGATTGCGCCGCGAGAAGGTCAATTACTTCGTCTTGAATGACCGTGGAGTCGACATCGAGAACAACCAGATACTGGCCACGGGCCTGGAGATTGCGCTCCTGGACGGCAACATCAACCGACAGGGTAGATGCCAACTCCGCGAGGGGCCGGCGGATGAAATCTGGCTCCGCGCCCCGTCCCTCGAAAGTGACCGCCGTGACCGGATACCTGGCAATGCGGCGGATGCGGTCGATATTCCCCCCGTTGTCGGCGATGACGTCTGTGATCCGCGCAATCGCCTCGGGCACCAACTGTGCGGACATCATCGTGACCTGGAAGTGCGGGACGCCAAGATTGTGGGTCGAGGTGGCCGCACCTTCTTCGATCGAGATCGCGTAATCCATCGTCAAGCGGTGGGCCAGCTCTTCAATAGCGGGTCGCAACTTCTCCAGATGAGCTCGTGCTCCATCAACCGACGCCGCGATAGTCAAGCGATCACGCATCACGATCTGATCGACGTCCGTGACCTCGACGGGCTGGGCACTGCATGCTGTAAACAGATCCCGTGTGATTCCGGGACGATCGCGCCCACTGAGGGTGACGAGCATCGTCGTGTGATGGTCCGTGTGGGTGTTCATCGGAACACAACGGTACCGAGGCCGAGAACCGTCTCGCGGGTACGACCTCGAGACACGACCTAGGGTGTTGGCGTGCAGGTGATCTCTATGGCCGATGTTGGCGTCCGGCGTGGTCAGTCCTGGCTGCTGCACAACGTGAATTGGACCGTCGACGATGTGGATCGCTGGGTGGTGGTGGGCCCCAATGGAGCGGGGAAGACAACCGCTTTGTCAATCGCCGCGACTCGGATGTTCCCGACCATGGGCACGGTATCCATCCTCGGCGAGCGTATGGGCCAGGTGGACATCGCCGATCTGCGGCCGAGGGTTGGTTTCGCCAGTAGTTCGCTGCTGCGCGACATTCCGATGCACGAGAAGGCTGCCGATGTGGTGATGACGTCGGCGTACGGAGTAACCGGACGGTGGCGAGAGGCGTACGAAGCCCAGGATCGGGCCCGCGCCCATAGCCTACTGAACGACTGGGGGGCGTCGTCATTTGCCGAGCGTCCGTTCGCGTCGCTGTCCGAGGGAGAACGCAAGCGGGTACTCATTGCGCGCGCCCTGATGAGCGATCCGGAGCTGCTGCTACTTGACGAGCCCGGGGCCGGCCTTGACCTAGCAGGGCGTGAGGAGTTGGTCGGCATGTTGGCTACGTTCGCGCACAAGCCGGATTCGCCCACCCTGGTGCTGGTGACGCATCATTTGGAAGAGATTCCACCGGGGATCACGCATGCGCTGCTGCTGGGACAGGGTCGAATGGTCGCCGCCGGCCCTCTAGACCAGACTCTGACAAATCAACTCCTGTGTCGCACCTTCGGGATGAATTTTGACGTGCGGCGGATTGGTGAGAGGTGGAGCGCGGTGATGAGCCAGTCATGAGTGGTAAGTACGACACCACACGCTGGTTGTTCGCCGATCAACTGGGACCGCATTTCGATGACGGCGGGCCCCTGTTGCTCATTGAGGCGCGCTCAGTGTTCGAGCGCCGGACCTACCACCGGCAAAAGGCCCATTTGATCCTGAGCGCCTTGCACCATCGCGCGGAGGAAGAACCTGAGCGCGTATCGCTCATCCAATCCGCGACATACGCCGAGGGCGTCCAGATCTACCGAGATTCGGGTCACGCCAATCTCGATGCTGTCGCCGGTACGTCACGTCCGGCGAGGCGACTGGTCGAATCGCTCGGGATGTCCGCAATTCATCCGGAGCGGGGATGGTTCACCTCGCCCGGGGAATTTCAGGCCTGGGTCAACGGTCGCGGGGATAAGCGACTGTTGATGGAGGACTGGTATCGGGGGGTTCGGGCCAGGCACGACGTCCTCATGACCGACGGAAAGCCGGAGGGCAGAAAGTGGAACTTCGACCACGACAATCGCCTCCCACCACCCAAGGGAGAAACCCACCTCCCGCTCCCACCACCCTGGCAACCCGAGGAAGACGACATCGATGCGCGCGTGCGGCAGCAACTTGACGAGTGGGAGGCCGACGGAGTCCGCTTCCTCGGAAACGACGGACAGCGCCGTTTCGCGGTCACCAGAAGCGAAGCCGTCACCGCCTTGACAGATTTCCTGGACAACCGGCTCGCGCTCTTCGGGCCCTACGAAGACGCCGTCCTATGGCGGGATCCCTTCATGGCTCACTCACTGCTGTCGGTGCCAATGAACCTAGGGCTGCTGCATCCCGCAGAGGTGGTTGCTCAGGCGCAGGAGCGCTGGCGGGCGGATCAAGCGACCCTGGCCAGTGTCGAAGGATTGATCCGACAGATCATCGGATGGCGGGAATACGTCTGGCATTTGTATTGGCATCTGGGTGAGGATTATGAATTCCGCAACGAGCTAAACAACGACGTGGAGCCACCGGCCTGGTTTCTGGAGGCATCCGTCGAGGAAGTGGAGGCTGCGTGTTTACACCACTCGCTTGAGTACGTGCGGGATCTGGGTTACTCCCACCACATTGTTCGTTTGATGGTGTTGAGCAATTGGGCTCTTCAGCGCGGGTACTCGCCGCAGGTGATGAACGATTGGTTCCGCCGGGCATTTGTCGACGGATATCCATGGGTGATGACGGCCAATGTCATCGGAATGGGTCTGTATGCCGACGGCGGAGAGATGGCGACCAAACCGTATGTGTCCGGTGGGGCGTATTTGAAGCGGATGACTGATTTCTGCGGTGATTGCGTGTACGACCCGAAACTCCGGGTGGGAGAGAAGGCGTGCCCCTTCACGGCTGGCTACTGGGCGTTCTTAGATGGCAAGCGCGACTTGTTGGAAGGAAATCACCGATTGGCCACCGCGTTTCGAACCCTCGACAAGCTTGCCGATCGCGGTGCATTGGTGGAGCAGGAACGTCTGCGCGGACAGTCGGCTCCGTGATGGATACCTGGACAGCCGTTCTTGTCTTGGTTGCGGCCGGTGGAGTCGCCGGTGCGATCAATGCTGTGGTGGGCTCCGGAACGCTCATCACTTTCAGCACGTTGCTGGCGGTAGGCGTTCCGCCTGTTGCGGCAAACGGGACGAACACCACAGGCCTGTTTCCCGGCAGTTTCGCCTCGACATACGCCTATCGGCGAGAACTGCGCGATCGCCTTACCGCCCTTCGATTCCCGGTTATCGCCACCACGATCGGAGCGGCACTCGGCGCCCTGCTGGTGGTGGCTCTTCCCGAGGAAGTCTTCGCATCCATCGTTCCGTGGCTGATCGCTACCGCGACGGTGATGGTTGCCTTGCAGCCCTTGCGCGCACGGCTACGCGCCACGCGACAAGGAGCATCGGCCCCCGCGCCGGCTACACAACCGCGGCGTTTGTGGCCGTGGACGGGGGCCGTGGGGGTGTACGGAGGATATTTCGGTGCGGCTCAGGGGATCGTGTTGATGGCGATTCTCACGTGGATATACGACGCCCGTGTTCAGTACAGCAACGCCGCGAAGAATCTCCTCGCGTCCGTCGCCAACGTGGTGGCGGCGGTGGTGTTTGCCTTCTCTGGCTACGTGGTGTGGCCTGCCGCGATGGTTCTGATGGTCAGTTCCACCGCCGGGGGATACCTCGGTGGCCGCTGGGCGAGGCGCCTGCCGGAGGTCGTGCTTCGTGGGATGGTCGTCGCTGTCGGGGTTGTGGCGACCGCCGTTCTTGTTCTCGAATAGCAGAGTCGAGCCGAGAGTGCAGTCCATACTCGACCTCGAGAGGTGGCCGGGCAGACAGGCAAACTGGAAGGCATGAGGGCAGGCTGGGAGGTGCGATGATGACATCCGATAGCGGGCACACGCCTGAGATCCGCGAACAAGACCACGCGCCTGGATCGAGCGGGCCGTGGAATGTGTGGACGGCGCCCAACCTCGTCAGTTTCCTACGGTTGCTCGGTATCCCACTGTTCCTGTGGCTGGTACTGGTCGAAGAGGCCGACGTTGCTGCCTTCGTCGTGCTCGTCTTGGCGGGAGCATCCGACTGGATAGATGGATATCTGGCTCGACGGTTGGATCAGCGCAGTCGATTCGGCGTACTGCTAGACCCGGCCGTCGACCGGCTTTACATTCTCGCGACGCTGGTAGGGCTGGCGCTCCGCGATGTCATCGGCTGGTGGCTGGTGGTGATCCTTCTGTCTCGCGATCTGTTCTTGCTGGTGTTAATGCCCATGTTGCGGGGTTCGGGTCGCATCGCGTTACCGGTTACCTACGTGGGAAAGACGGGAACGTTCGCCTTGTTCTGGGGCTTCCCGGTGCTGCTTCTCGGCTCGTTGCCGGGTGTGTTGGGCACCACCCTGTCCGTGTGTGGGTGGGCCTTCGCTCTGTGGGGAACCTTCCTGTATTGGTGGGCGGGCATCCGCTACGCCCGGGAAATGATCACCTCCGGGCGCAGTAGATGAACGCGTAGGATCGACCAGGGCGGTTTTCACGGTTACATTCACAGCGTTATTCGGATCGTCGACATCGATAGGGGAGGGCCTGATGATTCCTGAGGACGCGCACTACACGGCGGAGCACGAATGGGTCCGCGCCGGGGAGGGGGGCATCGTGACGGTGGGCATCACCCACTACGCCCAGGAAGCCCTCGGAGACATCGTGTTCGTCTCGTTGCCGGGTATGGGTGACGGTGTCGAGGCGGGTCAATCCTGTGGTGAGGTGGAGTCGACCAAGAGTGTCAGCGAACTGTACGCCCCGATCACCGGCCAGGTGGTCGAGGTCAACGGCGGTGTCGACGACGTCCCCGAGACCATCAACTCTGATCCCTACGGCGATGGCTGGCTATTCAGGATTGACTGCGGTGACGAGTCGGAGCGAAACAGGCAGCTCGAGGGGCTGATGTCGGCGCGTGAATACGAGGGCCTGACCAGCGGGGCCTAGGCTAGAAGAACCAGGGGAGTACACGGCGGCCGCGAAGGGAGCCACGATGATTGAGCCGACGGAAAGCGAGAACGCCGAGGAGATCGACGCACAGATGGACGGTGACATCGGGGCGACAGGGGCGATATCCACCGTCTCCGGCCAGGGGGGCCCGGCCACCGGTACTGGACCGGCTGCGGCCCTCGGGACAGGCATTCATCGAGAATTGCCGTCGGAATCCGCGCTGTTAATCGTGCACCGCGGACCGGCAGAGGGCAGTGAATTTCTTCTCCCCGCAGATGCCGACATCGTTGAAGTTGGTCGCTCCCCGGAATCGGAAGTGTTCTTGGACGACGTGACCGTCAGTCGTCGCCATGCCGAGTTTCGACGCGGGTCCGAGGGCTGGAGTGTTCGCGACGTGGGCAGCCTCAACGGCACATACGTCAACAGGGTCCGCGTAGACGATCAAAGTCTCAAGGGTGGAGACGAAGTACAGATCGGGAAGTTTCGGTTCGTCTTCTTGGTAGGCGTAGAGCCCGGAACATGAGTGCCTCAGAGGCGGCGGAGTCGTCCAATAAGAGCACGCTGAGCATTGGCGAGGTCCACAGTCTGCTCAAGCGTGACTTTCCGGACGTCACCATCAGCAAGATTCGGTTTCTTGAAACCGAGGGTTTGATCATCCCTACGCGAACAGCCAGCGGCTATCGTCGCTTCGCCGATGATGATGTGCGACGGCTTCGAGACGTGCTCACACTCCAGCGTGACCAATACCTTCCGTTGAAGGTGATACGCGAGCAGCTTGATGAAAGTGCTGAGAGCACGGTGATCGCGGGTAGTGGCATGCGCCAGGAGGACTTTAGGCCGGGGGCGGGTCGATTGCGGCTGACGCGTGCCGAACTGGCTGAGATGACCCAACTCGAAGAGTCCTACGTAGCCGAACTCGAGGAGCTTGGCCTGGTCTGGGTTAGTCCGGCGGGCCATTACGACGAGGATGCGGCGACGATCTGCCAACTTGCCGCGCGCCTGGCAGGGTTCGGTTTCGAGGGCCGACATATGCGCAGTTTTCGAGTGGTCGCAGATCGAGAATCTGGACTGATCGAGCAGATGGCTACACCGTTTGGTCGGACCACGGGTCGGGAGGGGGATTCGAGAGTTCGGTCCCAGGAGGCAATCCGAGAGATCGCCGCCTTGTTCGTGCAATTGCACGCGTCGCTACTCCGTGCCGAACTCACCCGCGCCGGCAAGGCGTAAGTCGCCTCCGTGTGACGCGCTCGTTGCCCGTCTGTGTATCGCGAGCTGGGGGACTTTTTGGATCCGGATACCGGCGGTCCCCAGTGGCGGCTGTTTCACTCAGAGCGTGACCGTTGACGTATCGCCGCCGGTGGAGCGCAGTTACGCTGGCAGCATGATCGGCCTTGAGGTCGTCGGCGTCCGCATGGAAATGCCGTCGAACACCCCCATTGTCCTGCTGCGAGAGACCGACGGTGAGCGATACCTGCCCATTTGGGTTGGTGCCGTTGAGGCGACGGCGATCGCCTATGCCCAGCAGGGAGTGGTGCCACCGCGCCCCTTGACCCACGACCTAATGCTCGACCTGCTCAAGGCCGTGGACGCGCCACTGCAGGAGGTGCGGATTACCGACCTGAGTGATGGTGTCTTCTACTCCATCATCGTGTTCTCGTCCGGACTCGAGGTGTCGGCACGTCCCTCGGACGCCATCGCTCTGGCCCTGCGTGCCGACGTTCCCATCGTGGGGACCGAGGAGGTGGTTCAGGAGGCGGGAATCGAGATTCCCGACGAGGACGAACCGGTAGAAGAAGATCAAGTGGAGAAGTTCCGCGCCTTCCTGGACGAGATCTCGCCTGAGGATTTCGGGAACGCTTCCTGAGCCTTCAGTTCACGTTGAGACTTACGTCCGCGGCGGTGGGGCGTGTCGCATTGTTCGACCGTTCCGGGCTCCCTAGATTCTGAGCCATTGCTTCTCTCGATACGCCGATCCACATCTGTGGGTTCGGTCCCGCAGTAGGGTGAAGCGGAACGAGGAGGAAGACGTGACCAGTAGGCAGATGCCCGCAGAGACAGGGGAGAGCGCCTCGAACCAGGGCGCGCTGTTTGATGACGCGCAACTGCGACCCTTGCCGGCCGATGCCGGGTATCGCGGCCCGGTGGCGTGCGCCGCAGCCGGCATCACGTACCGGCAGTTGGACTATTGGGCGCGCACGGGCTTAGTGGCCCCCACGGTCAGGGGAGCGGCCGGGTCAGGCACCCAACGTCTGTATGGCTTTCGCGACATTTTGATCCTTCGTATCGTTAAGCGACTCATTGATACCGGTGTCTCGTTGCAAAATATTCGTGTCGCGGTGGACCATCTCGCCGCTCGGCAAGGGGAGGACCTCGCGCACATCACCCTGATGAGCGACGGCGCGAGCATTTACGAGTGCCGAAGCGCTGACGAGGTCGTTGACCTGGTCCGCGGGGGCCAGGGAGTGTTCGGAATCGCCGTGGGCAGTGTGTGGCGGGAGGTTGAGGGAACCTTGGCGACCCTCCCGGCAGAGGTCCCTGACGGACAGGAAATTGCCCCGGCGGGCGTCACGGACGAATTGGCGCAACGCCGCGCCCAACGGGCCGCCGGCTGAACCGGCATCAGCTATGCTGGCGTAGCCAAACATCCCGTGCGGGAGAGAGTCGCTGTACAGCCACTGCAGAGGCCGCCGAAGGAGCAAGCGCCCCGTCAAACTCTCAGGCACAGGTACCGCACGGGTAGGCACCTCTGGAAAAGGGACATGTCCCTACCGACGGTGCAAGCCGCAAGCAGATGCGGTGAAGCTCTCAGGTCGCGCTGTGCGTGGTCAACAGAGGGGGAGCAGTAGCAATGCTGTTCGCCCTCGACCCTGGAGCGTTTCATGGATTTCGGAGCCCGCCACATAGGACCAGATCACGCTGACCGCTCGGTCATGCTGACATCCCTCGGATATTCCGATCTAGAGACATTCATTAAGGCAGTCGTACCAGCCGGGATCGCGGACACCGGGCCCATGAGTGTTCCCGCCGCCGTCGGTGAAAGTCAGGCACTAGACGAACTGCAATCCCGCACGTCCGCCATGGAACTTCCCACGTCGATGATCGGCCTGGGCTACCACGGCACGGTGATTCCCGAAGCGATCAAGCGTGGAATTCTTCTGAACACCGGGTGGTACACCGCCTATACGCCGTATCAGCCGGAGATCTCGCAAGGCCGATTGGAGGCTCTGCTGAACTTCCAAACCCTCGTAGAGGATCTCACCGGTCTGGCGGTGGCGGGGGCGTCGCTGCTGGACGAGGCGACAGCGGTAGCCGAAGCGGTAGCCATCGCTGTGAAACACGGACCCCGAGGCGTGCGACGCGTGGCCATCGATGTGGGACTGCACCCGCAGGTTCGCGCTGTCGTTCACACGCGGGCGGAACCGGTGGAAATCGAGATTGTCGAGTTCGACCCCGACCAGGGTCTGGTCGACGGTGAACTGTCCGGCGTCGTACTGGCCTATCCGGCTTCTACCGGGCGGATAGTCGACCCGCGCGCAGTGCTGTCGGCGGCGAAGGCTCGGGGAGCACTCGTCGTCATGGACGCGGATCCGTTGGCGCTGACGCTCCTGCGCTCACCCGGGGCGCTCGGTGCAGATATAGCCGTCGGATCGATGCAGCGATATGGCGTTCCGATGGCCTTCGGCGGTCCGCACGCCGGATATATCGCGGTCCGGTCGGGTCTTGAACGTTCCCTGCCGGGTCGCTTGGTGGGGGTCAGCGTGGACGCCGACGGGCGGCCGGCGTATCGCCTGGCCCTGCAAACTCGCGAGCAGCACATCCGGCGTGAAAAGGCCACCAGCAATATCTGCACCGCGCAGGTCCTGCTCGCGGTGCTGGCCAGCATGTACGCGGTTTACCACGGTCCCGATGGGTTGCGCGGTATCGCGCGGCGAGTGAACCACCTGGCCGAGAGGGTTCGAGCCGGGGCTCGTGACGGAGGCTTGTCTCCGCACGAAGGATTGATCTTCGACACGGTCGCGCTGCAGGTCCCTGGCGCGGCGCAGAAATTCGCCGACCAGGCGCGGACCGCTGGCATTAACGTACGAGTCGTCGACGCAGACACTGTGAGCGTGACCATCGACGAAACAACATCGCAGGACGAGGCCCAAGCACTCGCCGAGGAGTGGGGGTTCGATCTCGCCGATGTCGCGGACGGCGACCGCATGGGCGAGCTGGGCCGCGAGGAAGAACTTCTCCCGTATCCGGTCTTCCATCGCCACCGTTCGGAGACGGCGCTGATGCGCTACATGCGTTCGCTGGCCGATAAGGATCTTGCTCTCGACCGGACGATGATCCCGTTGGGGTCGTGCACGATGAAGCTCAATGCCGCAGCGGAGATGGCGCCGATCACCTGGCCGGAATTCGCCAATGCCCACCCGTTCGCGCCGGCCGAGCAGGTGCGCCCGTATGTGGAGATGATCACCGAGCTCGAAGAATGGCTCGCTGGGATCACGGGATACGACGCGGTCTCCGTGCAGCCGAACGCTGGATCGCAGGGGGAGTTCGCGGGCCTCATGGCCATTCGGGCGTATCACCAAGCCAATGGTGACGCGCAGCGGACCGTGTGCTTGATTCCGAGCAGCGCCCACGGCACCAACGCAGCGAGCGCCGTGATGGCGGGTATGCGTGTTGTTGTCGTGGCGTGCGACGAGTCCGGAGATGTAGACCTGACCGATCTGGAGTCGAAGATCAACGAGCATCGGGAGAATCTGGCCGCGCTGATGATCACGTATCCATCGACCCACGGCGTATTCGAAGAAGCGGTGGGGGAGATCTGTTCGCGAGTGCATGAGGCCGGTGGGCAGGTGTACATCGACGGCGCCAACCTGAACGCGTTGGTGGGCTTGGCGAAGCCGGGTGCGTTCGGTGCGGACGTTTCGCACCTCAACCTGCACAAGACGTTTGCGATCCCGCACGGTGGTGGGGGACCCGGGGTCGGGCCGATAGGGGTTCGCGCCCACCTGGCGCCTTTCCTTCCCGGCCATCCACTGCGACCGGACGCAGGTCCGAGTGGACGCGGATATGCGGACGGGGGAATGGGGCCGGTCAGTGGTGCGCCCTGGGGAAGCGCCGGCATTCTCCCGATCCCGTGGATGTACATCCGCATGATGGGCGAGGAGGGGCTGCGGGAAGCGACCAGCGTCGCGATCTTGTCAGCCAACTACATCGCGCACCGACTCGAGGAGCATTTCCCGATCCTGTACACGGCCCCGAACGGAACTGTTGCCCACGAGTGCATCGTGGACATTCGACCGGTGACCGCCGAGAGTGGTGTTAGCGTGGACGACATCGCCAAGCGTTTGATGGACTACGGCTTCCACGCTCCCACCATGTCCTTCCCGGTGGCAGGCACCCTGATGATTGAGCCGACGGAAAGCGAGAACGCCGAGGAGATCGACCGGTTCTGTGACGCGATGATCGCCATCAAGGGCGAAATCGACGCCATCCGAGCAGGGGAATGGCCGTCGGATGACAATCCCCTGGTCCACGCTCCCCACACGGCCGATTGCCTGATCGGCGAATGGCAGCACGCCTACCCGGCTCGGATCGCAGCGTTCCCCGTTAGCGGCATGGATGCAGGTAAATACTGGCCGCCGGTGCGACGAATCGACGGTGCTTACGGGGATCGCAATCTGGTGTGCGCGTGCCCGCGCCCAGAGGAACTCACGCAGGCGTAGTTCCGGGGATCGAATCGGGAATTCAGGCCCTTAGCGGGCACAGCATTGTGCTGTTGCAACAGACATAATGTGCATTATCGGCGTGATTCATGGGGGAAGCCCCCCTGCGGTGACAGCTTTCCCTGAACCCACGGTGTCCACCCAAGACACCCGGCTGGCGGTGTTCCGCGCGTAGAGCACACGACGCAGGGTTCTAGGCTGTGCGATGTGTCCAAAGTTCTCGCACAACTTCCGGTCGGTGAACGGGTAGGAATCGCGTTCTCCGGCGGTCTCGACACATCGGTTGCTGTGGCCTGGATGAGGGAAAAGGGAGCCATTCCGTACACCTACACCGCTGACATTGGCCAGTACGACGAGCCGGACATCGCGTCTGTCCCGAGCCGAGCCGGGCGATACGGCGCCGAGGCTGCGCGACTTGTCGACTGCACCGGGCCGCTCGTCGAGGAAGGCTTGGCGGCGATCGCCTGTGGCGCTTTCCACATCCGTTCCGGAGGCAGGCAGTACTTCAACACCACACCGCTGGGCCGGGCCGTGACCGGCACCATGTTGGTCCGGGCGATGGCCGACGACGACGTCTCGATCTGGGGCGACGGTTCCACCTACAAGGGCAACGACATCGAGCGCTTCTATCGTTACGGGCTGATGGCGAATCCTGCGCTGCGGATCTATAAGCCCTGGCTGGACGAGACCTTCGTTGAGGAACTCGGAGGCCGCGCCGAAATGAGCTCCTGGCTGTCTGCACGGAACCTCCCGTACCGAGACTCTGCCGAGAAGGCGTACTCCACCGATGCGAATATCTGGGGTGCCACTCACGAGGCCAAGACACTCGAGCATCTCGACGTGTCCTTGGAGACTGTCGAACCCATCATGGGTGTTCGCTTTTGGGACCCGTCGGTGACTATCGAAACCGCAGACGTATCGGTGACGTTCGAGCAGGGCCTACCAGTGGCTATCGGTCAACGCACCTTCGACTCCCCCGTCGACCTCGTCCGGGAAGCGAACTCGATCGGTGGCCGACACGGACTTGGCATGGCGGACCAGATCGAGAATCGGATCATCGAGGCGAAGAGTCGCGGGATCTACGAGGCTCCGGGAATGGCTCTGTTGTTTATTGCGTACGAAAGATTGGTGAGCGCGATTCACAACGAGGACACCATCGCGAATTACCACCTCGAGGGTCGTCGGCTCGGGCGTTTGTTGTACGAAGGGCGCTGGCTAGATCCTCAAGCATTGATGCTGCGCGAATCGCTGCAGAAGTGGGTGGCTAGCGCAATCACCGGAACCGTGACGCTTCGGCTTCGCAGGGGTGACGATTACACGATCATCGACACCAGCGGTCCGATGTTCAGTTACCACCCGGACCGCTTAAGTATGGAACGCACCCAGGAGGCTGCGTTTGGCCCGGACGACCGAATTGGTCAACTCACCATGCGCAACCTGGATATCTCCGATTCGCGAGCGAAGCTTGAAATGTATGCCGGAGCGGGGACCCTTCGCCAGGCGCAACTGCATCTCATGGGTGACCTGACTCCCGGCATTGCACAGCAAATCGCCGATCGAGGCGCCACAGCTGAGGACGTTGCAACCGAGCGCGAACGGGACGAGGCGATCGACCGTGCCGCGTTCGATGCCGGTGCGGACTGATCAGTGCGTGCGATAGTTGAGTTATGACCACTACTCCCCCGGAGCCAAACGGCGATGAGTTTCCTGATGTTCCCGACTTTATTCCCGAGGATGAATTTCTGACGACGGCCCCGAAGGAGGGCACGGCAGATGAACGTGCCGCCCATGCAGCTCGAATCGCCCAGGGCAACGACAAGTTGCGGCAAGCCGGAGAAATCTCAGACGGGTCCGGCAAGCCCGTTTATCGACGGTCCGGCAAGGTCGTTCCGTGGATCGGGATCGGAACAGCGATAGCCGTACTCGTGGTGGTCGTCGTCCTGCTGGCGCGGTAGATCGTCGTTACCCGCCCCGGTGATTCGCGTGCCAGGCGGCACGTCTTTGAAGCGTGTGGCCGTCAGGCAGACCGTGGTAGTTCTTCTTCGCCCCGAGACGCCCGTAAAAGGGCTAAGCGCTCTTCGAGAAGTTCTTCGAGATCCTCGCGGGTACGTCGCTCCATCAACATGTCCCAGTGCGTCCGGGCCGACTTTACCTGTTTGGGAGGTTCTGGGGCGATCTCTTCGGCAATGGATGTAGCTCCACACCTGCAGGTCCACTCGCGCTGGATCTCGTCGGCTTCGACGAAGTACGGAACGTTCGATACGTGACCCTCAGGGCATGCGTACCGGACAACCCTGCGCTGCGCTGGTTGCACGCGATCGTCGCGCTCCAGGCTGAGGGCCCCCAACCGGGTCCCCTTCATTGACGTCTCGCCCATCGCCGCCTCCCCTAGTCCAGTCCGTTTGGTCGGTCGAGGTTTGGACGCCTGAAGCGCTCACAGGGTTCCCGCGGTTCACGAAGGAAAAGTTGCCCCCGGTGGTTGGGGTTCGTCCTCAGCGTCACCTGGGTTGCCGGTGCTGTCCGGAAAATCGGAAATGCGCGGAAAATCCGAAACATCTGGATCCTCGGTGCCAATGACAGTCCCCTGAATGACGGTGCCGGAGGAGGGGAACCCGGGCATTCGATCAACCCACGCAAAGGAGTCGAAGCCGCGGGTCATCCGGCGGATCACCCACCGACGGATGGGCGGGAGTAGGAGGACAAGCCCCACGAGATCTGATCCATACCCGGGGACCAGGAAACAAAGCCCCGCGAGGAACAGCCCGGCGGTGGACCCGACGCGTTCCAGCGCGTGCTCGGGTTCGGTCTCTTCCAGCGCGAACGGAGCGCCTGCGCTTGCATTGCGCATGATCGCGATTCCGACGGGAACACCGAGGACGATCCCGATGAGGGCCCACCCCCAACCGATGACGCTGGCGAGCAACCACAGCAGCAAGAATTCGATGAGTGGGTAACCGAAGACGATTAGGCGAGTTGTGAAACGCACGCGGCCTACACCCCGCCTGCGCCACGTAGCGCCCTGCGAAGTCCGCTCATTCGGGACTGCACTCCCCATTCGGTGACCCGCCATAGCGCTTCGACGACGATGGCTCTGCTCATCTTGCTTGTTCCGGCGACGCGTTCCACGAACGTGATGGGGACCTCCTTCACGACGAAGTCGCGTTGAATCGTCCGCCACGCGAGGTCCACCTGGAAGCAGTAGCCCTGCGACGCGACACTGGACAGGTCGATTCCGCGCAGCGTGCGCGCTCGAAAAGCGCGATATCCACCCGTCGCGTCGTGCACAGGAATACCCAGCATCAATCGTGCGTAGGTGTTTCCGCCCTTGGACAGAACCTCTCGGCCCTTCGACCAATTCTGCGTTCCACCACCGGCTATCCAGCGAGATCCAAGCACCAAGTCGGCATCGACCAGCGCGTCCAAAAGACGGTGCAGCTGCTCAGGTTGATGCGAACCGTCGGCATCCATTTCGACGAGAACATCGAATTCGTGTTCGAGTCCCCACGTGAAGCCGGCGATGTAGGCCGCTCCGAGTCCGGCCTTGGACGCTCGATGCATGACGTGTATCTGATCGTCCGCGGCGGCCAGCGAGTCAGCGATCGCTCCGGTCCCATCCGGCGAATTATCGTCGGCGATCAGGATGCGTGCGGAGGGGACGCTCGCTCGGATACGAGTCGTAATCTGCGGCAAGGACTCTCGCTCGTTGTAGGTAGGGACAACGACGAGAACACGCCCGAGATCATCCGACGCATTGGGCAACTCGGGCACTCACCCAGCGTAACCGCTGCACCCGACGCGCAGGGATCACCGGACGCGCTATTGATCGGTGGAACTCCGCACCAACGCGGCACGGCGCCGACGTACATAGAAACCGAGCCCCACACCAATAAGCATGGCCACACCAGCGATGACCTCTGGCGCCGCCCCCAACAGTGACGCGGGCGTTCGACTGGTGCTCAGCGGTACCTCGGACACCAGGTACCCGGTCTCACCTTCGCCGAGTTGCTGATCGACGGTGCCATCAGGTGCAATGAAGCCACTGATGCCCGTAGTCGACGCAACCACCACGGCTCTACCGGCATTGAGCGCCCGCAGCCGCTCGATATCCCATTGTTGCGCCGGCTGTCCGGTTCCCTGATAAGTGGCATTGTTCGTTTGCACAGTGATCACTTCCGCGCCGCCGGCAATTACGGAGGTAAAGACATCGTCGTAGGCGACCTCGAAGCAGATAGCGTCACCGACCACCACTCCCCCGATGTTCAGAATCCCCGGCTCGGTTCCACGCACAAAGTCGCGCGGCACACGGTCGAAGCGTCCGATCAAGGCCGTCAGCTGATCGCGGAACGGTAGAAACTCCCCGAAAGGAACCGGGTGCATCTTCACGTAGCGTTCGCCCGGTCCGGACACGGGATCCCACACAATGCCGGCGTTCGCGACCTTCGTCGGATCCTCAGTGGTGAGGACCACACCCACAAGCACCGGCGCGTCGATCGCCTGAACTGCCTCGTCGATAAGCGCTGCGGCCGAGGGATCGCGAAAGGGATCAATATCGGAGGCGTTCTCGGGCCAGACGACAAAGTCCGGTGGCGGCTCGGCTCCCGCATCCACTGCAGCCGCTAGCGCCAAGGTTTCATCCACATGGTTCTGCAGAACTGCCCGACGCACCGACAAAGCGTCCATGCCCGTTCCGGGGGTCCCTCCCTGTACGACGGCCACCGTCGCCGTTGATTCCTGCCCGCCCACGGTCAGCGGGCGCGGGATCACGAGGATCGCGACGATGACCGCCGCCGCGGGGAGCGCAACAGGGACAAACTTCCGCCGCCGTATCGCCTCGACTGTGAGTACCGCGAGCGCGACGACGAGAAAGGTCAGGCCAGCCATTCCTGCGATTGAAGCGAGCGCACTCACCGGTGAATTGCCTTGCGAGAACGCGATCTCTCCCCACGGAAAGCCACCCAAAGGGACGCGGCCTCTGAGTGCTTCCATAACCACCCAGGCCGACGGCACCCAAAGCACCGAACCGCGTAGCCGACTCAGCGGTGCCACCAGCGCACCGAGGGCGGCGTTCCACAAAGCGCAGTACGCGGCTAGCAGGATCCACGCGTCCATGCCGATGACCGTCATCCACGACAGCAGTACGAGGAAGAAGGTGAGCCCATAGATGAATCCGGTCAGGGCCCCGCGGCGGCAACGTGTACGCCATTGCACCGCCAACACGCCAATCACCCCTACGAAGGCCAGCGGCCACGAGCCGATCGGAGCGAACGCTAAGGCGGTAACCACGCCGGACACCGCAGCGATCGCGACAGCGGCGAGTACGCCTATTCGGGACTGCGAATCTGGATCAACCACTGTCCGCCCCGACGACGTCGTCACCGAAGACAACCCGACCGTGAACCCACGTTGCCAGGCACTCCGGTAGATCTCCTGTCAAAACCGGGAGCCCGGGAGTTCCGGATCGGGGGTCGGTCGACC
>TARA_B100001093_G_scaffold443590_1_pt1 | contig 18162 bp, 13 predicted proteins | sample TARA_B100001093 | Tara Oceans TARA_B100001093 (sample SAMEA2623116) | marine metagenome | biome: marine biome (ENVO:00000447); feature: surface water layer (ENVO:00002042); material: "saline water (ENVO:00002010), including plankton (ENVO:xxxxxxxx)" | depth 5 m
TATCACGTATGCCGAGTCCCGTCGTATGCATGGATCTGAGCAATATCATCGCCCTTCTCGCTTTATCGCAGAGATGCCGCAGGAGCTCTTGCGGTCAGTGAGGGCAAAAACTAAGGTGACGCGACCGAATGCTTATCAACGTAACACCGGTGTCATGCATCAAAAAAGTCAGGCACGTTATACATCAGGTGCCTCAGCGGGTGCTCCTGGACTCAATTTGGGTGATCGCGTCGCTCATGAAAAGTTTGGTCAGGGGACCATCATAAATTACGAAGGTTCAGGCGATCATGCTCGTGTACAAGTACAGTTTGATGCTCATGGTAGCAAATGGTTAGTGGCGAGTTTTGCTCGATTAACCTTAGTCTGAAAAAACCGGATTCAGTGTTTTGATAAAAAGAACGGATGGCCACTAGCCATTAATTTAGGCCTTTTATTGTGACACAACAAGCGAAAAAGCTCTTGATGAAACCAGTAGGGAGTGATTTTAGAAAATAATCTACCCTTAAGCTTTTTTGCTTTCCAGGTTGTTTTCGCGCATCCAGTCACCACTAATAAATTTACTCATATAGTTGCGAATAGAATCTGGCAAGATAACAACGACTCTGTCATTGGCAGAGAGAAGTTGCGCGGCTTGGAGTGCTCCCCAAACGGCAGCCCCACTCGATCCACCCACTAATAAACCCTCCTCTTTAATGAGTCGTTTAGCCATCATGAAGGAGTTATGGTCATTAGTTTTGATAAATTGATCGATTAAATCACGTTGGAATACATCTGGAAAAAAGTCGTATCCAATACCTTCAACGTGATAATGGTCAACGGTATTACCTCCTCCAAGAATAGACCCTTCAGGATCAACGCCTACTACTTTTACGTGTGGATGAGTGAGTTTGATTCGTTGAGCAATACCAGAGATAGTTCCACCAGTTCCCATACCAGCAACCACCATTGAAAGATTTTCACCTGCAGCCTGCAAAATTTCTTCAGCTGTACCTTGAACGTGTGCCTCAGGATTTTCTGGGTTAGCGTATTGATCGAGTACATGGGCATTAGGCAGTTCATTTTGTAAGCGGTTAGCTAGGGCAATATGGCTGTCTGGGCTGTCAAAAGGTGCATCAGACGGCGTTCGATAGATAGTGGCTCCCAGAGATTCAAGCACGAGTTGTTTTTCTTGACTCATCTTTTCAGGCATTGTAATGATAATATTGTATCCTTTAACGGCGCCAGCAAGGGCAATTCCTATCCCTGTATTACCCGATGTGGGTTCAATGAGCGTATCTCCTGGTTTAATTCGTCCTGCTTGTTCAGCTTTCTCGATCATACGAAAGCCAATTCGGTCTTTCACGGACCCACCAGGATTCATGAATTCACATTTTACCAGCAGTTCACAAGGTAATTCCTGACCAATATGATTAAGTTTTACAAGGGGTGTATTTCCGATAGTATCTAGAATAGTTGGGTATATCACTCAGCTCTCCCTATTTTATCTTTCTAATATGGTATCAACCCCCTACCTTGCGTCAACTATTTAACTCAAAGTTCGTGATTTATACGGTCTTTACATGATGTTTAAATGCGTTAACCTAGGTAAATAAAAAATAAATTGTCATAGTAAGGAGTAATTATGATTGACCCTAAGCATATTAATGAGTTTGTTCAAAAGATTTTGGATGAGCTACCGGATGGCATAAAGGAATTGCCCTCGGAAATGCAAGCACATCTAAAGGCAGGACTACTCGCTGCTTTTTCAAAAATGGAGTTAGTCACACGGGAAGAGTTTGATACTCAGGCGGCTGTCTTACGCAAAACACGGATGAAATTAGAAATGTTAGAAAAGAAAATATCAGAACTTGAATCTAAACCATCGTCTGAATGACCTTCGCAGCAGTTCAATCACGAACCATTGTGGGTGTCTCGACCTCGCCTGTACGTATCGAAGTGCATTTATCGAGAGGGCTTCCCAGCTTTACTATGGTAGGTTTGCCTGAAAAAGCAGTGAAAGAGAGTAAAGATCGGGTACGTAGCGCTCTTTTGAACGCAGGTTTTGAATTTCCAACAAAAAGAATCGTTGTCAATCTTTCTCCTGCAGATTTACCCAAAGAAGGTAGTCGATTTGATGTACCAATGGCTCTGGGTATCTTAATTGCATCAGGCCAATTGCATCAAGATAGTGTGAAGGATTATGAGTGTATGGGTGAGTTAACCCTAGATGGGCAGTTATTGTCTGTTCCAGGTATATTGCCGATTGCTCTCGCTGTTCAAAAGTCGCGTGCTGCTTTGTTAGTTCCTCAAGATAATGTAGCCGAAGCTTCTGTCATTCAATCCATACGAGTATTTGGTGCTGCAACGTTATTGTCTGTGTGTCAGCATTTGAAGGGAATTGTGCCGATACCACCTAATAATATGCGATCAAGACACTCTACAGTCGATCGATATTTAGATATGAAAGATGTTAAAGGCCAAGCACAAGGTCGACGCGCTCTTGAGATTGCCGCGTGCGGCGGACACAGTTTGTTATTAAGAGGTCCCCCAGGAGCGGGTAAATCCATGTTGGCAAGTCGTTTACCTGGGTTATTATCACCAATGACTGTTGAGCAAGCAGAGCAAACGGCTGCGATTTACTCAGTGAGTCAAAATGGATTTCACTCTCATCAATGGTTACGACGCCCTTTTCGAGCTCCTCATCACACTGCCTCATGTGTGGCGTTAGTGGGTGGAGGTAACCCACCCCGCCCAGGCGAAATATCATTAGCGCATCATGGTGTATTATTTTTAGATGAGCTACCTGAATTCCATCGGACTGCGCTGGAGGCTTTACGAGAACCTCTAGAAAACGGTTTCGTGAGTATCGCCAGATCATCACGATGTGTAAAGTTTCCAGCACAGTTTCAGTTAGTTGTGGCAATGAACCCATGTCCATGCGGGTATGCTTCTGATGAATACATAGCTTGTCAATGCAATATAGAAGGTATAAGACGGTATCAAATGAAACTTTCAGGCCCATTACTGGATAGATTGGATATTCATATCGAAATACCACGTTTACAACCACAAGACTGGTTCGGCGATCATACTCACCATCAGGAGTCATCTGACACGATTCGTCAGCGCATCATGGAAGCGCAGCTACGTCAATTAGAGCGCAATAAAGTATTGAATGCGCGTATGACTTCACATCAGTTATCAGCGTGTTGTGCCATTAATCCATCAACACAACGCCTACTTGAGCGAGCTATGACCTTACAGCATTTCTCAGGACGTACCTTGCATCGATTATTATCAATTGCGAGAACTATTGCAGATCTGTCAGGTCTGGATAAGGTCTGTGAGTCGCATGTCCTTGAAGCATTGAGTTATCGCGCTCTGTCATCTGTTGCGACATGAGTACTTGTAGCCTGATAGCTCTGGTCTGATGATGCATTTCGCGTATAATGGCCTCACTTTGCGCCCGTAGCTCAGTTGGATAGAGCGTCGGCCTCCGAAGCCGAAGGTCACAGGTTCGACTCCTGTCGGGCGCACCACTAGCATTATTGATTAATATGAGGCCACTATGTGGTTAGCTGCGTGTATTCGGCAAAGATTTTCCATTTATTTACGTTTAATCAGATGGGATAAGCCCGTTGGTAGTTTGTTGTTGTTGTGGCCAACGTTGTCAGCATTATGGTTAGCGAGTGAGGGTACCCCCTCACTGTCATTGATCATTATTTTTGTGCTGGGCGTTTTCGTCATGCGCGCAGCAGGATGCGTCATTAATGATATTGCAGACCGTCAAATTGATGGTCTTGTGAAAAGAACGCAGGATCGCCCGTTAGCTCAAAAAGAGCTATCCACTTTGGAGGCACTATGTTTTTTTATTACTCTTATCATCATTGCATTGGGCTTGGTTTTATTATTACCGTCCCTATGTTTAATCATAGCTCTATGCGCTTTATGTTTTGCTGTTGTATATCCGTGGACAAAACGGTGGTTGCCCTACCCACAAATCGTATTGGGTATTGCGTTTAATGCAGGAATTCTTATGGCCTATGGTGCAGTTCAGCACACCCTTCCCTTTGTTAGTTGGTTTCTATACATGACTGCAGTGATTTGGACGTTTGGTTATGACACAATTTACGCAATGGTGGATCAAGATGATGACTTGTTAATTGGTATTAACTCTTCGGCAATTAGCCTTGGAAAACAACTTCTTTTTGTTGTTGGTGGTGTATATATCTGTATTATTTTATGTTTACTACTATTAGGGATCATGGTGAAGATGAACCTGTGGTACTACGCGGGTGTGACGTTATGCAGTTTTCTTTTTATTCGTCAGATGTATTGGATTAGGTCCCACGATACCGAGCGTTGTTTCCAAGCTTTTCTAGCAAATCATCGGGCATGGTTGATTCTATTGCTCGGTATTATCGTAAATTATTTATAGTGGGAAGACAGTCTCTATTTAAAAATTAACGTCGATGATACCAAAAGCCACGGCCTGGGCAACCAACTGCGAGGATGAATTAACCTGCATTTTTTGCATAAGGTTGGCACGATGTACCTCCACAGTATTTTTACTGATGGATAATTCATCAGCAATCAATTTTGATGACTGTCCATCAGCAATGAGTTGTAAGATATCAAGTTCTCTTCGGGTTAAAGCATGGATCTGTTTTCTAAAGTCGTCTGTAAGAGCTTGTCTTTTTTTATTGCTCTGATCAGATTTGAGAATAGAGAATACTGAATCAAGTAACTCCTGGTTATTAATCGGCTTCGTGAGAAAATCTTTTGCACCATCTTGTATCGCCTTAACAGCCATACGTACATCAGCATGGCCACTCACAAAAATAATGGGTGTGTTTATAAGTTGTGCTTTAAGTTGTTGGAATAATTGGAGTCCACTCATCCCTGGTAGGCGAATATCACAAATAATACAGTGAATCTCTGTATGGGTGTCCTCTAGGAAAGCTTCTGCCGTCAAATAATGCGTCGATTTAAGTTGTACCGAGTCTAACAAACTCGATAGTACATCGGCAAAAGAAAGATTATCTTCGATTATGGCAAGATGTTTATTCTTAAATGTCATAGTTATTCCATTTTAGGTATGAGGTAAATAATTAAATTTAAGGGCCAAGGTTGGGCGATTAGGCCTCTAGTGCTCATATCGCATCGAGTATAAGAATAATTATGCCCTATGCCAATAGTACTTATCGTGAGAAGGACACACAGATGGTAAAGTTTATAATTAGTAAGTAGTTATTTTTAACTAAGACTAAGAGGTTGATTAAAAGTGACCAATTAAAGAGTGATCACATTGATAGAGGATACATTTTATCATCGTTCACTTCAGTGAATATTTGAAGACACATTAAGCGGGCGCCCTAAATACTCTTTTTCTAACGGTTTGGATTGGAGTACCGATGGGAACTATGCCGGAAATATCCGGGAGTGTATTTGTCTGAGAAGAAGATTTATCCTTGGCTCCAGAAGAGGCATTAGAGGCAGTGAATAAACTATGACTTAAGTTTGGCAATGGAGCACTTTTTGAGGGGGATAGTTTTTCACTTAAATTAGCATTAAATATTTGACGATGATACCTGAAAATCTCTTTTGTAGAATGAGCATTCATCATAGCTAAGATGCTCATCCAATCTTTACATAGGTTTGCAATATTTGGGTAGCGTTCCCCCTGACCTTGAATGCTGTATCTATGCATGATCACAGGTTCTGATGCCAGGTTTGTCATACTGTTAAATGTATAGAGCACGGGTAAAAAAATCGTGTTCTTCGGTATCATAAAGGGGTATATCGTAATGACTGTATGAAAAAACCTAGCATATTCCGGCCTATCGTCAATGAAGATCACTTTTGTTATCTCACTATGATGCATTGCAGAAAAATGCATGTGTAGCAGCAAGGTCGTGAACTTACTACTATCACTATATATAGCGTCCTGATTAAAAAGATGAGGCCAATTTAATTCAACATTCGCTTGGCGAAAATAAGAACTCTGATCAGAGGGTTGATTAATGAGCCACTGCTGGAAAGACTGACCGTGTATGTTCTTTTGTTGTCTAATCCATGATTCTAACTCTAACTCACTATTTAGCCAAGGTGAGGGTTCTTGTAATAAGTGACAAGGCTGTGTTTTAGAGGGTGAGATGAATAAGTCGGGTAGAAGGAAGGTCTCTAAGGTGATAAGAGCGTCATCAATGATCTTCATATCTTGGAGTGACTGTTTCATGGCTCGAAGACTGTAATAGATTGATCCATTAAAGTGAGTTTGAACTCTCAAAGGCGCATGAGTGGTTTTAGTTTGCCAAGCATTCATCATCATACCAAGAAGATCATGTGAAAAAGATTGTCTCAGTGAGGCACATGCCAGTGTGATTTTATGAATGTCTTTTGTCTGAATGGATAATTGTTCTTGGATTATGAAGCCAAGGATATTCTTTGCTTCTTCAGGATGGTGGCGGTACTGTTCAAGCAATGAACCATCGTGATCACCACAGATATAAAGAGAAGTCATGGAAATACAACAGTTGTAATAGTCATTATTACTATAGCTTCGTTTTAGCATAAAAACGATTGATCAAGGATACTTAATTTACAGTTAATATTTCTGCAGGCGTAAGTTTGATTATTAAATAATTATGCCAAAAAGTCGCTTACTTAAGTTGAAAAAGTATGGGCTCCGATGACAGGTCAGTGATTTTTTTATGATTAATCTAAGCGCATCAACATGCTGTTTACCCATAAGCCAATACCAATGGCTGTGACAATCCATGGAATAAAAGAAAGGTTGGGTTCGACGACGCTGATTAAACCAATGACGGTGGTCAAAATACCTGCGTACATAACGAGCCCGTGCTTAGTCTCTTTAAACGTTTTCTTGGCATAATGTTTTCTAAAACGTTGATTCTTTTCGAAGGCATCGAGAACGTCAAAAGCCATCCCGGGAACACGAATAGCTTTTTCTAGAAGAGGGCCCCATTCGTGGGCGCCAACCTGCAGAACTTTTTTAAGGCCGTGTTGCTCTTTAATCCATTGTTCAAGAATAGGCAGAGCGGTTTGCCAAAGATCTAACTCAGGGTAGAGTTTGCGACCCAGTGATTCGATACCAATGAGTGTTTTTTGTAATAGCATGAGTTGAGGCTGAACTTCCATTTTAAATTGCTTGGCGGTTTGAAATAATCGTAGGAGTAAATTCGCAAAAGAAATTTCAGACAGAGGTCTATCAAAAATCGGCTCACAAACCGTTCGGATAGCCGCTTCAAGTTGATCAACTCGTGTAGTGGGTGGTACCCATCCAGATTCGATATGCAGTTCTGCAACACGGTAGTAATCATGTTTAAAAAAGGCGAGTAAGTTTTCTCCTAGATAAAGTTTGTCTTCGGCATTCAGACTGCCCATAATGCCGAAATCAACACCCAAGTACATGGGATTTTCAGGATCATCGATATCGATAAATAAGTTGCCAGGGTGCATGTCAGCATGAAAGAAGCTATCTCTAAACACTTGTGTGAAAAAGATTTCTACACCGTACTGTGCAAGTTTTTTTAGATTGACGTGTTTATTTTTTAGTGTGTCAATATCAGAAATGCGAACACCGTAGATACGCTCCATTACTAGAATGTTGATATGAGTGTAATCCCAGTAAATTTTAGGGACATAGAGTTGAGTGGAATCTTTAAAGTTTCTCTTCAGTTGAGCAGCACTGGCTGCTTCGCGCATGAGATCTAATTCATTAAAGATGGTGTGCTCAAATTCTTTGACCAGCCCGATCAAATGTAGACGTTGAGAGCCAGGTAAGAAAATCTCAATTAGACGTGCTACAAAAAGCATTAGCTTGAGATCTTTTTTTAGCGTTTTTTTAATATTGGGTCTTAAAATTTTAACAATGACATCGCTACCATCAGGTAGAGTTGCCGCATGTACCTGAGCGACTGATGCGGAGGCCATAGGTATTTCATCGAACGACGCAAAGATATCATTAGCATCTTTTTGAAAGGTTTTTTGAATAGCTGCATGAACATCTTTAGATTTAAATGGCTTTACTTGATCTTGAAGTTTTTCAAGCTCCAAGATGATATCGGGTGGGAAAAAGTCTCCACGTACAGAGAGCATCTGGCCAAATTTCACAAAAATAGGCCCTAGTTTTTCAAGAGCTTTACGTAACGCCACGCCGCGTGGCTCAGATTTAACGAACCATTTGAAAATATTAATTCTACTTAATACCCGAAGGAGTTTCGATTGGCTACCAAGCAGCTGCCGAGTCAGCGTGTAGCCTAATAGTGTGGCAATGATGCGTATGGCACGAAAAAGTTGAGAGGGTGTAATCATGATGACGGACCTGAGTGCAGTTGTAGACGTTGGATACGAGCTTCTAAACGTTCGATATCTTGTTTGAGCACAGCAATATCAAGATAGTGCTGTTCAATATCGTCTATTGTTGGCAGAAAGCGTGCTTCATGAAAGACATAGTCTTTAACTGAGTTTTTTAATTGACCAATGACGCGACAAGCTACATTTTTTAGTTGTGTTGTATGGTATGAAATTTGATGAGCCAGTGTATCACCGGTAAGCTGCGCAAGGTGTGCTTCCCAATCAATGTTAACGTGCTTGAATAGATGACTTAATTTTTCAGCTATAGCCAAGTCACCACTGACTGTCATTTTGTTTTGAAACACAGCAGATTGACTACCTTTGTTCATAGCGACGATTAGAAAGCTTGGCAGAGTGCCACTAATAATGGTACTGGCGGGTTCGTGATGGTTATCTAAGACAGAGATATGATTTTCATTAAAAAGTAAGAAAAAGGTAACTTGGAGGTCAGTAAATTCAATTTTGATACACTTTCCAAGTAAAGGTGTCAGCGCCTCGTGAATGGAAGGGTCGAGCGTGAGACAACGGTTGAGTGCTGATTCTATTCCAGAGAGTACTAGTGTTTTCATTAGTATTTCATTCCTTTGTGAAGAGCAACGATTCCCCCGGATAGATTATGATAACTACAATCTTCAAAGCCCGCTGTTTCCATCATCCTTTGTAAGGTGATTTGGTCTGGGTGTTTTCGTATGGATTCAGCCAGATATTGATAGCTATCCCTGTCTTTAGCAATCCACTCACCCATACGAGGCAAGCATTCAAAAGAGTAGAAATCATAGGCTTTACTCAAGGCTGGCGAGATAGGTTGAGAGAACTCTAAGATTAATAAACGACCTCCTGGAGCAAGACAGTGATACATGGACTTTAAAGCCTGCTGTTTATCAGTGACGTTTCGCAAGCCAAATCCTATGATAATACGATCAAAGGTATGCTCCTCAAAGGGAAGGCATTCTGCATTGGCTTGAACAATTTTAATTCGGTTGATGTGACCTGAGTCCATAAGACGTTGTGTTGCAACATCTAACATTGCTTGATTAATATCTGCTAAGATGACCTCACCGTTGTCACCGACTTTTTCACTGATTTTTTTGGCAAGGTCTCCTGTGCCTCCAGCAAGGTCGAGAACACGATGACCTTTCTGGAATGCCCCATGTTGTATTGCAATTTGCTTCCAAATACGATGTAGTCCGAATGACATCACATCATTCATGATGTCGTATCGTGATGCTACGGAAGTGAAGACGTCTGCTACTTTATCAGTTTTCTCTGAGACAGGAACTTCTTGGTACCCAAAATGTGTGGTTTCTTCTTGTTTCATAACGATAATCATAGCTGAAAGCGACATCACCATAAAGCAAAAAAACGATTTCTGACTAGTTTCAGTGTTGCATTGTGTGTATAAGATCAGAGGCAGTATCATCTTGACCTTGATAAAGGGGTTTATCGGCTAAAATGCGGTATCTCTTTGAAAGTAGACTAGGTGAGCAAGGGTGATAGTTCCAAAGACTCAGGTTGGTTGATAGTAAAAGCTTGCACTGTTCTTGTGTTGAAAGTGCCTAGTAAGACGAAATCAGTAAAAAATCGCTTATATTATGACCACCCGTTGACTGTGGATTGAGTTGTAGTGTTTCACAGTATTTTTTTATGAGGCTGATTGTGTTAGTACGTTGCACTGTAAGAGTAAGGATGGAAAGTTATTGGCGTCATTGCCACGTGCTGTCCTATGATTAATCACGACTCTAAGTGGTAGACTCACCTCGTCCAATGATTCAGGTAAGGGTCTGATATTCTAGCTGGATAGTTTTCCAGTGATTTTTCTGATGGCTGAATGTTTTAAAGAGGGTAATTCAATGACTTATACAGTATTAGTGACTTGTCCTAGGAATATGGAGTATTTGTTAGAAGAGGAATTATCCTCACTGGGAGTTACTGTGGACCGAGTTTCCCCACTAGGGGTGTTCGCTCAGGTGGATTTAAGATCGATGTATCATGTGTGTTTATGGTCACGATTAGCTAATCGTATTCTACTCCCTCTATTCAAAGGTGATGTGAATGATGTTAAAGCGCTCAGTCAATTGTGTGCTCAGTTTGATTGGTCTAGTGTATTTTCAGTCGATCGATCTATCGCGATTGACTATTACGGTGAGTCACGATTTGTCAAAAACACCATGTATGGCGCGCAGCTGGTTAAAGATGCGATTGTTGATTATTTCAAACCAACGGGTCAGCGTCCGAGTGTCGATAAGCAAAAGCCTGATATTCGCTTACAAGCGCATTGGCGACGTGGTGTCTTAACCGTTAGTCTAGATGTTGTGGGTTATAGTTTGCATCAACGTGGCTATCGCCAACAAACTGGACGAGCGCCACTGAAAGAAAACCTTGCAGCGGCGATGTTGATTCGTGCAGGTTGGCCTGTGATATCAGAACAAGACGGTTCATTTGTTGACCCTTTTTGTGGGTCTGGCACCTTATTGATTGAAGCAGCATTAATGGCCGGTAATCGAGCTCCTGGATTATTTCGTGATGATCAGTCATTGATGTATTGGGAAGGGCACGATCGTGATTTATGGGAAACCCTTAGGCAAGAAGCTGTGTTGGCACAGAAACCAATATCCAATACATTTTATGGGTTTGATCAAGATGCAAAGATGATCGCATTAACACAGTCTTGTGTGACTCAATTAGGCTTTGATCAACAGGTGATTTTAAAGCAGCAGCCAATCACGGCATTACCGACCTTAGCATCGCCAGGATTAATGGTCAGTAACCCACCTTATGGGGAGCGTTTAGACAGCATCGAACGTTTGCTGCCTGTGTATCAAGCATTAGGGAAGGGATTATATGAGCAGTGTCAAGGCTATCAAGCAGCTATCTTAACCACAGAGCCACTGTTAGCAAAGGCGATTGGATTAAAATCACATAAGCAGTACCATTTTTTTAATGGCCCATTAAAAACATCGTTGTATTGCATCGATATGACACCGGATAATCAGTACCGTTCTTCTGATGCACATCAATTAAATGAAGCTGAGACCGGATTACTGAATCGGCTTAATAAAAATAAAAAACGCTTATCAGGTTGGTTAAAAAAAGGCGTAACTAACTGTTATCGTTTATATGACGCTGATATACCCGAATATGCGTTTGCCGTTGATATCTATGATGATTGGGTGCATGTGCAGGAATATAAGCCACCAAAATCGATTCCTGAGCATAAAGCTCAGCAACGCGTGATCGATATGTTAAAAGTCTTACCGCGAGTACTAGATATTCCCGCTAAGCATTTGGTGTTGAAGCAACGTCAACGACAAAAGGGTACGCAGCAGTATCAACCTTTAGCACGTGATAAAAAAACACACGTGGTGCAAGAAGGGCAAGCAAAGATTCAAGTTAATTTACACGATTATTTAGACACAGGTTTATTTTTAGACCATCGTCGTCTTCGTTTATTATTTGCAGATTCACTGGCCGGCAAAAGATTATTAAATTGTTTTTGTTATACCGGAGTGTTTAGTTTACAAGCAGCATTGGGCGGTGCGATAACCTATAATGTGGATTTATCAAGAACTTACTTGCAGTGGGCCAAAACTAATTTTCGGTTAAATCAATTACCTATCAATCAACATGAATTTATTCAAGCCGACTGCTTAACGTGGTTAAAACAAGATCGTAGTCAGCAGTTTGATGTGGTGTTATTAGACCCGCCTAGTTTTTCTAATTCAAAACGTATGGAGCAGGTGCTCGATGTTCAGCGTGACCACGTTACTTTAATTGACTGTGGAATGAAGCATTTGGTTGAGGGTGGGGTATTATATTTTTCAACTAACTTGCAATCCTTTCGGTTAGATGAGGTCGTTACCACGAATTATCGCGTGGAAGATATTACGTATCAAACAGTGGATGAAGATTTCAATCGTCTGAGAAAGCCTCATCAATGTTTTAAAATTCAAAAAAATTAATACATGATTTTAGGGTTGTTTCATTGCGTGGAACGCTATTAAATAGTGCTCAGTAGAAGTCAATCATCAAGGAAGATGTTATGAGTCAAGAATCTCGTTGCCCGGTAATGCATGGGGCGATGACCCGTCAAGGTGATGAACGAACATCGAATAAAGATTGGTGGCCAAATCAATTAAATCTTTCTATTTTGCATCAGCATTCACAAGCGTCTAACCCTCTTGAAGCATCGTTTAATTACCGTGAGGCCTTTGAGAGCTTAGATTACTTTGCTCTCAAAGAGGATTTAACACGTTTAATGACCGATTCCCAATCTTGGTGGCCTGCGGATTATGGGCATTATGGACCTTTTTTTATTCGCATGACATGGCATGCTGCCGGTACTTATCGGACAGCTGATGGGCGTGGGGGCGGCGGTACGGGCGCACAACGTTTTGCACCCTTAAATAGCTGGCCAGATAACGGTAACCTTGATAAAGCGAGACGCTTACTGTGGCCAATCAAACAAAAGTATGGACAGAAAATTAGCTGGGCTGATCTTTTAATATTGGCAGGTAATGTAGCTATTGAGTCCATGGGTGGTTATACCATCGGGTTTAGTGGTGGACGAGAAGATATTTGGGCTCCTGAAGAAGATATCTACTGGGGACTAGAAAAAGCCTGGTTAACTAATCAGCGATACCGTGGTGATCGTGAACTGGATTTACCTTTGGCTGCGGTACAAATGGGATTAATTTATGTGAACCCTGAGGGTCCTGATGGCAACCCAGATCCTGTAGCGAGCGCGCGAGACATTCGTGAGACCTTTGCTCGAATGGCAATGAACGATGAAGAAACAGTTGCCTTAACAGCTGGTGGACATACTTTTGGTAAAACGCACGGTGCAGCACCGGATTCATTTTTAGGCCCTGAACCCGAAGGAGCACCCATAGAAGAGATGGGGTTGGGTTGGAAGAATAGCTTTCAAACCGGTAAAGGCCGAGATACCATCACGAGCGGCTTAGAGGGGCCATGGACACCGAATCCAGCACAGTGGGATCATGATTATTTTAGAATTTTGTTGGGGTATGAATGGGAATTAAAGAAAAGTCCGGCAGGTGCGCATATTTGGGTGGCTGTTGATCAGCCAGAGGAAGACATGGCGCCACAAGTGGATGATGCTTCTGAAAAAGTTCCTACCATGATGACTACTGCCGATATGGCTATGCGTGAAGATCTAGCCTATCGCAAAATATCAGAACGATTTCTACAAGATCCAGAAGCATTTAAACAAGCATTTGCACAGGCCTGGTTTAAGTTGTTGCATCGCGACATGGGGCCTCGGTCTCGGTACCTTGGACCTGAAGCACCAAAGCAATCCTTTATATGGCAAGATCCAATACCTGAAGGTTCAATAGATTACGATGTTGAAGCAGCTAAGCAACGTATTTTATCCAGTGATTTATCAGTGGCCGAGTGTATCGAAACAGCATGGGCGAGTGCATCCACCTATCGCGGGTCTGATCGACGCGGTGGTGCCAATGGTGCTCGCATTCGATTAGCGCCACAAAACCAATGGGCTATAAACAAACCCGATCAATTAGCTAAAGTGCTTTCGATACTCGAACCCATTGCTCAGGAAGTCGGCGCTTCTGTTGCTGATATTATTGTGCTGGCTGGTAATGCAGCGATTGAAAAAGTTAGTAGCATGTCAGTTCCTTTTACTCCTGGTCGCGGCGATGCAATGCAGGCAGAGACTGATGTAGATTCTTTTGCGGTGTTAGAACCAAAGGCAGATGGCTTTCGTAATTATTACGATGCAACCGTAAATGTATTACCAGAAGATGCATTGTTAGATCAATCGCAACTATTAGGGTTATCTGCACCTGAGATGACGGTGTTAATCGGAGGGTTACGTGCACTCGGTGTGACACAAGAGGGTTTGGGTCGATTCGATCAAACGACACCGACGTTAACACCGGTGTTTTTTCGTCAATTATTATCCATGGATGTAGAATGGCACGCTACCGATGGCGACTGGGTGTATCAAGCTGTGTGTCGAGAATCAGGGGAGCTACGATGGCAGGCTTCACGGATAGATTGTTTGCTGGGCTCTAATTCCCAGTGTCGAGCATTAGCAGAAGTGTATGCGGCAGATGATGCAGAGCAATCTTTCAAAGCAGCGTTTATTCAAGCTTGGAGTAAAGTGATGAATGCTGATAGGTAGCGTATTTTCATGACGAGCGGTATGACCTGAAAGAAGCACCCAGCAGGGTACTTTTTTTCAGTTATCCATTTGTGATGAGATGATTGTGCTGAGGTAATGACATCGATTGTCTTAATCATTAATTAAAGATTAATTAGGTAAAATTAGACTTATCCTATTGTTTTCTAGTTGTTTTTTGCCATTCTATAGCCAGTACTATGATAGTAAAGGAATCAGGATGATACCAGTAGGGACAGCGTTCAGTGCTACGAAAGGGCTTGTCAAAACAGGTCAGTTTGCTAGCGACACAGCTAATGTAATTAATACCACCGATAATATTTTGAACCGTTTATTGCCAGAGGGAGAGGGAGAGATGCCAGCTAAGGATGAATCAGTTTATACTTCAAAAAGGACAGTTTTAACGCATCAAGTAATGATTGAATTACTTAGCGATAATCTGGCTAAGGAGTTATTTCGTCCTGATCAAAGCACGGAAGCACAGTCTCTTGTACAAAAGCTATTGTTTAGTTGTTGTTTTCCTCCTAAAACACTAATGCAGATTCGCATTTCAGATGCAGGGTTACAAGATGCTTTGAAGATTGAACGTGATCCATCCTTTTCTCAAGCCATGAATGTATTTGGCCGAGTGAGTACTGGAATGGGTGATACGATCAGTCAGGCTGCATGGGTGTCGCGGGTGCTGTATGTTTTGACAGCTCAGCTAACACAAGACTGCTCTGCAACCAATATTCAGATTTATGCTCAGTTATTAAAAGCCATTACGGCTCTCGTATTAGATTACTATCAGAAGCCCAAAGGCTGGTGGTTTTTATCAGCTATCGAGTCTGGAGAAGTGGCACGACTTTATGAAGCTTGTAAAGAACATAAAACGATATTTGACACAGTGGCCGCAAAGATACCTGATTTTGATTGGCCACGGAGTTATCAAATATTAAGTGGACATTTAAATAGTTTATCTAAAGCATTAAAAGAAAAAATAGCAGGTCTTATTGCTGGTAAAGAGGTCAAGTTTTCTAAATCGATCACATACAGTGATTGGCAGAAAGACTTAGCAAAGTTTGTCGGCAAGGGGTGCTCCACAGCCATAATGATGAGTTTGAGCGAGTATGATCGATTTAAATCATTAATTCGATCAAATCGTGAAATGCTATTCAGAGTTGGTGATGCGGTAGACGAGGGTGTTATTTTTTATGTCTCTACACTGCACGCACTTATCGATTTCATACAAGGGTGTTTAAATTGCAGGCAAGGATTACAATCAAAAATTGGGATGGCGTCTGTGTCCGATTCATTATGGTGGTTAAATTTAATGATGGATTTATCTCTAGCCATGGTTGATGGAATCAGCGATAGCGCTCTATTTAATACACCATTTAGTCGATCTATTTTAGAGAATACTAATAGACGTTTGCAAGATTTTAGAGGGCTTGATCAACAGCATCGTTCAATACCTTTTTTATCTCAAGCAATCGGCAGTATTTCCGATATTTTAGGCCATAATGATAAACAGTTTAATGCGGATAACCCCGTGATGCTGGCTATGACTCATGTATTGCACAGTGATCATAGTCAATTTACATTGGAATCTTTAATTAATGATCTACGCTCAGTCATCCATTATGCTTTTACATCGCATCGATCTGATCGCAGTGTGTTTTTCGAAGAAAAGATGCAGTTTCGTTTATATGCACTCGCGCATCAGTCTATTTACGTTGATTATAAGGACAAAGCTCGTAGTAAAATGCGTGTCAGCGCCTTAGCAACACTAGTAGCTGAGCAGATTCAGCTGGGGAATCGTAAAATTCATGATATCGAATACATAGCAACAAACGATCAAAGTAGAACGCTGTCACGTCAACTTAAAGATGAGTTCAAGGAATTTATTAAGTCCTTTAAGCAGATGATACAAGACAATTTAACTGCACCTCGTCGAACCATCAAGCTTCACGGTTATGCCTATCCTTTTTTGATGATTTTATTTCGCTGGGGACTGGCTTACTTTGAATCGGATATGAAGCAGATTAACCAGGGGGAAGGTGTGTTAAAATTACCTTGCTCTTTCGGTGCAAGCCAGTTGATAGCAAATCGTACGAGGGACTTATTCCAGCAAAAATCAACGGATAACCCCAAATCCTATGAGGATATTCGCGTTGGTTTGGCGTTAACATAAATGCCTTGTTTATCATTGTTTTCTTCATTCAATCAGGATGATTCTATTAGAGACATGATAAGCGTGTTAATCTAAAGAGAAATTATATTGAGGACGTGGGCATGTTTGATTTCTATGAAATCGTCGGTTTGGGTGGTGTTACCATTGTTTTGTTAGCCTATTTTTTGCTTAACTCGTGCAGGCTCACCCAGTTTCACATTAGATTTCAGTTATTGAATTTGATGGGTGCATCGATGATTTTGTTTTCTTTAATCGCTCACTGGAATGTCGCAACCTTCTGCATTGAGATTGCTTGGATAACAATCAGTGTAGTTGGCTTGTTTAAAATCTGGCTGAAAAGATATCGCGAACAACGGAATAGAGCATCGGACAGTGACTAGTTGCTTTGAAATCTTCCAATGACACTGGCATAATGCTGCCCCGTGGGCAGTTTGAAAGGCTGTTGTTCGATCAGTTAAGAATCAGGTTTTGCTTATGATACTCCCTCCTTTTCAACACGCTCGTGTCACCATTGTGGGTGATGTGATGCTGGATCATTATTCTCATGGTGCGACCAATCGTATATCACCAGAAGCGCCTGTACCTATTGTTCTTGTTGAGGACACTCAAAACCGTGCTGGCGGTGCAGCTAATGTGGCTATGAACGTGGCAGAGCTTGGCTGTTCAACGCAGTTGCTTGGTTTTATTGGTAATGATCGAAGTGGCCAATGTTTGACCGATCTGCTAAAAAGCCAAGGCGTGAATGCTTCACTTATCGCATTGCCTGACTTTCCAACTATGACAAAACACCGAGTGTTGAGTCAACATCAGCAATTACTGCGGGTTGATATAGAGGAGGCTTTACCTGTGGGTGCACAGCGGCAGTTAGAAACAGTATTGTGTGATGTCTTGAATGATACGGATATTCTGGTTATTTCAGATTATGGTAAGGGGGCGGTGACTGATGCTCAAGTATTAATTCAGCAGGCACGTGATCGAGGGATTGTGGTGTTGATTGACCCTAAGGGTGCAGATTTCACGCGTTATCAAGGAGCTACTTTAATTACACCTAACCAAAAAGAATTCGAAGCAGTGGTAGGTGTTTGTGATTCTAGAGACGTCATGACTGACCGAGGACACGTTCTGATAGAAAAATTAGCATTATCGGCCTTACTGATTACCTTGGGTAAGGATGGCATGCTGTTATTAACACAAGGTGGAGAACCGTTACATATCCCGACGCGTGCTAAGGCTGTTTTTGATGTGACTGGTGCTGGTGATACCGTGATTGCAACCATTGCTGCTAGTTTAGCAGCAAATCAATCACTACCTGATGCTGTCCGATTAGCAAACATTGCTGCGGGTTGGGTAGTCGGACAGGTGGGAACAACCACGGTGTCAGTCGATCAGTTGCAATTAGCACTCTCAAAGACCGGATCAGCTTCTAAGTGCGTGACTGAAAAACAGTGTTTATCATTGGTTCGCCATCAGC
>TARA_B100001093_G_scaffold503702_1_pt1 | contig 18113 bp, 18 predicted proteins | sample TARA_B100001093 | Tara Oceans TARA_B100001093 (sample SAMEA2623116) | marine metagenome | biome: marine biome (ENVO:00000447); feature: surface water layer (ENVO:00002042); material: "saline water (ENVO:00002010), including plankton (ENVO:xxxxxxxx)" | depth 5 m
ATGGCAGTGGAGCTCCTCCGGCCAATGGAGGTAGTGCCTTCGACGACGGTCGTACTCGTCGACGTCGAGGTGGCGCCGATGACAGCAGTGGTTATGGCGGTGCCGAAGGCTGATTCATTCCATCGGGAATGTTCAGAGTCCGGCTTCGAGAAGCTCTTGAGCTGCTATTTCAAGGACTGATAATCCAGCATCAGCTCTTTGAGCGCTGGTGCTGAGTTTGTTACGCCAGTGCCTGGCTCCTGGAACTCCTTGCACAACGTGGACGAGATGACGGCATAAATCCCAAAGTCGTCCTCCTCGCTGGAGATGGCGTTCGGCATGGGGGATCAGACCAACCACAACATCGGAGGCCATCACTCGGCGCGGCGCGGCGCCGTAGATCAGGCTGTCGATCTCACGCCAGCGCAATGGGTGGGCATAGGCGGCACGTCCAACCATGGCCCCATCGCAGTGTTTTAGGGCGTTAAGGCAATCCTCAGGGGTATCAAGGCCACCATTCAATTCGATGGTGAGATCTGGCCTGGATTCTTTTAAGGCGATCACTCGATCGTGCTGTAGAGCAGGAATCGTGCGGTTTTGTTTGGGATCTAAGCCTTCAAGCCATGCCTTACGGGCATGCACGGAAAAACGATATGCCCCGGCGGCTGCTACCTGGTCAACAAATTGTCTCAGTAGGTCATCACTATCGAGGTCATCGATACCCACTCGATGCTTGACAGTGATTGGTAAGGATGTTGCTGCAACCATGGCCTCCACACAACGTGCCACGGTTTGTGGTTCTGCCATTAAGCAAGCCCCAAAATTCCCGGCTTGCACCCTTGGGCTTGGGCAGCCCACATTGAGGTTGATCTCGTCGTAACCCCAATCGGCTGCCATCCGCGTGGCGTCTGCCAGCAATGCAGGATCGTCACCCCCTAATTGAAGGGCTATGGGATGTTCCCCAGGGTCAAAATCAAGAAGTCGTTCCCGGCGATTGCTGTGATGCAGCGCTTGAGCCACCACCATCTCGCTGTAGAGAAGACTTTGTTTGGTGATCTGGCGCATCACCATCCGGAAATGCCGATCTGTGCAGTCCATCATGGGCGCCACACTGAATCGCCAGGCGGGTTCCCGATCTGAGTTAAGTGGGGAATCCATTCCTTCATGCTGCCTCGTTTCCTGCCGGTATCGCTTTAGAACGAACTCATTGTTTTGAGACACTGGTGATGAGTGCTTCGACGCAGCCTTGGTTGATGAGCCGTCGTTCGATGCTTGTGGCCTCGATTTCGGGAGTTGTTGGTGTCCTGAGAGCCCCAGATCAGGTGCTGGCTGCATCTAAGGCCAGTGATGCCAAATGGGATCTCAGCGATGAGGAATGGAAGAAGCGTCTGTCGCCTGAGGCTTATCAGGTCTTGCGTCAGGACGGAACAGAGCGACCGTTCACCAGTGCCTACAACAACGAAAAACGAAACGGCACTTATCACTGTGCTGGCTGTGATCTTGCGTTGTTTGCTTCAGCAGCCAAGTTTGATAGCGGCACTGGCTGGCCAAGTTTTTGGGATCCACTCCCGGGTGGTGTGGATACGAAAGTAGATTTCAAATTGATCTTTCCACGCACTGAATATCACTGCAGCCGCTGCGGTGGGCATCAGGGCCATGTTTTTAATGACGGTCCCCGACCGACGGGTAAGCGCTACTGCAACAACGGAGTCGCCTTGCGTTTCCAACCCACGGCATGACCTGATCGTCATCGGTGGCGGGCCTGCCGGTTTTATGGCGGCGATCACCGCCGCAGAACGAGGGGTTCGTGATGTGTTGATTTTGGAAGCAACCCCAGAAGTGCTCACAAAAGTGCGTATCAGCGGTGGTGGTCGATGCAACGTGACCCATGCCTGTTGGGATCCCATGGAGTTGGTGGGTCACTACCCCCGGGGCAGCAAACCTTTGCGGGGTCCCTTCAGCCAATTTGCTTGCGGAGATTCGATTGCTTGGTTCGATGAACGTGGACTCACTCTTGTTGAAGAGTCCGACGGCCGGATGTTTCCCCAGCAGAATCGCTCCGAGGCGGTGGTGGAGTGCTTAAGGCGAGCTGCTTTGGCAGCAGGGGTGAAGATTCAGTGCGGTTCTGCCGTGCGAACTCTCAGCTGTTCTGATTGCGGTGGCTTTCAACTCTCCGATCAACGGTCTACTTTTCATCAGGCCAGCCAGGTTTTGCTAGCTAGTGGGGGCCATCCCAGCGGAAGACGCCTTGCCCAGGATTTAGGTCACACGATTGTGCCGCCGGTGCCGTCGTTGTTCAGCTTGAAAGTGCAAGCGCCTGCTTTGAGCGCATGCAGTGGCATTGCACTGGACAACGTTGGCTTGGATTTAAATGTTGGTCATCAGCGCTTTCGTGAGACGGGCCGGGTGCTGATCACCCATCGGGGTGTGAGCGGGCCTGCCACATTGCGGCTATCCGCGTTTGCAGCTCGTGCTCTTCATGCCAATCGCTACAAGGGTGAGTTGCGGGTGGATTGGAGTGGAGGCTTGGGTCGCGAACGTGTTCAGCAGATCTTGCAGCAGTCGCGCCGAGATCAGGCGCGTCGCACGATGTTGTCTGCAAAGCCATTTGAGCATTTGCCGCGCCGCCTTTGGCTGGCTTTCTTGACGCAGGTTGGAATGGACGGGGAACGACGGTGGGCTGATCTTCCGGCAAAGTCGGCACGACAGTTGCTGGAAACACTCTGCGCTCAGCGTTTATCCATTCAGGGCCGCGGCCCCTTCGGAGAAGAATTTGTCACTGCTGGTGGCGTTGATTTGGGGGAAGTGAATTTGGCAACGATGGAAAGTCGGCGCTGTCCTGGGTTGTATCTAGCGGGTGAATTACTGGATGTGGATGGGGTGACTGGAGGCTTTAATTTCCAGGCCTGTTGGAGTGGCGGCTGGCTAGCGGGTATGGCGATTGCAACTTCGATCCTTACTGAATCTGATCAAACACAGTAAACATTGGTAAGTACATCGCTAGCAGGATCGAACCCACGATTCCTCCAACAACAACAATCATGGCTGGCTCCAACATCGACGTGAGTGCCTTCACTGATGCTGAGACCTCGTCCTCATAAAAATCAGCAACTTTGCTCAGCATTCGGTCCATTTCTCCGGTTTCCTCTCCGATCGAAAGCATGCTGAGCGCCATATCAGGTAAAACCTTTTGACGTGTAAGAGCAGTGCTAAGCAACACTCCCTCTTGCACCATGGTGCGAGATTCAAGAATCGCGTCGGAGATGATTGAATTGCCTGCGGTTTCACTAGAGATTTCCAAAGACATCAGAATCGGAACCCCAGCGCGTGTCAGAGAACTGAAGATGCGACAAAACTGAGCAGTGGCCGTTTTCATGATGAGATCGCCAAACAACGGCAGCTTGAGCATCAACTTGTCGAGCACCCTGCGGCCATTGTGAGTGTTGTAGTAACGGCCGATCATCCAAGCGGCGACCAACAACATGCCTGCAAATACGAGGGAGGCTGAAGAACGAAGTAAGGCACTTAAATCCACCATTAACTGCGTAAATAGGGGTAATTCGGCACCGAGATCTTCAAAAATGCCGGCGAAGGTTGGAATCAAAAAGATCGTCATTCCTAAAAACACAAGAATGGCGATCACCAACACCGCTACTGGATAACCCAGAGCACCTTTGATCTGGTTCTGGAGTCTGGCGTTGTCTTCCAAAAGCTTGGCAAGGCGTTTCAGGGATTCATCCAGAACACCACCGGCTTCGCCTGCTTCCACCATCGCGATGGTGAGCTGGTCAAATACTTTGGGCCATTGGCGCATCGCTGCTGCCATCGCCGTGCCCTGATTCACCTCGAGTCCCACACTGGTGAGAGCTTTTTTAAACATCGGCAGTTTCTGCTGCGTGGCCATGAGATCGAGGCTGCGCACAATCGGCACCCCTGCATCCACGAGTGCGGCAAGTTTGCTGGCCCAAATGGCTTTCTCTTTCACCCCGGGTGGCTTCTGGAAAGCTTCTCCCAGATCCATCGAAAGCCAACCCACTGATGCGTTACTCCCGCTGTTGAGAGCTGCTTTCGCTTTGTTTTTTCCTTTGTCTTGACGAAGGTCATCGGCTTTAATTCCGCGGCGCCTTAGCAGACGACGAGCCGACAAAGCATCACTAGCCTTGATCTTTACCGTGCGCGGTTGGCCCGTGATTGAGGTGTAGGTGGCGGTGAAGGAAACCATGGGTTGAGCAGGGGATTCAGTGATTCATCAGACGATCCAGTTCAGCGGGTTTGCTGGCTTTGCCGTTCGCTTCATCCAGGCTGATTTCACCTTGGTTGACTAAATCGGCAAGGGCTCTTTCAAGAGTTTGCATGCCACGTTCTCCCCCAGTTTGAATTTGGGAATAGAGCTGAGCTGTTTTGCCTTCCCGGATCAAATTGGCGATAGCTGGGGTGTTGATCATGATTTCTTGAGCCATGACGCGACCAAACTGCCCAGGTGCAGGATTTTGGCGTCGGCAGAGAGTCTGCGAGAACACCGCAGTCAGGCTTCCTGAAAGTTGGACGCGGATTTGAGTTTGTTGGCCTGGAGGAAACACATCCACCATTCGGTCAACGGTCTGGGCGGCAGAACTTGTGTGCAGGGTTCCAAACACCAGATGACCAGTTTCCGCAGCGCTGATCGCCAGCTGAATCGTTTCTAGATCGCGCATTTCACCTACCAAAATCACGTCAGGGTCTTCGCGTAAGGCGGCACGCAAAGCATTGGCGAAACTGCGTGTGTCTTCGTTGAGTTGGCGTTGATGCACCAAACTGAGATCACTTTTGTAAACGAATTCGATCGGATCCTCGATCGTGAGGATGTGTTCGGCACGCGTGTGGTTGATGTGATCTAGAAGCGCTGCCAGCGTTGTGGTCTTACCTGAGCCGGTGGGACCTGTGACCAGCACAAGTCCGCGAGGGCGTTTACTGGTTTCCACCACTACTGGTGGCAAATTGAGAAGCCCAACGCTTGGGATTTTGCTTCCAAGAGCTCGCAGGCATGCGGCATAGCTGCCTTTTTGCCGGTACACATTGACGCGGAAACGGGCGACGCCCTTCAAGCCATAGGCACAATCCAGCTCCCACGTCTGCTCCAGAGTTTTGCGCTGGCTGTTGTTCAGCATCGAAAAGATCAAACGGTTGCAGCTCTCTTCACTGAGTGGCTCCTCTTGCATCGGCCGCAATTCGCCACTGAATCGTCCGTAAGGGGGTTGTCCGCTAGCAATGTGGAGGTCGCTTCCCCCCTCGTTCACTAGCTGTTCCATGAGGTCTTCGATCATTGGTTCCATGTTCGGACCTTTCACTGGCGAGGCGTCAAGCAATAGAGGCATTCCAGCCAACCTTCCTGCAGGCCGCCACCACATCCACGGCAGGTAACGGAGCTAAGGGCTCTAGCTCGTTGTTCCGACTCCAGGCCAGCATCCGTCAGCACCATGCGGTCGACCTCTTCAAGAGTGGTGTGGCCTTCTCGAACGAGATCGAGGCTGTAGCCAAGCAAAGTTTTCATTCCAGCTTCTAAAGCCAGTTGGCGTACTAGATCAGTTGTTGCACCCTTTGCAACAGCTGCGGCCAACGCTTCATTCATTCGCAGCACTTCATATACACCAATTCGTCCTTTGTAACCAGTGCCCTGACAGCTGGGGCATGGTGGTCCAGGTCCTTCATGATGCTTCGCTTTGAAGAAGGTGACGTCACCTTCGTTGCTAGTGATGAGCCCAAATCGTCCCAATTCGTGAGCATCAGGGTGATAAGGAATACGGCAATCGCCACAAACTCTTCTAAGTAAACGTTGGGAGACGATGCCGAGCAAGGAAGCGCTCACCATGAAGGGCTCCACGCCCATTTCGTCAAGTCTGGCGATGGCGCTTGGGGCATCGTTGCAGTGCAGGGTGGTCAAAACCAGGTGACCTGTTAACGCAGCTTCGATGGCAGTCTTTGCTGTTTCCTGATCGCGGGTCTCACCCACTAGGAGCACATCTGGGTCTTGGCGCATGAAGGCTCGAAGAGCAGTGCTGAAGTCGAATCCTTTATCTCGATTCACTTGACATTGAGTAATTCCTGGCAAGGTGTATTCAATTGGGTCTTCTACGGTTGAAATATTGATGCCGGGTTCATTGCGTTCCGCCAGCAAGGAATAGAGGGTTGTGGATTTTCCAGATCCTGTTGGACCGGTCACAAGAATCATGCCGAATGGTTTTGAACCAAGGGTTCGAACAAGATCGAGTGTGGTGGGGTTGGAAATGAGTTTGTCTAGTCCCAGCTGAGTGGATTGGCTGTCGAGTAAACGCAAACAAATCTTTTCTCCGTAGCGACTTGGCAGACTGTTGACACGAAAGTCAACGGTTCGGCCGTTATGGTTCCTTCGAATACGTCCATCCTGAGCTTGTCTTCGTTCTGCGATATCAAGATCTGCCATAATCTTGAGTCGAGATGTTATTGCAGGAATTAATTTAGTAGGAAGAGGTTGTGTCAAATTGGTCAGGACACCATCCTTCCGAAGTCTGATCTGCAGCCCAGATTGTTGAGGCTCTACATGAATATCGCTGGCATTCATCTCTAATGCTTTTATTAAAATACGATCCACAAGGGTGACAATCGGTGATTGATCACTGCCTGACAGATTATTATTTAGTGAAGAGGTTGAATTATTCTTTATTTGTGCTTCGTCAGGATCGGTATTGAAAATGCCTTCGACATCAAATCCTTCTAGTAGTGACTCTGCTGTATCACTAATTAATTGTTGATTGGGTTCTGAATCGAATTCGCCTAGTCCTGTTTCAAGAATCCGCTTAAGGTCCGCCGCATTGGCCAGCACGAGTTTGCAGATGTAGCCATGGCTTCTTAGAACCTGTTTGATCGATTCTCGATTGTCTCGGTCACTGCTACTTGCAATGGCCACTGTGAGGCCATCTTCGGTGACATGGATTGGAAGCGCCTGCAGCTGCTGCCAAGTCTCATGGTCAAGCACCTTGCCGGATTGAAGAAGTGATTCCCCTGCGGCGAGTTCTACTGCTGAAATCAGCTTTGCCGGTAGAGCAGGTGGTAGCGGCATTCGGGTGGAGTCGGCGCTCATGCAGATTCGGCTTTCCCCGCTTGTGGTGAGTCCTTATCACCTATCAACATGTATAGACGTGACTTCGCATCTGGTCAGCATGAGCGGCGACGCTTCCATCCCGGCTAACGATTCGGCATCGGATGTACCCGAAGCCCAGCAGGACCTCACAACCTCTGTGGATGATGAGCCAGCGACAACAGCTCCTGATCAAGGAGCTGAATCGGTGTCTTCACCTCAGACCAATGAGGCGCGTCTGGAGCAGCTTGAACGTGAGCACGGCACACTTCGCGACGAGCACGAAACCCTGCGAGGCCAATACGTGCGGATTGCTGCGGATTTCGACAATTTCCGCAAACGTCAGAGTCGGGATCAAGACGATTTGAAGTTGCAGATCACTTGCAGCACCCTCACCGAGATCCTTCCGGTGGTTGATAATTTTGAACGTGCTCGCCAACAGCTGGATCCGCAGGGCGAAGAAGCTCAGTCGCTGCATCGCAGCTATCAAGGTCTCTACAAACAGCTCGTTGACGTTCTTAAGCAACTGGGCGTGGCCCCGATGCGCGTTGTTGGTCAAGAGTTCGACCCCAGCCTTCATGAAGCTGTCTTGAGGGAACCGAGCGACGAGTACGTGGAAGACGTTGTGGTTGAAGAGTTGCAGCGCGGTTATCACCTAAGCGGCAAAGTTTTGCGCCACGCTTTGGTCAAGGTGTCGATGGGACCTGGTCCGCAGCAGTCAGATGAAGCTCCTCACAGATCTGAGGACGCCATTGATGCAGCAATTCCAATCGATGACCCCACTGTTGCCTCAGAGGCGAGCGAGTGATCGAAAACTTTTTCTTAGTGTGCGCAGCGGGATGACAAGTTGATGGCCGATTACTACGACCTCCTCGGCGTCAGCAGGGATGCAGATGCCGACACTCTGAAGCGCGCGTACAGGCGCTTAGCTCGTCAATATCACCCTGACATCAATAAAGAAGCAGGCGCAGAAGATCGTTTCAAGGAGATCGGTCGTGCCTATGAGGTGCTCAGTGATCCCCAGACCCGCGGGAGATATGACCAGTTCGGTGAAGCCGGATTAGGTGGCGGAGGCGGCATGCCCGACATGGGCGATATGGGTGGTTTCGCAGACTTATTTGAAACCTTTTTCAGTGGTTTTGGTGGTGCCGCTGGAGGTGGGGCAGGCCGTCAGCGAAGGCGCGGTCCTCAACAAGGGGATGACCTTCGTTTTGACCTCACGATTGATTTCGAGCAAGCCGTTTTTGGCCAGGAGCGTGAAATTCGTATCCCTCACCTAGAAACATGCACCACTTGTGGTGGCAGTGGCGCCAAATCTGGAAGTGGTCCCACTACCTGTACGACTTGTGGCGGAGTCGGTCAGGTGCGTCGTGCGACTCGCACACCCTTCGGAAATTTCACGCAGGTGGCTGAATGTCCCAGTTGTAATGGCACCGGCCAGGTCATTGCTGATCCCTGTAGTTCCTGCGGTGGACAAGGGGTGACGCAAGTCCGTAAAAAATTGCGGATCAATATTCCGGCTGGTGTCGATACGGGGACGCGTTTGCGGGTTGCTAACGAAGGCAATGCCGGCCTGCGCGGTGGTCCAGCAGGTGATTTGTACGTTTTCCTTACGGTTAAGTCTCACCCAAGCCTGAGGCGCGATGGCCTCACTGTGCTTTCTGAGGTGAAAGTGAGCTACCTCCAGGCGATCCTTGGTGACACCATTGAAGTGGAAACAGTGGACGGACCTGAATCTTTGGAAATTCCAGCCGGAACTCAACCAAATTCTGTTCTAACACTTGAGAACAAGGGCATCCCGAAATTGGGAAATCCAGTGGCTCGGGGTCACCAGCGCATCGCCGTCACGGTGACATTGCCTTCGCGTCTCAACAATCAGGAACGCGATCTTCTGGAAGAATTAGCTGGACATCATTCAGCTCGAGGCGAGCAGCACCATCATCACAAAAGTGGACTGTTTGCACGCTTTTTTGGTCAAAGTTGACGAATGAGTGATGCCCTGCCTGAACAATATCTGGATTTAAGGGGCACGCCTTGTCCAACTAATTTCATCCGATGTCGCCTGGCATTAGAGACGATGAACCCCTCCCAGTGCTTAGAGGTTGATCTGGATCGTGGAGAACCTGAGGAGATGGTGGTGCCGGGGTTGACTCGGGATGGCCATCGTGTGGAGCTGGTTCGACAAACCGAGGACTGGGTCCGTCTTCAGGTGATTTGCGGCGGTGGTTAGGCAGTCGGCTCAGTCCGGCATGGTTGTTGCGCTCCAGGCCAATTATCTGGAGGTGGAGCTGGATGAAGTTCAGGAGGTGACGCCTAAAAGGCTGTTGTGCACTCGTCGAACTCGATTGAACCATCGCGGTGAGGCAGTTTTTGTGGGTGATCGAGTGTGGGTGGAAGCGATCGATGTCAGCAATGCCCGTGCTGTGGTGGCAGATGTGGAACCTCGTCAAAGTTTTTTGAAGCGTCCCCCTGTGGCAAATGCCAGCACGATTGTGGTGGCATTGGCGGTGGATCAGCCGGCCTTTGACCCTGACCAGGCCAGTCGTTTTTTGCTGACAGCAGAACGAACGTCTCTGGCAGTGCACTTAGTACTGACCAAGACCGATCTCATGGAGCCGGAGGCGTTGGAACGTTTGTGCAAACGCCTTGAGGCCTGGGGGTATCCACCTTTATTGGTGTCGTCGATTAGTGGCCTAGGTCTCTCTCCGCTGAGACACAGTCTCGCTAACTCTTCTCTTTCTGTGCTTTGCGGGCCTTCTGGAGTTGGTAAAAGCTCACTGCTGAATGCCTTGGTGCCAGGGCTTGACTTGCGGGTGGGTGCTGTTTCAGGGCGACTGCAGCGCGGACGTCACACCACCCGACATGTGGAGTTGCATCGGTTAGAAGGTGATGCACGCGTTGCTGACACACCAGGTTTTAATCGCCCAGAGTTGCCTGATGACCCTCGAAATCTCGAGATCTTGTTTCCAGAATTGCGTTCTCAGCTCGACCAACATCCCTGCCGCTTTAGGGATTGTTTGCACCGCGATGAGCCTGGATGCGGAGTGAGACGTGACTGGGAAAGGTACCCGATCTACAGACGAGCGGTGGAGGAACTACTCGGCCTTAGCCGCCCATTCCGGGGAGGTTCAGATTCAGGCCGCCGGTGAGTTCTTCCATCCTTTCTTTCATGGTTGTGGTTGAACGTTCATAAGCCGATTGCAAGGCAGCGAATGTGGCAGCTTCTGTTGCCTCCTGTCCTTCACTAATCAGAGATGAATCAAGTCGCACCCTGAGAGGTTGTTGATTACCAGATAACCAAATGCTGGCTCGGCCATCTTCGCTGTTGCCCTCGATCTCCATGGCATCTAGTTCCTCTTGGAGTTTTTGGGCGTCTTGCTGGATTTGCTGAGCTTTTCGGAAAGCCTCAGTGAGCTGTCCAAAATTGGGAAGTCCAAACCCTGCCATGACACCAATGAAGTGATGGCAAGGTTAATCGGTCGCTTGGAAGCCCAAGCGTTTGACTTCCGTGTGCAATGAGATTCCATGCACCCGATCCACTTCGTTCTGAACTAAATCGATCAAATTACGGATGTCATCCGCTGTCGCACCGCCAACGTTGACAATGAAGTTTGCATGCACTGGTGAAATTTCGGCGCCACCGATTCGTCGTCCTTTTAGTCCTAAGTCTTCGATGAGTCGACCAGCTTTTTCAGGTTCTGGATTGCGGAACACACTTCCGCAGCTTGGCCATTGATATGGCTGCGTAGTTGTTCGGTGACTGAGATTTCCACTCGTTGTCCGCTTCAAATCCTTGGCGTCATGGCCAGCTTCTAGTTGAAAATTTGCTGCAATGACCAATTGTTTGCTGCTCTGCAGATCGCTCTGTCGGTAGTCGTATGACAGATCGGCATTATTGACCGTCGTTGTGGTCTTCAAAGTGTCGGGATCCAACAGATCGATTACCTCGACGGAGGCCAAGCACTCGGCTGTGGAGCCGCCCTGGGCTCCAGCGTTCATCACAGCTGCCCCACCTACGGTTCCAGGGATGCCAACGGCCCACTCAAGCCCATGCAATCCAAGCCTGGCTGCTCGTCTGGAGAGAGTTGGAAGTGGTTCTCCTGCCCAAGCCTTCACGAGCCCTGATTCGGCATCCAATTCGCTGCCTTGGAGACGGCGCATGCAGAGGGTGAGCCCAGGGAGGCCAGCATCAGCGATCAAGAGATTGGATCCAGCTCCTATGACTCGGGTGGTCAGGCCCTCTTGTTTGGCCCATTGGAGAAGGGAGAGAAATTGTGAGGAATCATTGGGTTCTGCCAACCACTGAGCCGGACCGCCCACACGCCAAGTGGTGTAGCTCGCAAGGGAAACGTGCTGCTGCAGGATCCCAGACTCGAGAAGAGCTTTCAGGCTGCTATCGCCGAGGAACATGACGCTTCTCCTTCGATTCCTTTCTTAGACAAGCGCTCCCAAAGACTATTCACATCACCGGCACCCATGGCCAAAATTAAATCACCAGGTTGGCTGTGATTTTTTACCAGACTCGTGAGCTCATCCATGCTGCTAGCCACATACAAGGGCTGATCGGGATCAATTAGTCGAATGGTGCGAGCAAGCAATTCACTACAGATCCCTTTGATTGGAGGTTCACCTGCTGCGAAAATCGGTGCCAAAACGAGGGCATCAGCAGAGATGAGTGCTTGGGCAAAGGCGTTGAGAAATTCTTGCGTGCGGCTGTAGCGGTGAGGTTGAAAAACAGCAAGTAGACGCTGTGGTTTGCAAGGTAAAGGGCTGCGTCCGCTCTTCACCATCAACTGTGCCATGGTCAGAGTGGCTTTCACTTCGCTGGGATGATGGGCGTAGTCATCAACCACTTGACGGCCTTGCCACTCCCCTCGAAAGTCAAAGCGACGCCCTGGTGAACGCAGTTCAGCCACTGCGGAAAGAAGTGAATTCAATGGAACACCTTCCATTCGGCAAGCTGCTAGGGCGGCCACGACGTTGCTGAGGTTGTGTAGGCCAGGGAGGGGAAGCGTGATTTGACCAACCCGCTGCCCCTGCTCGTAGAAGTCGGCGATGGTGCAATCACCCTCGATGTGAACTGGCAGAGCGGCGTAATCCACTTTCTCGGAGTGGCAGACAGACCAACAGGCATCGGCCTGAAAGTGTTTTTTGAGAATGGGATCGTCGTGATTGATCAGTAAACGTTTGCAGCCATGTCCAAAGTTCTTCATCGTCTCGATCAAGTCTTCGAGATTGCGGTAGTGATCTGTGTGATCAAGTTCGAGATTGGTGATAACCCCCAGGCTCGCCCTAAATTTCACGAGTGATCCATCAGATTCGTCAGCCTCTGCAACCAGCAGTCGCCCTTTGCCGGTGTGACCATTACTTCCGTAACAAGGAACGACACCTCCGATCACAGCTGTGGGATCTTCGCCGACAGTGGCCAAAAGAGTTGTAAGAACCGTGCTTGTAGTGGTTTTTCCGTGGCTACCTGCAACAGCGATTGCAGGTTGGTGTTCGATTAACCAGGCCAAGAGGTCGGAACGATGCCAAATCGTTAAATTTAATCTTTGCGCTTCGATCAGCTCTGGATTGGTGTCAGGAATGGCTGTGCTGACCACCACAAGGGGAGCATCGATTCCGCGAGACCCAAGTTCGGCAAAATTATTGGCTTCCTGGCTCACAAACAAAATGAGCGTTTTGTTTCCTAAAGCCTGCATGGCAGCTGTGAGTTTGCGGTCTGAGCCGCTCACTGAGTGACCACGCTCCGCCAAGATTAGGCCGAGAGCAGACATTCCGATTCCCCCTATCCCAATGAAGTGAATGTGCTTCTGAGGGTGGAGCAGATCGGTCAAGACGCGTCGTCGTGATGAGCAAGGGTAAGTCAATTTTTGCTGTGGTCACCTACTCGTCGGGACCTGCCTTCAATTTTTCAAAAAGTTAATGCCAGGAAATTCCAGATAATTTCTGTATGATCGGCGCCCAAAACCCCTACGCGGTTAGACCGCCAAACTCCTGCCATGACCCTGCGCGTTGCCATCAATGGATTCGGCCGAATTGGTCGCAATGTGCTGCGAGGTTGGATCAGCCGCGGAGCTGAAACTGGTCTTGAAATTGTGGGGATGAACTCCACATCCGATCCCAAAACGAGCGCACACCTGCTGACTTACGACTCCATTTTGGGTCGGCTAGATCCCTCGGTGGACATCAAGACCACTGATGAATCGATGTTCATTAACGGCAAAGAAATCAAGTTTTTTGCTGATCGCAATCCTCTCAACTGCCCTTGGAAAGATTGGGGCGTTGATCTAGTGATCGAATCCACAGGTGTATTCAACACCGATGAAAAAGCCAGCATGCATATTCAGGCTGGTGCAAAAAAAGTGATTCTCACTGCTCCCGGTAAGGGCGCGGGAGTCGGAACGTTTGTTGTTGGAGTGAATGACGACCAATACCGGCATGAAGATTGGGACATCCTCAGCAATGCCAGTTGCACCACCAACTGTCTGGCTCCAATTGTGAAAGTTTTGGACCAGAATTTTGGAATGGAATGGGGATTGATGACCACCATTCATAGCTACACCGGTGACCAGAGAATTCTTGATAACAGCCACCGCGACTTGCGTCGTGCCCGTGCCGCAGCACTGAATATGGTGCCTACTACTACCGGTGCAGCCAAGGCTGTTGCATTGGTGTATCCGGAAGTTAAGGGCAAGCTCACAGGTTTTGCGATGCGCGTTCCCACCCCAAATGTCTCGGCCGTTGACCTGACCTTCGGAACGACCAAGGGTCCGAGCGTTGAGGACGTCAAAGCTGTGATGAAGAGCGCTGCTGATAACGGCATGAAGGGAATCATCAAGTACAGCGATTTACCTCTCGTCTCAACTGACTATGCCGGTACAAATGAATCAACCATCTTTGACGCTGATCTCACCTATGCCATGGGCGACAAAGCGGTAAAAATCTTGGCTTGGTACGACAATGAGTGGGGCTACAGCCAGCGTGTCGTCGATTTGGCTGAGGTTGTTGCCAAGGGTTGGAAGTGATCTTCAATTCGTTCGCTTAAATGTCTGCTCTCCCATTTGGGAGAGCTTTTTTTGTGTCTACAGATTGGCGCTTTTGATTTGATCTTGATTTCTCGGTTCAGTGGAAATGAGAGAACCCAGATTCTCTTATCGGAGCGCCATCGGAAGTCCAGATAATCCTGCCTTTGTCGGCTGTGACAGCTCCGAAGCAGCGGCTTCCAGGTTGATGTTGGGCCCAAGATTTTGCCCATTCAGGCGGCAGGCTTAGCACCAATTCGAAGTCTTCTCCACCACACAGGCACCAGCTGTCCCACGAGCGCTCTTCAGGCCATGCCGTCGCGCGAGGTAGGGCATCCCTATCAAGAACAGCTCCACAGCCACTGCTTCGGCACAAAGCTTCCACAGAAGCAAGCAGACCGTCGCTGCTGTCGGTTCCACCGGCTCGCCAGGGGAAATTTGTGGGCTTGCATTCAAGAAGCGTGTTTAGGGCATCAAATCTTGGTGATGGCCGCTGGTGGCATTGAATCGCTTGCTTTTTTAGCGTTGATGGCAACGAGAGTGTCGTGGGTAAAGCTGTTCCTTGAAGCAGTGCTAATCCGAGACGGCTCAGACCATGGGGACCGCTGCTCATCAGCAGGTCGCCAGGCCGTGCTTGTGCTCGATGCAGCCGCAAAGCCCCGAGTCTTGCAAAGGCACTGACCGACAGGATCCGTTGGCTGCCGTTACTGCAGTCACCTCCAAGAAGCGTCCCCCCAAAACGCTCCAGAGCTTCGGAAATGCCCTGATACACCTCTTCGACCCAGCACCAAGAGGTATTGCCTGGAGCTACCAGGCCCACCGTGATTCCCTCCACGTGTTCGGAACCGCTAGCCGCAAGGTCAGACAGGTTGGCAACTACTGCACGCCAGCCCACATCTGCAGCTGCAGTTGTGGCTGCGCTGAAATGAACACCCTCCACCATCACGTCGGTGTTCACCAGCAGTGCCCTGGAATCAGGCGGCAGCAAGGCTGTGTCGTCGTTCAGCTGACCGGCCGGAGCAAAGCGGGCCAACCGGTCAAGTAGCTCCGTTTCTCCGAGTTCGGCCAGGGTGATGCTCACGGCAGCATCAGGCGTGAGCTTGCAGTCGATCGGCGCCTTCGATCACCTGGATGCGTTTGATTCCGTCGTCAACGCCAAGTTCTTCGAGCACATCAAAGCCATCCACCACGTAGCCGAAGGCTGCATTCCGCCCGTCCACGAGGTTCAGGCCAGCAGGCGTTAGCTCTGCTTCGTAGAGGAACAGGAAGAATTGCGATGACCCATCGTCGAGGGCTTGGTCGGAATGCGCCCAACCCAGGGTCCCCAGGGTGGAGAAAGGAAGAACTGCTGCTGCTTTGAACAGTCCAACGTCCTCGAAGGTTTCGTTGTAAAGGGTGTCGGGTTCGCCTGGAATGCGAATCTCTAGGGGAACGTGCCGCTCTTCTTTGGTCTTTGGGTCCACGTAGCCGATGTCAGGACCTTCCGGATCTCCGGTTTGAAGGATGTAGAAGTCTTCGGCTCGATTAAAAGGAAGACCGTCATAGAAGCCCTTCAGGCTGAGATCGATAAAGGCGCCAGCGGTTAGAGGGGCGTTGTAGCCGTCCACAACGGCAGTGAGGTTTCCTTGCGTTGTTTCGATGACCACGGTTGCCCGTCCAGCGAGCCGTGGCAAGGCATCGAACTCGGAGGGAATGTCAGGAAGACGATCGTCGATCAGCAGTGCTTCCAGATCACCTACCCGGCTCAGAGTGTCGCGACGGATCTGGATGAATCCATCTCTGTCATTGGCATTCGCCTCCTCCTGAAGATGCTCCAGGTCAGTGCGCACCTCGTTGAGGAGCAACTCAGCCTCACTGCGTTGGTCCTCAGGAACGGCTTCAACAATGCTGTTGCCTCGAGTGGCCACCAGTTTCTGGCTGCGACTGACCGTGCGTCCCAACGCACTCCAGCGCTTGGCACGTAAATCGTTACTGGTGGATTCGAGCCGATGCTGAAGCTCGCGCAGATCCTCTTGATTCATCGGCAATGAATCGCGCAGGATCGCCGCAGGATCCTGTACGGCATTGCCTTGAGGAAGGTCTGCCCATACCGGTTTGGCAAGCCAGAGTCCAAAGGCGGCTAGCCAGGCAAGAAGGAGAGCGGTCAGACTGCGGTGAGCCAAGGAGAACCCCAGGTGCTGTCAGGACTTTGGCACAGCCGTATGATCCACTGAACCGTTCAGCGGGAATGATCTCCAGCAACGACTTTCGCACCGGCACCACGATCGAGCTGGACGGTGCTGTCTGGCGCGTGATCGAGTTTCTGCATGTCAAGCCAGGCAAGGGATCTGCCTTTGTCCGCACCAAGCTCAAGGCCGTTCAAAGCGGCAGTGTGGTTGAAAAAACGTTCCGAGCCGGAGAAAGTCTTACCCAGGCTGTGCTCGAGAAGTCGAAACTTCAACATACCTATATGGAGGGCGAAGATTTCGTCTTTATGGACATGTCGTCCTATGAAGAGACACGTCTTACCGCCAAACAGATCGGAGAGAGTCGCAAATATCTCAAGGAGGGCATGGAGGTGAATGTTGTCACCTGGAATGAGAATCCCATAGAAGTTGAATTGCCGAATTCAGTTGTGTTGGAGATCGCTCAGACCGATCCCGGTGTGAAGGGAGACACAGCAACCGGTGGTACGAAACCTGCCATCTTGGAAACCGGTGCTCAGGTGATGGTTCCTCTGTTTTTATCGATCGGCGAGAAAATTAAGGTTGATACTCGCAACGACACCTATCTGGGACGGGAGAACGGTTAATCATGCAGCTCGACCACGATCAGCTCCATAGCTTGCTTGCAGCTCTCGTTGAGAGTGATATTCAGGAATTTCGTCTCGAGGGAGACGACTTTCGTTTGGAAGTACGTCGCAATCTCCCCGTTACTGCCGTGGCTGCGCCGTTGATGCCAGTGGCTTCAGCGCCAGTTGCTCCTCCTCCTTCGGATGTGCCTGCCGTTGTTGATGCAACGTCCAGTAGTCCGCCACCTGCTGCAGGATCTCGTTCGGATCTTTTAGAAGTCACGGCACCCATGGTTGGTACCTTCTACAGGGCTCCTGCACCAGGAGAACCCTCCTTCGTAGAAATAGGGACTCGAATTGCTGTTGGTCAGACGATCTGCATTCTTGAAGCGATGAAGTTGATGAATGAGCTTGAGTCAGAAATGGCTGGTGAAGTGGTGGAAATTTTGGTTGACAATGGAACCCCAGTTGAATTTGGACAAGTGCTGATGCGGGTCAAGGCTGGCTGAGGTCCAAGGCGGCCCGAATTGCTGCCACCATGCTTGTGGATCTCGCCACACCACGTCCTGCGATATCGAAGCCTGTTCCGTGGTCGGGTGAGGTGCGCAAAAAAGAAAGCCCGAGCGTGGTGTTAACGGCTTCGTCGAAGGCCATTAGCTTCATCGGGATCAAGCCTTGATCGTGATACAAAGCGAGAATTCCATCGGGTGATTCCGGTTGTTTCCCTTGTTGCCAGGCCTTGGCAGCGCTCAACCAGCACGTGTCAGGGGGCATTGGTCCATCTAGCTGAACGTGGGGATGGCTTTCCTGCCACATCTGGAGTGCGGGAATGAGCCAATCTTTTTCTTCGAGGCCAAGACGGCCTTGTTCACCCGCATGGGGATTGAGACCAGCGACGAGGAGATGAGGGTTGGGATTAAAGCGTTGACAGAAGTCACACAGCACATCCAACTTGCTGAGTAAGAGCTCAGATGTCAGTGCAGTGGGAACCATTTGGAGTGGAATATGGGTCGTAGCGAGAAGTGTGTTCAGTCTCCAGCCTGTAGTTGGTGAGATGGCTGTGAACAGCATTGAAGCCTGATTCGTTCCATCAAGCTCTGCCAAGCGTTCTGTTTGGCCTGGGTAAAGGTGTCCTGCAGCATGCCAGGCATATTTGGCGATTGGCGCGGTCACTAAAGCCAGCTTGCGAGTTTCTTTCACACGAGAAACGGCGTGGCTCAGCCAGCGGAAGCTGGCCGCGCCACTT
>TARA_B100001093_G_scaffold301662_1_pt1 | contig 18051 bp, 15 predicted proteins | sample TARA_B100001093 | Tara Oceans TARA_B100001093 (sample SAMEA2623116) | marine metagenome | biome: marine biome (ENVO:00000447); feature: surface water layer (ENVO:00002042); material: "saline water (ENVO:00002010), including plankton (ENVO:xxxxxxxx)" | depth 5 m
AATAAACCTTGACCTGCTACTGGACTGTCTTTAATATGAATGAATTCAGGTAATGCTTGATACATTATAACTCTACTCTTCTTGTGTGAGAATGACCAGCATCACCTCTTTGGTGGGACATACGATATGTTTCAATATCACCTGCTGTTGCTAACCATCCAGTTAGTATAATTTTCTCTCTATCATAAGGTGGATTACCTCTATGAAAATGTGTTACACCTGCTGGCCATAACACACCTTTATTCTCTTTAGGTTTTAGTTTAGTGCGTTGCATGGGAAACTCTGTCTCTCCACCATCTTCAATATCATTAAGATATATCATCCAAGCTAATGTCCTAGATGAATTATGATATCCAGCAGACTCTGTATGAAATTTATGATAACCAGCACAAGGTTCTGTCTTCTGTAATAATGTGATACCATTCATCCAGTCAGCATCTATATCTTTGAGTAGATAGAACTCCTCTAGATATGGACTCAACATTTTAGTAAATATAGCGTCAGATACATCTGCTGCTATGTAAGGCCAAAATGCTTCTACTATTATTTGTTTATCATTTACAGTACCATTATTTCTTTGATGCAATGCATCATGTGCTAATGGATTAGATTTATTCTTGAAATCAGGTCTTCGTACCCTTTGTGATAATGATGTGGATATCTTTAAAAGTTCATCAATAACTTTTCTAGGCAATACATTATCATATTCTCTTATGAATGTTTCGTTATCATACATCAGTCGTGAAATCCAGGTATAAATGTTTCCAGTTCTCTTGTTGCATTCGCTCTTGTCTGGTCTAACCTACCATATAGATCAGAGCAATCAAGACCATCAATTTCAGGGTCAGGTGCTTGCATCATTAATGACTGCAAATAATATAGTTCTTGAGTGTTCACCTCAAGCATTGTAACAACTTCTTTAGATTTCATGGCAACCATCTGGTAAGATACGTGAATCTGGATCTTTAGTCCAGTCTTTAAATTCATTATAACTCATTCTCTCACTCTCGTCAACCTCACTAAGGTACTCTTTATAAGATGTCCTTAGTTCTGCGTCTTCTAGAGGCACTAAGAGGTGTCTCAGGTCATCTCTAGTCTGTGCTAGTTCATACAAGGAATTGAAGCCTTCCTCATCGAGAAAGACTTCAAACTTTAATTCTTCTTCCATAAGTTTTTCCAACCTGATTCTATTTTTACATCAGCATCGGTGTGACCTTGTTCCTTTAACCATTTACGGTATTCTTTAGCAGTACGATCTTCATTAGATATCCTACGTGCTTCTATTCGCTTCTTATTTTTGGAATATCCTTTGGATAGTCGCTCTTTAAGTTCAACACTACGTGCTGCTCTTTTAGATAAGAATTCGCTATGCATTAATACCTCTCTGGTATCTGGGTATAGTCATCATCCACATATTTACGTGGATTCACCATCTTTGATACCATATCTATAACCTGTTCTTTGATCTCCATCAACTCATAAAAACATTCCTGATTATGAGCACAACCTCTCAATCTATCGTCAGGTTTATGCAAAGACTCCAATAAAAGAGTCTTTGCACGATCCCACTTTTCATAGGACTCTGATGCTTGCATTACTCCTCCTCGAAGTAGATACCGTGTACAGCGTTGAATGTATCAACTGATAAGTAATCCTGTTGATGAACGTCAGAGTCACCTGTAACGATGAACTCCTCAACAAAATATCTAGGTGAGACACCTAGTGACTCTGCTGCGTCAAACACTTCACGTGATTGGTCGTCATCACAACCAAGATAATCAATTGAATACTCAAGATCGGTAAGAACTGATTCTACAGACATAGTAGTAGTAAAGTATAGTATAAGGTGAGAGAAACAAAAGAGGACATAACGTGGTGTGATTACCCCAACATCATGTGTCTGCTTCTAAGTCAGACTAGTCAGGAACCTCTCTTTGTTTCCCATGTACCTAATATAACAGGTTTTGGGATCATGTACAGGGGGTGTGTGCCAGTTTGTTGAACTGCACACTGACTCAACCAAATGACCTCCAGTGGCTATAGTGTATAAGTCCTGTATCAAAGTCAGTTATATCTGGGTTAAGCATCAGTTTAACATCACCAGCGACTGAACGCAAGTATGTTCCCTTACCCTCACAACTCTTAACATAATGAGGTAGTGTCGATGGGAACAAAAACAGATCACCTTTAGATACCTCTAAGGTTTGATACTGTGTATTGATGAAGTTGGTCTCCCTCTTTAGACTCCTCCTTGGACTCCTTGAGTCATAGACACCATCAAAATACTTGTTAAGATTCTTATTAGGATTACCAAATGTTATGAATGAATCACGTGGTGGATCAACATAGTATATGAATGATAGGTCAGCACATGCATGAGTATGTTCTCTCATATCATCACTATAATCTAACATAGTACACCATGTCTTCATAATATATGGTATAATCTTATTAGTATCAATACTTGCTTGTTCTAAGCATTGTATAATATTATTTGTTAAGTCATTAAAGAATGGTTCCAACTCATCATCATGATGCATCATACATTTATCTCTGGTCTCACCAGTTGAAGGGTATGATCCATCATCAAGTGATTCATGTGGATCAAAATGATATTCTTTTTTGTGCTTTAACAACTCTTCCCATCGAGTCATATTACATTGGTAAATAACAGTAGGGAATAAAGGATGTATTTGGTGATTACTCATGTCTGTTGAATCATATGGTAGCTATCTAACAGAGGATAGTGCGATCAAACTGAGAACTGAAGCTGATAATATTATAGCACATGATCCTGAAGAAAAGAAAACATGGTGGTATGGATTTGATAGACCACCACAAAATGTAATAGAAGAATTCATATTTCAATCATCACGACAGCACAATACATTTGAAAGTTATGTTGGTGCTGAGTGGTGGATTAGAACACATAAACATAAGTCAAGTAATTGGCCATTTCATGTGGATGCTGACCTTGGTCGTCTTAGAAAGAAAAAGGGATTTATATCTGCACCATTTTCTACTATCACATACTTATCTGATTATGGTCAACCAACTGTAATAGTTGATCGTATGCATGACTGGACTATATCTACAGACAGTGGATTTTATATAACTGGTGATAATATGTGGAGTATGTGGTCTGCACCTAAGATGGGTAAACATATTAGTTGGTCACTACCATACTTTCATGGTGTTGTTAGTAATTATGGTGACTTCCCAGAGGGTGAGACACGAGTAACACTCATGTATAACTGTTGGAAGGGTGAGAAACCTTATGAACCTGAATGTATAGAATATAATCTACCCTATGAGATATCACAAGGTACTGTTGCTATGTTACCAATCAAGGATAAACTAGAGTTCTTAGTACCACATGGATTTGTACCCATTGTTCTTGAGGGTGAGGAATTAGCACTACAATATCATGGATTTAACCAGAAAGGTAAGTCATGGATGGTAACTCAAGAAGCACCAGTTGGTGTTGATACTACCCCACGTTTTCCCATGCAAGAGCACCAGTAGAATCAAATACACATGCATATATGTAATGATCTGCATCTGGACAGAGACTAGACTTAGGAAACCAGTCCTCTGCATCTGATTGTGCTGATACAGTATCATTGTAATGATATGTACCATAAGTAGATACTTTAAAATTCTCCCATACTGTATCAGGCATGAAATCTTTATACCATGTCCATACAGTATTAATCTTTGTTACATCACTAGCACTCTCTAGTGCTCTCATCTTCTGACCATCATGCCAGATGAATGATTTACCTGATGCTTTAGCATAGGCAGATAATGTATCCTTTAGTGCTTTATAGTCCATAGTTAACGGTCTTTATAGGTGCTTGCATATTTCCTCATCAACTTATATTTAACAGAATTAAGATATGTACGAGGATCGATGTCTGGTTTCCACTTCTTTGGATCCAATGCTTCTAATACATTGGTAGTCATATCTTCATAATCATATATCAACTCACGTATAAACTCATCTTGTACTAGTGTCTCAACCCACATGACTGATACTCTACGTTCACCTTTAGTTACAGGATTAACTGAATGCCATAGATTTGGATCAAAGAATATACATTCACCCTTTTGTAATCTAAACTCATATGTTTCAGTACCATATCTAACCATCAACCCACCACCTTCATACTCAGTGCAATCATTGATAGCAGTTACCATAACATAATCTGATCTAAGTGAACTACCATCAGTTTTACCCATGATAGGCAGATCATTGTGCCAATTATAAAATCCACCAACCGATTGGTCTAGTGGATCCTTCTCACCAGCAACATATTTAATGAACATTGGTACTGTAATGCTTCTAACCATGATAAGCTTGGCGAAATCAGAGTTCCACCACTGATCTTGAAACAGTTTTGATGCTGCTCCATCGTCATCGATCATCTCTTGGTTACGTTTGATAAACCTATTAGGACTACCAGTAGCCTTACCATCACGAAATTCTTTACAATCATATAAGTTGCTAATGTTATCACAGACAACAGTAGACAACCAACTCATTCTTCGGATCACTAGCTTCCTTTCATTTGATCAACTATTGCTTGTTCTAGTTCTATCTGTTTGATTAACTCATCAACTGGATCAGTCATATGTGATATACCAGGTATATTGAGATTAAATCCCTTTGTAGTAGGTGCTTTAATTCTAACAGCAACTCTAATATATTCTAACATCGCTTGATCCATCTTCCTCTCGGAATCTGGTGTACCAGGGAAATCACAATACTGCTCGTCAGTAGATAGATAAGCAACTCCACTATTATAGGGCAAAAAGTTGATTTTGTAAACCTTTGGATCAATAGGTATCTTGATAGTCTGAACTAGATTAGTACCAGCAGCTTCAAACTGATCAGGTAATGCACGTATTGCAGTTCTCCATGTCTTCCAGTCTGCTTTCTCATCAGCAGTAACAGGTGCATCCTCTAACATTGTCCAATCAGATGTATGCAACAAGAAGTCTCTCCAGATTTTAATTCTGGTTAATGATAAACCTTTCTCCTTCTCTATAATTCTATTGACCGTACTATTAACATCAGTTTCTACTACTGATAGAGCTGCATCAAATGCTTCTCTAGCAGCAGCAACCATTGTTCTTACAGTGTCTATATCTGGTTCTGTAAACTCATAGTCTTTCCAAAAATACTGTCCAGTAGTATGATTACGAACATACTTCTGCTTATCACATTTCCATGTTTCATTAGCACCATTACTATATTCAAACCTTACTAACTTATCTCTATCAGCAGACCATAAAGGATATAATACTGGTACGATATAAGTATCCCAACTCGTATCAGATATTGTCTGAGTATTGCCACCACGTGTTATTTGTCTAGTAGCACCACTAATAATTAATGTGTTATTGTTTAATTCCATGTTACACTGGTTGTTGATAGAACCATCCTGTTACTATGTATTTAGTTCCTTTAAGTACTAGATTACCCTTATGAGTATGTGTAAATGCACCAGGAAATATACAAACTGTACCTGTAGTTGGTTTAATTCTTCTCTTTTGATACAAATACTCTGTCTCTCCTCCCTCAAAATCCTCATTTAAGTATATTGTCCAAACTAAATCTCTATTCTTTTCATTCCATGAACCATTCTCGTGGTGAAATACATGATACCCACCACCTTCAGGTGTTTTCTGCATCTTTGAAGTCCATGATGTAAGAGGTACTTTAGATAGTGCAGAGTATTCAGTACAATAATGATTAAGGGTTGCTTGTAAATATTGATTAACACGTGCATTCATCATTGCATCCAGATTGTCTAGCATGATAGCATAGTCTTTCCTTCCTGCTGCTTTGTCTGGAAACTGATCTTCACCAACCATTGCATCTGCTTCACCAACAAAATGATTTAATGGTTTGAGATCTCTCTTCATATTCCTTTCACATGCACCCTCCTCCCATCTCTCAAAGAAATGAATAAGATCATTACAAAATGCAGATGGTACAAAATTTGGCCAAACAGCAATGAAATCATCGAACTCAGCTTTCTCACCCATCATATTGACAGGTATAATAGGCGTGACCATCTCCATGTAGTTGGACGCACCTGTTCCAGTTATAGACATAATTTAATCAATAAGCTTTTATCAAATATTTAACCCTAAAGTATTTTAGCACAAGAGGCACTGCTTGTCTAGGTACTATTGCAGGAGCAACACTTATTGACTCAGCACCAGTCATAGTCAGTGTACCCTCGTTCATTGTAATACCAGCATCAGAAGGTGTAACACTCATGTTGTCCTTTTTGATGAAGGAAATATTCTTCCCTAGATCATTATTTTTATTATCATTCCATTTATTAATACCCCACGGTGCATCTGCTCCACCGTCCTGTGGGTAAGCATCATGACTACCACCACCTGAGTAGTTTGTTCCACTAACATCACCAGCAGCACTAGGGAATGATCTACCAGCACCCCATATAATTCTTACAAGACCATTACCACCATCACCAGGATCAGATGCTACAGCACTAGATGAATGATGATAGTTTGCACCACCACCAGCACCATATCCCTGACCATCCCCACCAAATGCATCATTGTATATTGTAGTACCACCAGTACATGACCTTGAATTTAAAAGATCTGCATTTGTATTTGTATCTTTTATTTGCCAAGCAATACCAGCAGGGTTATGATCCCAATTATTATTAGCAGCACTTACATTAGTTACTTGGAATGTAATAATATGTGCTCCTTCAACAAGACCTGTTAAAGTAACAGTAGTTGATGGTGTGCTAGGTGTAGGAGTGGTTATTGAGCTGAATGATTGTGTTGTTAATGTGCTACCATTAGGTGCTAACCAACTGAACACACCATTATTATCACAAGCCATCTCTATAGTAACAGATGCAATACCACCAGCAGGTACATCCAACACAGCACCACCTGTTTGTGCTGAACCTAGGTAAGGATCAACTGTACTCATATTTTGTACAGCAGGGTATATTCCATAATCTAACAGAAACTGTGACCATACAGCAGCACTACCAGATGATATATTACTAGCATTTACTGCTACCCAATTTTTTGTACGTGACTGTGGTGATGCTGTATTCTCACCATTCAAACCACCTGAACCTGCCTGACCTCCTGATATTACACTGTAAGTAGTAGTAGCACTATTACCACCAATACCATCAGCACCTATACCTAATTTACCTACGCCACCGCCACCAGCACCACCTGATACACCTCCAGCAAGGTTGTAGTCACCACCAGCACCACCAGCACCAGATCCAGATGGGGCATTTTTTGATGTTCCACCTCCACCATCTCCAGCATACCCACCAGCTCCACCACCACCACCATAAGTAGTAGAATCTCCTCCTTTACCACCACCATTAGTAGTACCACCTGTCCGTGTTGATGCGTCAGAAAGTCCACCTCCAGTGGATCCAACTGTTCCTATACCACCACCTCCAGCAGAACATGTACTAATATCATTAAAATAAGATGTTCCACCCCTATGAGCATTCGTAGCTATATCAGTGGTACTACCAACACCACCTTTACCTACGACAATATTATAATTTGTTCCTGGTACTACAACCATTCCACTAATCCATGATAATGCACCACCACCTCCACCTTTATTACCACCGCCACCACCAGCTCCTCCACCAATACAAAGAACTGATATTTCAGTTACTCCAGTAGGTACAACCCATGAGTATGATGTATTAACTCCTTTAGTTGTAGTAAATTCTGCCTGACCTTCAGCTTCAGTAGGTGTTGAACTGGTATGTTCATTAGCATAGTCTTCTGCTATATCATATGAATACATGTCCTTTGGTGTATCCAGTGATGCATCACTACCACTCTTAACTGGTCTGTCTAACGCTAACCAGTGTGTATGTGCTGCTTGAGTACCTCTTGTAGGTGCATAATCAAGAATCGCACCAGAACCAGTTTCATATCCTTTCTGCTGATCATAATTATTTTCTGAACCAGCAGACATAGTTTGCCTACCATCTTGTTCACTGATAAGAACTGTATGACTATGTGGTGGTGGACCTGTTAATTGCTTCTCTTCTAAAGGTCCAATCTCTAAAGTGGCATTACCTGATAGTGTTCCAGTGATAAATGCTGTAACCTGACTATAACCACTAACTCTAGCACTACCAAAACTATATTCATTTAACTGTCTTGCTCGTGATATATACCATTCACCACCCATGTTTCCTACAACCATAGCAGCATCATCAGGTGTTATCGAACCAGCACCATCTACACCACCAGGTCCATTAATTCTTTTCATTCTTAGATCAGGTAGTTTAAACGTACCTAGATCAGTACTTGCTGGTGTATGACCTGCTCTACCTGTCTTTGTACCATTCCAATTTGCTATATTTACATTATTATCACCACCATACTTATTACCTAATACCTCGTACAATAATGGAAAGTCTGATATGTTCAAGTCCTGTCCTTCACAGTAGACATAACCAGGATAATTATATGCACACTTATCTTTATCAATAACATTATCCTTACTATGATCATCTACATAGACAGCAATAATTGACCCAATAGGAGCACCTAGGTCTGCTTTACTATCAGAGTAGTGATGGTTATATAAACCCTGATCTCTTTTGTTAGCGAAAATAGGCATTAGAACTTAATTAGATATTCGAGAACGATATATGGTGAGACAACATCATCAAATTTAATCACATTGCTTGCCCTTAGATTAACATCTGCTTGCAACCCATCAGGTCTTACAGTTGCTACATCAGTAGTAGCTGAGTAAGTAGTATCTCCATACTCACGTGATATTCTATGACTATGTGCTGTGTAATCTGTTGTTTCAGATCCTGGTGGGGATTCACTAGACTGCACAGCGTTTCTAGCAGCAGGATATGTAATTCCTCCACTCTCATCACCTGTTCTAGTATCATATGCCCACGCTTCACCCATAGGAATTGAAATTACATTTGGCCATGATGTAGCAGTATAATCATTTACTGTTAATGTAGGATTCCAAAGTGATGGTAGTGCTGTTGCTGTTGCTGTTACACTACCAGCAGTTCTACTTCCACCAGTAGCATATCCCATGAAATACTTATTCCAATCAGTACATCTCCATGAACAGTTACCTAATCCACCTATACCATTCTTTGTTGTATAATATTCATATGCCCTACCATTACAAGTACTCAGATTTATACTACCTGTCCAACTAGTATCTTGTGCTCTCAAATATGATGGTCTAGAGAGGTTTGGATAAGCTGGGTGATCCTTAACAGCAACAAAAAATATACTAGTATGATGCATGTGAGGTCCAAAATCACCAGCACCTACACTTTCAGTCTCAGTTATAGTAGGAATATTCCAACCTATATTACCATTTAATGCAAAATTTTGTTGAGGTATAGTAAATACACCATTAAATGAAACTGTAGCATTCTCACCAACATTAGAAGTAATTTCTACACCAACACCAGCCTTCTTAACTACTGTAGAATTAGCACCAGTACCACTTATTTTAGTAGCATCATTAGTAATACCTACATTACCAGAAGCAGATGCCTGAATATGTTTTGAACCTAGATCAGGTAATTGAAATTGATTATCAGATAAGGTTGTGTTCTCTTTTTTGTATATACTACCAGCACCTGTTCCAAGTATTTCTGCTAGTCTTGGGTATAAATCTTTACTATAAACAGATCCATCACATTTTAAATAACCTGCTGGTAGATCTTTTATGTTTGCAACTGTATTTGGATCTGGATCAACAATAGGAGTAGACCAGTTAATTATAGTACCTGGTGCATTACCTAGTTTTGATTTTTCTTTTTGATAATGCTTCATTTAGAATGCCCTGATCAGATACATCATACTCAAAGAAGGAGTTTTCATATCAACATTAATATTTAGTGCTGATGGAATGTTTTGTGCTGCTACAGTATTTGCAGCACCAGACAGAGAACTTGATATTTTAATATCATCTACTGGTACAATGGTAGGACATTTCAAGTATCCAGCATTCATGGTAACTTCAAATGTATAGTGTGAGTGCATTCCCTGTTGTTCATGATACTCATTATTATGATCCAAACAAGTACCAAAAGTTTTAGATGAAGTATTATCACCAGAAGTAAACAAGTTAGTAGCAACAGCATCAGCAGCAGTTTGCTGTCCTATCATACCAGCAGTACCATTGTAAGAATACCAATTCTTCTTTGATGTGTATGCACCGTATTGTGGGTGACTTGATAGAACTGGGTTTGTATGTGATCCAGCAGTAGTACCATCATATGTTGCACCAATTGGTCTAGGTATCGGACCTGACCATACAGGTTGTGGTGCAGAATATGCAGCACCACTTGAACCAACAGATGTAGCACTTGATACTCTTTTCATAGACATATCAACTAGAGTAACATTTTGTTGATATCTGGTTACATAACCATATCCACCAGGATCACTACCTACCACAAAATAATCTGCACCTGCATCTATCTGTGATTCTTTAAAATTACCTTCACAACAACCACTAGCACCTGGACATTCAAATCCTTCGACATCATCACCTTCAAGTAATGCAGTAGGATATCCAGCTAGGTTAGCAGGATTGGAATGCCTGTGTGCTGGCATATGATCCTTACTTAATTTTCTAGGTATAACGTAAAATGTCTTGAAATATGATGGTGGATTGACTGTAAATCCTTTGATCTGTCCTGTTAAGTTACCAGAATCAGATACTGTAAAATTAATATCAGCAGGTGCATTCATAGATGTAGCTGGACTAACACCACTACCATCACCTGATATCAATTGTGTAGTACCAGCACCTTGAGGTATTAGAACATCTTGAACAGAAGGTTTAATCCACTCAACCTTTAACACCATTGGAGTGACTCCAGAAGGTAATGATGTTGAAGCTATAGTAATAGTATCATTTATTGACCATGCAGTTCCACCATCAGTGATAGATGTAACAGCAGCTCTACCAGTACTATCAACGTCAACAACAATATCTAAACTACCACCACTACCATCATCTGCTACTAGATTAGTAAATGTATATGTGGTGCTTGCTCTTAAGTCATCAATCTCTCCAGATGTGATAGACAATCCACCAACAGAATTGCTGGCTGCTGTCTGTCCCATTTGCAAGTGTGCATATTGTGCAGCAGAACTTACATATGATGGTTCATAATCAGTAAGAACCCTACCATTTAAGTTAGGTAATCTAAAGACATCACCACTAATATATGAACCATATGTCCTACCATTAAGACCTGCACTAGGTCCATAGGTATTACCTAGAACGTCAGCAAGTATAGGATACTCAGCACCTTCTAATGTTTGACCAGTACATTCCAACCAACCTTGAGGTATTGATGCTCTATCACCAGACCAAGGGAGTATTGTCCCAACGGACGCTCCCTGCATTTTCCTAGTAGATTCGTAGTATCTCATCGGTTTATATCTCCGCTAGCCACCATCCTGTATATGTGGATGGTATCGTATTTGCATCACTATCTTCGGATCCAGCATAGACTAGACCAAATCCAGCATTACGTGTCTGAACTATAAGTTCTCCACCTGCATATGAACTACTTAGTCCACCAGCATTTGTTCCTGTAGCATCACCTTGAATTCTAACACTCAAAGGAGCACGAATGATCAATGATGCATCATAAGAAAGGTTACCTCCGACCTCGATGAATCTAATCATATCACCAGTCTCTGCATCAGCAGGTAGTGTGAATACAGTATCAGCAGCAATGGTAATCATGTAGTTCTTACCACTTTCTAATGTAGCAGTAGATGTAATATAGTTCCAATGTCTACCACCATTCTTATTATAGAACTTAGTAACACCAAATGCATCAATAGCAGCATCCTGACGGATTCTGTAGTTACGATTAGCATTTACACCCAAGTTAGTGATGTTCAATGCATAATCTGTAACAGCAGGTGTTGCTGTGGATGTGCTAACTATGTTAACATGGCCACCATTGACTGTTAGATCACCATCACCTAGTGCAGAACCAGAAGTACCGATTCTTGTATCACCAGTCTGTGCATCAACTTCAAATGTAGCAGTAGAAGCACCACCAAATTGAACTCCAGTTGCACCACTGTATACTTTAAAGTCATCATTGATTGATAGATAACCACCAAGTAATGTGTTACCTGTAGCAGCATTTATATACGCAGAATTTTCTGCAGAATCAACAGAACCTGCTTGACCATTGTTGTTAAGTCTAAGGTTACCAGATAACCACTCCTCACCATTCTTATTAATGATTGCTTTAGGAGCAGCCTCAGTACCAACACCAACGATAGTTAACTTACCATCGCTATCAACTGTTAGTCTTGTAGCAGGTAGTGTCTCACCATTGACTATTCTAAACTGGTTATCAGTAGAGTTTGTATCAGCATTACCATAAAGGTTCATCGTAAAGTCTTGAGTTCCAAGAACATTAGATGTAACACCACCAAACACTGAATCAATTACAAATCTAAGTGCATTAGTACCATCATTAACAGTAAACTTCTCAGAGTTAGTATTGTTAACTGATGTAATCTGTACAAATTCACCAGATGGGCATGTAGCAGATGGATTAAGTCTTAGATAGTCATCTTCATTGAACTGTCCACCAAACTCAGCAAGTGATAATAATGTATCACTGAAGTTAAGGACAGCAGATCCAACTGTACCGCTAATTGGAACTTCAGAACCACCAGGATCAAGTGAGAGCTCAAACCTTGTGACGCTATTACCAGTATCATTAACTGCATCTACAACGAAGTAAGTTGATGTATTATTAATACCAACAATACTACCAGTATTAGTAAACTTAACTGCATCACCTGATGCTAGTTCACCCAAAGGAACTTCCAATGAGTTAGTTACAGCATTGATAGCACTAATTGTAGGTGTAGTAGAGTTCTGTGGAACACGTCCAAGTAGGAATGTTGCACTTGGTGACTTCTCTAACTTACGAACAACTTCGTTATCGTTATGAGCTGCAATCGTAGTACAATCTGTACCTCTAGCAACCTTAACTCTTCTGTTATTCTTATCAGCACCAGGTGAGACTACCTCACATAATTCTGTGTTAATGATTAGAATATCACCAATGTTAATACCTTCCACGTTACTAAGTGGTAGATATTCATAACCTGCATCAGCAGAGTTACCTGTCCATTGAGTAGTCGAACCACCCACAGCACCAGAAGTATCAACCTTTGTTTTATCTAATGTTAAGGCAACAGCAACACCTGGTGTACCAGTTACAGCAACCTTATCTGCAGAAGCAGCAGTTGTAGAAACTTGAACATTATTTCCAGATTGATTAACAATATAGTATATGTCGTTGGTGTTAACACCTGTTAATCCACTTACATCAGTGAACTTAACTTGGTTACCATCAATGAAGTAGTTTTGTACTAATGTTAATGTACCATCTGCATTGTTCACACTGGTAACAGTTTCTGAACCATCAATATCTTCAACAAACTTATAGAAGTCAACATTGAGATTAGTTAGAGATCCAGTAGCATGAGTAACCTTAGATGTACCAAGTCTTGCCCTATTAACTGAAACAGTACCACTGTTGGATCCACCATGCATAGTGGTATCACCGTAGATGTCTGCATCACCATTAACTTTTAAGGAGTTTCTAATAGTTGTTGAACCAGCAACACCACCAAAGTTTAATACAGATGCTCTTGATGCAAAGTTAACTTCAGAACCATAACCAGCTCTTGTAAAGAGGTTAATAGTTGCAGAGTTAGACTGTAGATCACCACCATTAACATCTAAATCACCATCAAGTATGGTCTGAGCATTCTTAATTGTAAATGTAGAGTTAGCAGTGTTACTAAACGCACCACCCATTGTGATGATTGACTTGTTAGTAGCAGTATCAGCAACAGTACCAATATTGACTGTTGAATCAATAGATGATGTGTGTACATTTAATGTTGTATCAGTAGAAGCAGTACCAATGTCTATTGTCTGAGCTGCTGTTGCAACATTACCAATTGTTAAAGTGGTCGAAGCACCAGCAAGATTGACTGTAGTTGCAGTAGTATTAATAAGATTGAATGATGTATTACCAGTAGTAATATCACCACCGTCAACATTCAAATCACCATCGATATCTGCATTAGCAGTAGCACCAAATAGATGTAAGGTTCCCTTAACGAACAAACTAGCATCCAGTTCATCGTTGGTTGCATTAATACCAACTCTACCATCTAAAGTAGAAACTCTAAGTGTTGCTGCTGTTTGTGGAGCAGCACTATCACCACCAACTAAGAATGCATTAGATAATAATGTCTCAGTCTTAGATATAGTTGTATTACTAGAGTAACTAGCAATGTCTTTACCACTGATAAATGCATTACCAACAACATCCAAGTTTGCTCTTGGTACTTGCTGATTAAATATTACACCACCAGATGTATAGGTTAAGAATCCATGTTCGTGTGCAGCATGTGCAGTACGAGCGATAGTGTTAACACCCAACTTGTATTGACCAATAGAATCAGTCTCTGTTCTTAATGCTTCAGAACCAATTACACCAGTTTCTTTCCAATTTTCATCAGATCTTGAAAGAAGAGCACTAGGTTGATTAGAAGAGTCCCAAGTATATGTTGCTGCAGGTAAAGCATTAGCACATATAAACTCAATGTAATCATTATTAGCACCAGACTGATCTGCTTTAGATACAATCCACTTACCATTGATAGCAGTCTGATCAACAAATCCTGTGATACGAATAGTCGTACCAACCTTCATCTTAATACCACCAGATGTATTGGTTAATACACCAGACCATTGGATCTTAACTGTAGTACCACCATTGGTAGTAACATCTAAGATACTACTCTCAGGAATATTGCTGTAGTAGTTTGCATAAATCCAACTAAGTGAACCACTGTTCTCAATGGATCCACCCTTATAAAGTAAATCACCTGCTTGAGGGTTAGCATCAGCATCAGTAGAACTGTAGTATGATACAACTTGATTAGCATCATATGTTCCACCCTGATCAGGTGTTCTATTATTTGGTAGTGCGTCTAACCTGTTAAAGTTTGAACGAATACTATATGCTTGACCTGGATTGGATTGTGACCCACGACCTTTGACGTGTAAAATTGCCGAGGAAATTTTATTCTGACTGATGGTTATATCACCCTCATTATTGTCAGCAAATGCAGTCCTACTTAATGTATTATCTTCATTAACACCATCAGTTCTAGGATTAGATCTAATGATTAATGATGGAACCTCAGATGGTGGCTGAGTACTGATAATAACCTGATTATTAAGGTTGGATATACCTTCAACAGTAATCTTATCCTTAAATGTAACAGGAGTATCAAATGATGTTATAAGTTGCCCAATAGTATCTGTATCATCTTCAGATGAAACAAGTTGTGCTTTCTCTAGGAATGTTTCTTCACCAGTGATAGCATCAATCTTCTTGTTACCAATGTATAGGTCACCATTAGAGTTAAGACCAGTATAGAATACAATACCACCATCTTCACGTTTTGCTTGTGCGTAGTAGTCTTGGAACTCAGAAAGTATAACTTCCTGTCTAGCAGGTAGACCAGTTGAGTAGTTACCTGGACCAAAACCAAGGTATTCAAACGTATGGTTACCAGATCTAGCAATAGATGGTCTCCTTAGTTCGATGTATACCTTCTGATCATGAACAGATGGTGCATCACCAGCAATAGCAATTATTCTTTTCTCTGAACCAGCAGTTGCATTACCTGTTTGTGCTTTTATCTCATAAGTATTGTCCTTAAAGAATGGTGTCTCTGTAAGGTCAACAATTGCTTCCTTGGTCATTGACCTCTTATAGTCATTGACCCAAACAAGACCATGTGTATAGTTGTCTGCGAAACTGTTAGCAGCAGGTTCATCAGTAATCAATGAATCCTTAGTACCATCATTGTCTGTGACCTGATACCATGTAGGATCATTCTTGTAGTCTAGTGGATATAGTGAGGAGATAGGTTGAGAGAACTTAAAGTTCTGGAAGTTAGCACCTATACCAGCACCACGAGGCATTGGAGAAATGTTACCACGAACAGCAGTTAGATAGTAAATACCATCTTGCTGACCAGCAACACGTTCCTGAATCTGTTCCGAATCAAAGATGTAGAATGTATCATCAATTTGAGGTACATCTTCTACAGCAATAATCTTAAACTGATTACCTGTATCATCATTTAATGTATCACCAACTGTTAATGTAAAGACATTAGAACCACCTACAACATAAAGATAGTTGTTCTTGCTATCTCTACCCTCATTAACATCTGACTGTTGATCAGCATACACAGCACCTTGTTGGAAACGTGTAGATGTTAGAGGATCATAAGTTGGTCTAGCACTTACATCCTTAAGAATGATATAATGCTTACCACTTACCTCAAAGTATGCATGTAGATAACCAAATCCACTACTACCACCAGTCCACTGAACTATGTTTGCAGGACTAGATGATACCTTACTTACAGCAAATGCACCGCCTTGAGGAGCATTAATCTCTACAGTATGGAATACTGTATTCTTAAGAGATGGTGCATTAGTATCATCAATTCTATGATCAAATGCTGTTACTTGTAGATAAGTATTTGAACCAACTGTTACATCTCTACCAGATCTAATACTAAATCTAAGGTAACTATCTGTGTTAACAACACAAGGATTGCTATCAGGATCATAGATGTACTTCTCTTGTAATGTACCAGCCTGTACTGAATCATTAAATTCAGTCTTGGTCATACCAATAGTTTCAGTACTATTCTGTCCCTGTGGGTTTCTAAAGACTGCAGAAGCATTATGACCAACAGGTTCTAATGTAATGTTCTGTGGAACAAGATTACGCTTATCATCAGTACGTAACTTAATAACGAAACCGTTATTAGGTTTTCTTATTGAACCAGGGAATTGCTTAGACTGTACATAACGTAGACGATATATTCTATCATCTGCCTTACGATCATCCTTAGTACGAGTATAGAATGAGTCTGTAGTCTGTGTACGACCTGAACTACTACTATAATCTGTTATCTTAAGTCTAGTTAATATATTATCATCATTAGTAGTCTCATCTTTAAGATTCAAATACCATAGACCAGTAGTAATATTAGGTACTCTACTTGCACTAACATCTACAAATGTAGGATCAAATCTAACTGGTGATGTACGCTTGTTAGCAAGTACGTACCAGAACTGATTGCTGTTTGATAACTGAACCTCTGGTGATCCTAAGATTGCTGCATTAGCAGTCTCAAAGACCTTAAATGTATCCTCTGACTCGTACCTTACATAGAATTCTTGTACTGCAGAGATTTGTCCAGCACCACTACCAGCAAGTGTAGGTAATACACCTGTCTGTCCATCAGATCCAGAAGCTCTAAAGAATACCTTCTGTAAGTCACCAGAACTTAAAGCACTGGTTGGCTTATCAAATATGTGTGCTACATCTGTTTTAAGTAATACACTACTTGATCCAGAGAATGTACACCTATACTCATGTAGATCGTAAGTAGTATCTAATGTGAAGTGTTGTACTAATATCTCAACATCAGCATCTAATGCTTCTGTCTCAGGTGAGTAGATGTAGATACCAGCAGCAGCTGCCTCTAGTGATTCAGCAAGCATCAACTTAGTCTGGTCACCACCATCAAATATACCACTGTATACAGCAGCATCATTGTAGTTAAATGGTTGTGTGTTACGACCTGGAGCAATTACAAAGTAAGTTCTATTAGGTTGGAATCCAAGTGGTAGACGGATGTCTCTCTCATCTGGAGTTTGACCTGCCTTAGCACGAGCAACCAGTCTGACTGGTGTTCCAGTCTCAAACTTATGTGGGTTAGTACCACCAGCATCAATTGTGAATAGAGTAGCACGTTGAGCAAACTGATCACTAGATGTACTTGGATTGTTTCTAGAAACTACATTCTGTGAAGGTGATGTCTTAGTTGTAGCAGCAAACTGTC
>TARA_B100001093_G_scaffold116976_1_pt1 | contig 18029 bp, 16 predicted proteins | sample TARA_B100001093 | Tara Oceans TARA_B100001093 (sample SAMEA2623116) | marine metagenome | biome: marine biome (ENVO:00000447); feature: surface water layer (ENVO:00002042); material: "saline water (ENVO:00002010), including plankton (ENVO:xxxxxxxx)" | depth 5 m
TAAAGGAATGTTAATTCCTGCTAAACATTCGCGGGATTTTACAACCCTTTTCCGGTTTGCACAGCCCACATTCTTGCATATATTTGCTTTAATTCCAATAATTCATCATGCGTACCATCTTCTACGATAGAACCCTGGTCAAGAACTATGATTCTGTCAGCGTTTCGTACCGTCGACAAACGGTGAGCAATGATGACTGCGGTTCTGCCTTTGGAAATTTTATTTATTGAGCGCTGAAGTGCTGCTTCAGTTTCATTATCAACTGCGGAGGTTGCCTCATCAAGAATAAGCAGGGGCGCATTCTTAACAACCGCTCTAGCAATTGCAAGGCGCTGCCGTTGACCTCCAGAAAGCCTGTGGCCACCTTCTCCGATCATCGTATTCCAGCGTTCGGGCAATTCTTCAACAAAACCTGATACTTCTGCCAGTTTGGCGGCTTCATGCACTGTTTCATCGGTTGCTTCTGGATTTCCATATCGTATGTTCTCAAGGATACTTGTTGGAAAGAGTGTGATGTGCTGATCGACCAGTGCCATCGAAGAACGCAACCGTTCAAGCCGCCATTCCTTCAACGGCGCCCCGACCCACTGTACCGAGCCACTGGTAGGCTCAGCAAACCGCAGGAGTAATCGAATCAACGTCGTCTTCCCAGCTCCAGTAGAACCGACTACGCCAACAGTCTCCCTTGAACGCAATTCTAAGTTCAAGTTTGAGAACACAGGTTCTCGCCCCGGGTAGGAAAAGTCGACGTTTGAGAAAACAATGGATGAAGCCTCGATGTCATCGGCTCCTGGTTGGAAATCTCCTTGTACGACTTCAGTGGGAGACATGAGTACGTCGAGAACCCGTGTAGAAGATGCCATGGCTCTTTGATACAAATCAAACGTTTCACCGAGTCGAGTTAACGGCCACAAAAGGCGCTGGGTCATGAAGACCAATACAGAGTATGCGCCAACCGCTAAAGTGTTTTCAAGCGTCATCCATCCACCGAGTAAAAGCGTCGCAGTGAATCCACACAAAATGGCCATTCGTATGAGGGGTGTAAATGCTGCAGAGAGCCGAATAGCTTCACGATTTGCTTCCCTATACTCGTTGCTGAGGGCTTCAACGCGCTTCATTTCTCTTTCTTCCGCAGTAAAGGACTGAATGGTCGACATTCCCGATAAATCGTTTTCGAGCAGAGCATTCATCGCACCTGCTGATTTACGAACTTCGGCATAGCGGGGCTCAAGACTACGTTGGTAACGAAACGATCCCCATATGATTACCGGGATGGGCAAGACTGCAAACAAGGCGACTTTCCATGAGATGAGCAAAAAAACGCCGCCAACGACAATGACGGTTGTACTCACTTGTAACAAATCGTTTGCGCCTTTGTCGAGAAAACGTTCAAGTTGATTGATGTCATCATTAAGAATGGCCAAAACATCTCCCTTTTGTCGTTCATCAAACCACCCCATGCCTTGTTTTTGTACATGATCAAAGGTGTCGAGACGCAGTTCATGTTGGACGGTTTGCGCTAAATTCCGCCATAAAATGCCGTAAAAGTACTCGAATAACGATTCAAGACCCCATATGGCAAAAGTGAGCACCGAGATGAGAATTAGTTGATGCCATGGGTCAACCAGGCCGAATGAAGCAAGAAACGAGTCCTCTTTCAACACAACAACATCAACAGCGAGGCCAATCAAGAGCGGGGGTGCCAAATCCCATATCTTGTTGGTAATGGAACAGGCCGATGCGAGACGCAACGTGTTTCGATGAGAGCTCATGTAGGATAGCAGCCGTTTGAAAGGGCCCACTTCCGACATGTCTCAACCACATTGAGGAACTATGATAACCCTATGTTTGCCCATTTCAAACCGCTCGTGGGCGCAACGCCTATGCTGCGTCCATGAAAGGGGGGCATGGGGATGACATGCGAAGGGCCGACTCTACTACACTGCAATATGTGACTTCAAGTAACCCAACAACCCGTCACATCACGCTCATCGATCCGGCTAAGCAGGACCCACACACCGCTGCAAACAGGGCGATGGTTGCAGTTGAATGCGGTAGTCGAATGATCTTTGTTGGTGGTTCGACGGACACTCCAGATGAAATTGTTCATGCAACATGTAAGGCAATCCAAGAAGCGTTTGAATTGCGAGCATTCGCCTCCAGCCAAGACCCCGATTCGGAAGAAGAACAGTGGCACATTCCAGTTGTATTGTTCCCGGGCGGCGCTCACGCTCTTTCCCCAGCGGCTGACGCTATTACATTCATGATGCTAATGAATTCGTCCATCCGCCGATTTTTAGTTGGAGAACAAGTACGCGGAGCACCACATCTTGAGAAATTCGGAGTCGAGGCACTCCCTACAGGGTACCTTGTATGTGCGCCGGGTGGCCGGGTTGGGGAAGTAGGACAGGCTGAACTCATTCAACCCGACCAAACCGAACACGCCTATTCATATGCTTTAACCGCCAGAATGTTCGGATTCAAAATCCTCTACCTTGAAGCAGGCAGCGGTGCAGAAACCCAAGTCGACCCGAGGTTAATTGAAGCCGCTCGCACGGTCGACAACCTTACACTACTCGTCGGAGGGGGAATTCGAACTCCTGAGCAAGCGGTTTTGGCAGCAAATGCGGGAGCCGATTGGATTGTGACGGGGACTCTCACCGAAGACGCTGCAGACTTAGAAGAACTTCGATCTCGTATCTCGAGTATCGTATCGGCATTGGAACGTAAGTAGTTAGTTTGAACTACTGCGCACTTTTTTGTTTCGAATGAATTGAACAGTCAGACAACCTCGATGTAATTCTGAGCCAGCACAAGCATCAGTGCAACATAGGAGTTTACAGATGCGAACTCAGCGATTTCAATCTTCGTCTTCGAAGACCACGGGGTCTCCAGAACCGCCAGGGGAAGGTGGGCGCGACGTATCAACATCCATGCCCGGTTTGATTTCAGTCTCCTCGACTGAAAGGTTGACTCGACCTCCCTCGGCGAGCTCCGTCATGTCACTGGTACTCGGCGTTGAAAGTGTTCGAGTCTTATCTGGTTCGTTGCTGTAGGCTTCTCTTTTTGCCTCACGAGCATCGTGCGTTCGAACAAGGGAAAGAGAATCGGCAAAGACTCTCCCAACAACTTCCCGAGTTCGTTCATCACGGCGAACGGAGTCCAATTCATGCGACATTGATTCACGTTGACCTTCAAGTTCCCGCAATTCTGCAGTTCTGTCTTGGAGGGCCGACTCCATGTCAGTGAGTGTGAGGGTAATTTGCTGAATGCGCTCATCTCGTTCGAACACGTCGTTGTGGAGCCGACGCTCTCGGCGTCGTAGAGAATCATATTCTCGATTACGTTCAAGCAATCGGCGCTTATACTCTTCAATTTGTTCAACCAGGTAATCGTGTTCTGCCGAAACCGAACGAGGTCCTTGCATTACCCGCTCGAGCTGCTCTTCCAATTCTCCAAGTCGAGCATCGCGAGCATCGAGCAGACCCCGGAGGCGGTCAGCGATATCTCTGAGACGCTGACGCTCTTCTTCGAGTGCTTTATTGGCGGCTGATTCCGCTTCATTGTGGGCTTTCGCCGTGTCGAGTTGGGATTTGAGGCTTCGAACTTCTTCCGCAGTCACCGAAGTAAGTCCAGCGTCTGCGGCTCGTTCGAGTGCTTCAACCATTTGCGAGATACGCCCTTCCATTTCTCCAATAACTTCGTCTTGTTGCGTGGTGAGGGAACGTAATTGTTCCACTTCAGCAGCCGAAGCAGTACGCTCCTCATGGGAAGCAGACGCTTGCTGCGCTGCCAACTCTGCACGAGTATCCGCTAAGAGCCGTTCCAAGTGAATCGTTTTCGCTTCACTTTCTTGGAGGGTAGATTCTATTTCTGCTAGACGGGCGACTTCAGGAGCAACCATGTCTTCGCGCTCAGCGAGATCGAGTTCCATGACGCGCAGACGTTGCTTGACAGAGACCATTTCCTCATTTCGGGCAGCCAGCTCCTGCCAAGCGATGAGAACCTCTTCTACGAGTTGCTCGACGGGATAGCCTTTGAGCATGCCCTCGAGAGCGGCGCGCTCGTCACTTGACACTTCACCGACTCGGCTGATACCACTGGTTCCGGATGTTTCGAGCGTCATACAAGCGGCTATCGCCGCAGAACTACACTTGAACCTTCGCCAAAAAATTGGGCTGAAATGAGCGGATTATCCACCTTTCGAAAAAGACCGAATCAGTTGATTGACGTGTACATGTCATCAGGCATTTCGCCTGCAAGTTGCAAAGCACCGTTTGCAACAGCGTTGATTGGGTCTTCGACGCACCACACATTGACATCGCCAATATCTGAGATTTCATCAGCCATTCGTGCAGCGATACCGTCGATGAGTGAGCCGCCACCAGAAAGGATGATGTTGTTGCGGAGAATTGGTTGGTACTCTGGGTCAGCCCCAGCAACGATGCGCTTGATAGCGTTTCCAATCTTCGGAACAATCATTTCGCATGCTTGTGCAACGAGGTCGCCAATATCAACAACCTGCTTCTTTCCTTCAACGGATAGTTCGACGATTGCTTCTCGGACTTCAGACCCAACATAGGAGACTTCTTCCTTCCACTTTCGAACCATGTCCTTGGTGACTTGAGCTCCCGTGTACTTCTTCCGGATAAGCTCCATCAGTTCATTGTCCAACCAGTCGCCAGCCTCTTGGATGGTTACTTGGTCTTCGTCTGTAGGGAATGTTCCATAGATTCGAGCAATGTCAGTTGTACCGGCACCGATATCGACGACGATCGAACTGGCGATTTCATTAATTCCAAATGCGGTAGCGAACGGTTCTGTGACGACCATGATGGCGTTAACTTGGCCTCGAAGAGTTGCAACGAGGTTCGATTTGTCGGTGAATGAAACGTGGCTTGGTGAGCAAATAACGCCAAACACTTCGTCGAATTCTTCTGGGTCGACCGTTTCAAGCAAGTGGGAAACGAATGCCTTTGCAGCAGCCAGGTTTGCTTCATCATCTTGAGCGACACCAGCAGCCATAGGACGGTAGAGGTTGCACGCAAGTTTGTTCTTCAGAGCGTCATTTCCAAACAGCACATCTCGTCCGAGGAAATTCCGAGCAACCGGGTCTTTCGGTCGCCCAACAACGGTTTCAATCGTGTGGCTAATGCCTGCACTCGATGCAATTGTTGATTGGTAGGTACCTAGGTCAATTCCAACATATAAACGCTCACTCATTTTTCTTCACCCTCCGCAATGCGGATGTGTCGCCGAGGATGGCACTGACCTTCAAGGTTCACCTTCACTTAAATTCGAAACGAAGCGTAAAAATTGCCTAAAACAGGCTCGGAATCACTCGTTTTCACCACCTTCAGTGACCGAGAACTTCGAACCTTCATCGATAAATGCCGACGGCACAAAATTTGGCTTCCTGTCGAGATTTACGCTTTGGCGCAAAACCCTCATCAAGGCGATACCTGACAACGTACCAAGAAGACCCAAAAACAGCAACAAACCTCTGCGTACGGGCACTGTATCTTCTTCCGCACTTGGAGGATTGAATGAATTCAAGAATTCACTGTTCCAATTACTTGTGAACACCGCATCGTCCAACACCATGACGAGCTCATTTTTTGCTTCAGGTGACTGATTTGTACTCCGAGCATATACTTCGATTTGCAGTGGAGAGTCTCGTATATCTGCGACTGGTAAATCGCTCGGTATGTACCACATACAGGAAAAATTCCCTGGGACCACCTCGTTACGTTCACACGTCGCTGCAATGAATGATTGAGAAGCGTCAGAGTGATTGAGGACTCGAATTGAAGCACCCGTATCAATTCTGTCGCCTTCTGAATCATCGACACGCCATTCAACATGTAACGTGTCGTACCACTCCCCACCGTCTTCAGGCATCAACAGTAAATCGATTGAAGGCAGCGTGTCGATAGGGCGGCAGCCAAACGAGTCAACAGGCCACTGAAGTGAGATTTCTGCCGTGACACAGAGGTCAACATCATCGTAAACGCCGTCACCATCTGTATCGTCAATACAGCCATTTTCATCACGATCGTAACCGGTCGCATTTTCCCCAGGACACGCATCATCCGGGTCGACAATCGCATCATTGTCGCTATCGTCGAGACATCCATCGGCGTCAACATCCCATTCTGAAGCATTCTCGCCCGGGCACATGTCGGCACCGTTTGGTATCCCATCTCCATCCCCATCACCCCAAACATCAGAATCTCGGTCGACGCCTTTGACCGCTACCGCAAAGCCAATTCGATCTCCATCGATGCCGACAGAATCGTTTTGATTCCCTGGTGAAAGGTACCGTGCTTTAACCTCAACTTCAACCCACTCCACATCGACCAAGTCATCTCCTGAAAGTCTGATTGCATGCAGCGTTTCATTGGTTGGTGGGTGGGCTGACACATTAGAGAAATCTGCAACCGATGCGTAGTACATGGTGGAATCACCGTCGTTGTTGTAGTGGCCAGATGCAGCTGAGAGTCCGTTTGAAAGGTGCACAATGAGTTGCATGTCAGCGACGAGATGGGGCTCTGGTGCGGCAGGAAACGACATCCGCACATTCAATTCCCCCGAAGAATCGAGACTAAACCGCTGAACCCATGAATCGTGCGACTGAAGGAACGGCCCTACCGCCCCAGTTCCATTCCACGGATTACTGAGCAAATTCTCAAGTGGTTCTTGAGAGCCTTGGCGTTGTGCTAACCACTGCTCGGGAGTTTCACCCAGTAGCCGATATGAATCGTGAACCCAAATTGAATCGGCTGGAGAATGGTTGCCTGACCATAGCGCTTGCTCAACGGCTTGGAAATCGACTAATTCGGAAAGGTTGAGTTGGCCCCAACCATCGTACATATTTTGCAAGTCTGCTCCACCAGACCCACCGTTTCGTTCATCTTCCGGTAACGGCGTCGAGGCCAAGGATAGTAACGACCGCAGCAGTGGACCGGATGGCGTAAACCCTTCTGAGAGTACTAAGTGATTTGTTGCATTCCGTTCTTCTGAAACCCATACCGGACGTATATCCTCCAGTGGAATTGGAGCCCGCATTTCAGAACCAGAAATCCAACCTTGCTCGACCATCTGTTGTACCAGAGCAGCCGTACTCGCGGCGGCAGGCGTCGCCATACTGGTTCCAGATGAAGAACGCAAACCGTCGTTGTAAGAATGTGTGACCCCGTCTGCTCGTGCGGACTGAATGGAAGTTCCTACTGCGAGAGCAAAGATGCCATTTGTCTCTGCAAAAGTTGGGCCAATCGATGACGAACTCCATCGAGACGACGATTCCGATTTGACTGCTGCCCCAATTGCTGCGACGTTTCGTCCATTTGCCGGCTCTAGCATCTGACCGCCTGAGTTCCCGGGCGCTATGAACGACAGCGACCAAGGCATCTCCCGAGCCCATGCATCAAAGTCACCCGAACGGGCAGTGTATGCAGCAGTGTCATCGCCCCATGAATCGGAATGGATGACTGCTCCACTGAGGCCAGCTTCGAGCAGCAGATAATCGACGTCTGGCGGCACCCATCCATCTTCCGACACGATATCTTGGAAAACTAATTTTGAAGCGTACGAGAGCGCCGAGCCGTTTGAAGGAAGAAGGTCACTGCGCATGTCATAGACGTTGTAGCACGACAGTGTTCCAGCAACGTGCGTTCCGTGGCGGTAATCGGACTGCCCGGGAGTGTCGTTATTGTCGATGGAATGATTGACTAACACCATTTTTCTGTGAGTGAGATTGGGTGAAACCACACCATCACTAAGATTTGTTCCTTCAGAACCGAACTCACCAGCCGCAGTAGCGTTTCGAAAACATGCGTGGTCCAGATCAATACCAGAATCCGCTGCGGCAACTACAATGCCGTGACCTCCAAGGCCCAAATCCCATGCTGGGTGACCGGTCGAGTAGCCGTGTTGATGGAGGGATGCAGCCTGACTGTTCCGAGCCCTCGTCTCTAGCAAGGGCTCTGTCCAGAGTAATCCATCAATGTTTGAAAAATCACTTGGCACAAATGCGTTGTAAGGCCACGTTGCTTCTACTGCATGAGGAATGCTCGAGCCATATCTTTGAGCATCATCGTCAAGCGATATCCCAAGTTTAGCAAACGCCAATACCAAGGAGTCTACTGCAGATTGCGGTAATCGTGGTTCGAACACAAATCGCATTCCCTTGCCGTCGTAGGGGTTGAGGGCGAGCTTAAATTCGGCCGGTAAACCATCGTGAATGAGATAGTCATCCAGTACCAGAGAAGCGGGAGACTGCCAAGCAAGAACCTCGGTTTGACTGACCATGCGCAGTGGCGTATAGCCATTTTCAGGTAGCGCAGACCACATCGCTTGCGTCCATTCTTCAGATGGGCTCTCAAGAACGACTTCAGAACCGTAGTCTGCTGGCATAGGCTGGGGTGCATTGAGCCCTTGGACCAGCGGCAGCAGCAGCACGATGGTTAGCATCAGTGCTCGGCGCATAATGTCGGTTGAACGGTCAAACTTTGTCAAAGTCGTGGTCGATTTGACACATTCGGCGCGACGGCGCGTTTAAATCGGGTTTGCCAGTCGCCCAGTCCATGAAGGCCTTTCGAATCACAGGAATTGCACCCTTTGGCTCTATGCGACAAGAATTCTCACTGGACATTCCAGCCAATGATAAAGCGGATGCTGAGCACCGAACCTACTCTATTATGGGCTCAAGACATAAAGCAAACCGCCGCGCAATATCAATCGAATCTATCGAGGAAATCGACCCTCGGACATCGACTGAGCCTCGTGTGACTCACCACTTCCGTGATCAGATTGAGGCCGCAGGCGGCTCCATCGCCCAGGTTGCAGAAGAAGAGTGATTTTCCCGCCGCCTTCTTGAATGAAGACGGCAACGGACAGCGTGAGCCACATGGTTGAACGGGCAGAACTTCAGAAAAAAGCACGAACCATCGATGCTTTTCGTAAGCAGCTCGATGATTTGCATGCGAGAATTACCCAAGTTCAAGCCATCGTCGATGAGCACGAAGTCACAACGAGCATTCTTTCACATCTCTACGAATCATCACAAAAAGGCACGACAAGCGCCCGTCTTTCCATCGGTTCTGGCGTTACGCTGAAGTACGTTCATGACAAGCACCATGAGGGTACTGCACTGGTCGATTTGGGAAGCGGGGTTTTTGGCGAAAAACCACTTGAAGAAGCCAACCGAATCACCCAAGAACGAATGGATGGGATTCGCTTACTTCACAAAGATCTCACCGAGCAATCTCACACACTGGAAGAAAAAATTACCACTCTCGCCCAAGAGTTCAACGATGCCGCACAACAACTCCAGTCTGCCCAAAGCCCTCCTGCTGAATCACTTCAATCACCCTCGCCACCGACTCCAGTTGCCGATGAAGAAAAGAAAACTCCATCGCGTCCCCAGCGTAGAAGTGGGCGGTTTGGCAGCGAATTAACACTTGATGACTGAGGGATTCTATGGGGCTGTTTGACCGATTCCGCGCCCGAGTTACCGAAGTGGCGTCCGAAACCAATGCTGAGGAACTTTCCGCAGCAGCAGAATCTCCTGAAGCCCAAGCAGCTCTTCAAACCGCCCAAACCCACACTTCTTCCTCGCAAGACTTGCCGATTGAACCGGAAACCGTTGAAGACGGTGAAGACGACGAATGGGAAGACCTAGAAGCAATCGATGAAGCAGGAGCATCAACTGAAAATTCTGACGATGAGTGGGATGACTTCGATGAAGGAGAAGACGTAACTCTTCCAACGCAATTGTCCAGAAAGGAGAAAAAAATCCTTCAGAAAATGGAGCGCACAGAATCGAAAAGGCTCAAGAAACAGCGCAAAGACATGCAGAAGCGAGGCGCAGTCGAGCAAGCCAGGCCAAGCGGTTCAAAGGTCGACCTCTCAATGATGCGGACCACTACGGGTCGTCAACTGGTCAGCGTCAAAAGCGCACCGAAAGGCTCAGTGAAAGCCGCCGAAATAGAAATGGGTTCAGGCTCGAAAGTTAGTGTTGACCTTGGAGGCGGTGTCGTCAGTGAGGGGGGCCGTGTCATCAAAGCAGGTCCCGTATTGGACAACCTCATCGAAGAACTCGAGTGGGTCCTTTTGGAATCCGACATTTCCAGTGACGCAGTCACTGCGGTAACTGCCGCCATACGCTCTAACTTAGTAGGCTCACGACTTCGCAGAGGTGCAGATTTAGCGAAGGTATTGGAAGCAGCACTCAAGCGCGCCTTGAGGAATATATTGGCGGCTGGCTACTGGGACTTTGATGAAACGGTCCAATCGTTCATCGATGCGGGAGATGCCCCCGTGGTGATTATGCTGGTTGGCGTCAACGGCACTGGAAAGACGACTACTGCTGCCAAGATAGCTCAACGTTTACTCGATAACAACCTCTCAGTTGTTGCCGCGGCCGGCGATACATTCAGGGCCGGGGCCATTCAACAGCTGGAATCCCATTGTGAAAATCTCGGGATCCGATGCATCTCAAGTCAACGTGGTGGCGATACTGCGGCAATTGCTCGAGATGCAATTGAATCAGCTAAAGCCCGCAACATCGACGTCGTACTTGTTGACACGGCTGGGAGAATGCAAAATAAAGTCAATCTCATGAATGAATTGAACAAAGTTCGGCGTGTCGCAGATCCCCATCTCACTCTTTTCGTTGGTGATTCGTTAGCTGGTAACGATGCTGTTGAACAAGCGAGGATGTTCCAAGAAATCATGAAGTTCGATGGGGCGGTATTGACCAAAGTCGATACCGATGCTAAAGGTGGTGCGGGGCTTTCAATCGCTTTCGCAACCGGCCGCCCTATTGTGTTCGCAGGTATCGGCCAAGGATATCACGATTTGAAACAATTTGATCCAGATTGGCTGCTGGACCAAATGTTTGACTAGTTGGGCGATGGAAACTTATCCCTCAACTACTTCCCAGCGTCATGACCGGGGCATTCAAAGACGAAGAATCGGAACAATTTTTCCAAATTATCCACATGTTTCAGCGCTCTGCACTTTTGCAAATGGGCCTACTACCGGACAATAACGGTACCATGATGTTTCATCTCGGGGAAGCAAAAGCTGCAATCGACATCTTAGTCGTCCTACAATCAAAAACGAAGGGTAATCTGACAGATCGTGAGACTAGAATTTTGAACACGATTGTGAGTGAGTTGCAACTTCAATTCTTGAAAGCACCAAGTCGCCAGCGAGAAGCAGAGAGCGATGCGGCACAATCCGAAACAATACGTGAAGCGTTCAACAACCCCCAAACGGGCCCAGTGGAAGACTTGTCTATCGGCAAAGATGGTGAAGAATAACCGTCCTCGTGCGGTTGTTTGATGTGTAATGGCTCTTTCAGCGAGATGATTCACATGGCATATGTCACTCCCACGGACGAGGAAACGGCGCCAACCGTCCTCATCGTTGACAACAATCCGATGTCGCTCATGCGCCTACGTGAAATTTTCAAAATCCGAGAATTCAATGTTGAAGTGTGTGAAGATGGCGACCAAGCAGTGGATGAATACATCCGCTTGGACCCCGAACTCGTCGTACTGGCCCTCGACCTCCCCTCACTGGATGGGCACCTTGCTGCTCTTGAGATGCGGGAACACGGGGGAGAGAGTCGCATTGTCTTCATTACGTCTCGCCGCCTGACTCCACTAGCAGAGGATGCAAGCCATTCAGCTGGGGCAGTTGCGTGGCTCGAGAAGCCGATCACATCTTCTATGGTCGATGAGTTGTGGCCTCAAATACTTGGTCCAATTCCAGATGCCCCAGGTCTTGAAGACCTCGATCAGCTGTATCCGGAAGACCGAATCAAGCCGGAACCTGATGTCGGCCTTATGCCCCTTCCGGCTCTTCCTGGTCTACCACTTCCTTCACTTGTCGCTGAACTACCGCCGTTGATTGCCACTGTAGCCCCGTCAGAAGAAGTTGCCAAGCCAAAACGCAGAGTGTTCAAACTGCTGCTTCTCGCGGTTCTTGCAGGAGCAGGTTATGCAGGGTATTTGCTGTATACTGGCGACCTTTCTTACTGATTTATGGGCGAATATACGACAGGTTGTGCGTCGGGAATCACCATTGTGCCTGCGGGTAGTACGACCATTCTGGTCACGCGAAAACCGTCATCAGAAAGTAGGGACTCATCGCACGAAATGAGCCGTTGATCGAGCCGCTGACCTCGCACCCATCCCCGGTACATCAAGCCGATTGAGATCGAGACGGTTGCGAATGCTAGCAGCCAGAGTACTACGTCGATCAATGTATCACGTCCGTTCAAGCAATGCATTCCATGATGCAGCTGCATATGCTTTTGCTTGGCCGGCTGGGCGTTCTGCTTTGTGAATTCCAGAGCCAACGATGATGCAGTCAGAACCAGCCAATACCGCTAAGCGAGGGTCGCCGTATCGCTGCCCCATCTCTCCATCCCCAACTGCAAGATTGACACCCGGCGTCCAAATCATCTTTGAATCGCCAACCTTTTCTCGCAATGACGTGAGTTCTTCGGGCCGAGAGCCGTTACCGATGAATCCGAATACACCGGGGTGCGCTGATCCAGATGCAACCACTTTGTCGGTATAATCGGGATGCAGCAAGTTACCTCGACTCGACATTTGAGCCAATAAGAGAACGCCACCGTTACGATGGACGTCACCCCATCCTGCCTGTAAACCATCAACGATGTCGGGCCCCGAAATCAAATGAGCCGTCACGAGGTCAGACCATGAACGGATATCGTAGACGCCCGCCATCTGTTTACGGCTTATTCCACCGATATCGGCGAATTTCCGATCTTCGAAAATGAGTAAATCTGCTTCCTGTGCCTTTGAACAAAACTCAGCCCAAGCTTCTGGCGACCAGTCGTCAATGAGATCGACATGCGTTTTTAGAGCAGCAACATACTGACCTACCTCATCGATTAGTTGATTCAATCCAGCCATAGTCGATCTATCGGCAGCGAGGCAAACGAGACTTTGTTTTCTGCAGGCGACCTCCATGTAAGTCCGAGCCATTGGAAGTGTGCATTGGTGCCAACGAACACCCCACGCTGCCTCAGCCTGCATGGATGATGCCAGCGAGTCCTGCCCCTCATACCTTGCGGCTTAATTCGGAGAGTGAATCCAGAGAATCCTCGAGTGTTTGCTGATATGGCCGGAGTTGCAGGCCGAGCGCTTCTTCCATGTCACCGCAATCGTATGCAACGTGACTTCCAAGCGAACTGCGTAGTTGACGAACGTTTAGTTTCGGGTGGAAGACAGCCACTGCGTAAGCAAAGACAGTTGGCAAGGTCATCTTCGCCCATTTTTTACCGGGTCGAAGCGTTCGTAATTCACGCCCAATACCGCTCATCCACAATCCCTTGGTGTGGAGCAGGTGCCTGGCACCGTCCTCGCCACAGTCCAGTGCTGCGATGTGAGCCTGTGCCACGTCTCGCACGTCGACAAAATTCACGTGCATGTTGAGTACGAACGGTAATTTTCCAGTGAAGTGCTTGAGGAATGCCATCGAACCCGTGGTGTGGCGCTTGTGGAAGACGGGGCCGAATACAATTGATGGATGGATGGTCACCAACCGGATGGTGCGGGCATTTTCTTCGCATTTCTTCACGAATGCGCGTATTTTTCGCTCAGCCTCGGCCTTTGCAAAACCGTAGGGATTGGAGTCTGGTGATGCATCATCACACCAATCGGATGAAGAAAAGCTGTGACCGTTCGTGTAGTTTGTAGGTCGAATCGCTGCAACCGAAGACGTGTGAATCACAGTATGTACTGCCGCCTCTTGTTCAATTGCTTGACACAAATGCATCGTTCCAACAATCGATGGGTCGATCACGTCGCGTTGTGGGTCTTGCACGCCAACCATCAACGACGCAGCGCAGTGAATAACGGTATCACACCCCCGGACGGCTTCAATGACTGACGTTTTATCCAGTAAGTTCATTTCGACCAATTCTACAACAGCATGTTTGTGTTTTGGGAGCGTTTCTAAGAATCGAGCATTTTCCAATTTGCGAACCGTTGCCCGTACTGCTGCCCCTCGTTCAAGTAAGAGCTGAACGACGTGAGAGCCGATGAATCCTGCTGCGCCAGTAACGAGGACGACCATGCAACTCCGATGAGCCCCCCCCTCTTGATGTGTAGCATCAAGAATCCATCACATTGATGATTGCTGACCCAGCCCCACCACCAATGCGCATTGCGACCTTCCTCGTTTTTCTCGTTCTGTGCGGCCCTCTTTCAGGCTGCATAGGGGATGCGAGTTTGAACGATTCCGACTCCGATATGGAGGGGGCGTATCCGTCGGAATGGGACCGTCATACGCTTGATTGGAACTGGACAGACAGCTACTCCTTCGTCCTTGAATCTGGACCTTACACCGCACTTGAAGTCCAAGAAGCCACCTTTGAAGTCGATACTTCAGAGGTGTGGGAGACCGGTCCGGCGACATCGAATGTCCACCTTTCATACTGGTTGCCATCCAATACAGAAATGGGTGATACCGTACCGGTAATCGCGGTGGTTAGCCCTTACTTTTCGTACGGCCAACCCGGTGATGAATCGGGTGCGACCAATGTTGTTGGAGCTGGCCGCGGTGAGTTCATCTACGACAATTATATCCCTCACGGTTACGCCTTTGCTCAAGTTTCAGTATTCGGAACTGAGGAGTCCAGCGGTTGCTTCGACTATCGGGGCGAAGGCGAAGGATGGGGCATACATCAAGCCGTTGAATGGCTTGGTACTCAAGAGTGGTCCAATGGAAAAGTAGGGCTTTATGGCAAGTCTTACGAGGGCGCAACCCAGTGGGAAGCAGCCGTCCATGGCAGTGAACACCTTGCCACGATAGTACCAATCTCTGGCACGACCGGCCTCCACCCCCTGCTCTACAAAAACGGTAGTGCAGAAGCACGAAGTCAAATCATGCACATGAATTATTTTGGTAGTACGGTGGATTACAATCAAGACGATTTGGATAACGTGTGCCCCGACATTATCGAGGGCCTTTTTGCCGGCCCAGTTACCTACGGGATGGGTGAACTTGACCCTTACATGGCCAACTACTATGAAGAGCGAGAACACATCTCCAAAGCACTCACGAATTACAACGGGAGCATTTACTGGGTACAGGGGATGCAGGATTGGAACGTTGATCCGCACCAAGTCTTCCCGTGGTACCAGAAGTTCATCGACGCCGGTTTCGAAGTCCGCGGCATGCTTGGTCAGTGGGAGCATAACTACCCTGACCAGTGGTCAAAGCACAACGCCCAAGACAGCGGCTATGGGGGCGAAGCGATTCACAACATGACGCGTTGGGACTGGGGGCAAGACCTGTTTGAATGGTTCGAGTACTACCTCAAAGGCATCGGTGAGAAGCCCGAGCTCCACGCTCAAATTCAACGAAACGATGGGGAATGGAGAATCGAAGACACGTGGCCCCCTCTCGACCGCCAGTTCAACGAAATCGACCTCACCACATGTACGCAAACTGGCTCACAAGTCCAAGGAAACTCCGTCACGGGAGGAAGCATTAGTAACGTGGTTATCGAGTGCGATGCCATCGATTCACTCAACGATGTACTGATATCAGGACTTGCAACCCTTCACCTCGATGTTCAAGCAGCGATGGACGGCGGTCAAATTTTCGTTGAACTTCAGGACGCTGAAACCAACCTCCGACTCGGTCACGCCACCATGGACATCCGCTACCATCAGGGCGGTAGTGAACCAACAACTGTCGTCTTTGGTGAGTCGTTGACCATGCTCATGGAATTCCAAGCAATTGACGCACTCCTTCCTGCAGGCCACGGCATTCGCCTGGTGATGACTGAAACGGGCGAAGATTACCTCGCTCCAGCGTGCGGAGTACTCTGCCCTGTTACGGTTCAAGGCGGAACGTTCACACTTCCACACGTACTTCGCGATGGAGAAAACGTTCTCATCACACCTCAAGGGCCCGAGGCCGCAAACAATCAGTGATCATCGACCTAGTTTGCGTAGTGCTCGCACCATGTCAATACGCGCGACCAACCCCACAAGCATACTATCTTGACTCACCAGCAGGACTTCACGCTCACCCAGCAAACGTCGACCTTCACCAATTGAAACGCTGATATCGACCAGTTTGAAATCATCATCCATGGTATCTTGGACACGCGCGCCTCTACCAATTGAACTGCGCAGCAATCCCGCTTCAGAAACAACCCCTACCACGCCACCGGATTCCCCCAGTACGGGGAGATGGCTGATACCCCCCACAACCATTTTGTCAATTGCAGACTGCACAGTATCGTTTCTTCCCAGAGTGGTTAGGTCACTGACCATGATATCGCCAACGGTGTGTGCTTGGTTTGGTTCTTCTTCCCGCGAAAGGGCGCCAACCATTTTTCGAAGCGTAGAAACCCTCGGGTCAACAACTTCAGTTTCGACCTTTGCAATGACCGACTGCGTCAGCCCTGATCGCTCCGCAAGAGCAGACTGGGTCAGCCCCAATGACTTCCGCCACTGGCGTAGATAACCCCCCGTCGGTATTTCCATCAAACATCGCAACAATTCCACACCCATCAGTTCACCGGTCGGCGAACGATGCACCAGCATTCGCACCTCATCAGCGTGAAAATAATCATTTGCTCAAAAAAACAGAAATTTATCTCAAAAGCGATGAATAATTGACGCGCTAAATCGAGCAATCAAAGAACAAACATTCATTATTTATCGTAAATAATGAGCATAAACGCAATTAAATTGGATATTTAATGGGCGTATGGTTGATATACCGTCTCGGTAGCGAAGGGTACGATACCTATGATGGACAAAGCAAAATTAGAGTATATCTGGCTTGATGGATACGAACCGACCCAAAACATGCGAAGTAAGACCATGGTCCGGAGTAACTTCGAAGGAACATTGGAAGAATGCCCAATATGGATGTTTGACGGCTCATCCACCCGACAAGCAGCCGGCGGAGATTCAGATTGTCTCTTGAAACCGGTCGCAATTTATCCAGACCCGCAACGAATCAACGGATACCTTGTGATGTGTGAAGTCATGAACGCTGACGGAACGCCTCACGCCAGCAACGGCCGAGCAACCATCGACGACGATGACAACGACTTTTGGTTTGGCTACGAGCAGGAATACTTCATCATGGACGTTGACACTCAACTTCCGCTAGGTTTCCCAGTTGGCGGATATCCAGGGCCTCAAGGATTGTATTACTGTTCAGTTGGTGGAAAGAATACCCACGGTAGGGCGCTGGTCGAAGAACACGCAGATCTGTGTTTGGAAGCAGGTATTAATTTTGAAGGGATTAACCAAGAAGTTGCTTGTGGACAGTGGGAATTCCAAGTGTTCGCCAAAGGTGCGAAGAAAGCCGGCGACGAACTCTGGGTTGCTCGCTACCTGCTTGACCGATTGACTGAAAATTACGGATTTTACATCGATTACCATCCCAAGCCAATCAAGGGCGACTGGAACGGTTCGGGAATGCACGCAAATTTCTCAAACGGACCCATGCGCGACCAAGGTGGAAAGGAACTCTTCGACACCATCTGTGAGGCATTCGGAAGAAACGTCAAGAAGCACATGGCAGTGTACGGTGCTCACAATGAGGAACGCCTCACTGGACTTCACGAGACTCAATCAATCGACCAATTTTCCTATGGCGTATCTGACCGAGGGGCATCGATTCGAGTGCCAGCTTCAGTTCCAACCGATGGTTGGGTTGGACGTCTCGAAGACCGCCGCCCAGCATCAAACGGCGACCCGTACAAAATCGGCGCAGTGATCATCTCAACCACGAAATCCGTGTGCTGATTCTGCTTACCATTGAATGGCGTAGTTCCCAAGGCGCGCCCATTGTATCGTGTCTTGCAACGCCAGGGTGGTGTTGCAAATGCGTGTGAAAAGGCTGCAAACGCCTTTTTACCCATCCTTGATCGCTGAGCGAGGATTGATAACACCGATTTGAGACGGTTGTTCATCGAGCCCCTTCCCGACCGTGCTTGTCACAACAGTGGAATC
>TARA_B100001093_G_scaffold132608_1_pt1 | contig 17964 bp, 33 predicted proteins | sample TARA_B100001093 | Tara Oceans TARA_B100001093 (sample SAMEA2623116) | marine metagenome | biome: marine biome (ENVO:00000447); feature: surface water layer (ENVO:00002042); material: "saline water (ENVO:00002010), including plankton (ENVO:xxxxxxxx)" | depth 5 m
ATTCACGGCCTGTGTATTTTATTCAGCTATGAAACACCTGTTGCAGGATGGGATAAACACGGTGCATTCAAAACCGAACAAAAGTTCAGTGCAACAACCACCCGTCATATCAATAAGTATCTCGAACTTGCCGCTGATGGTGCCAGAACAGTAACACAAGAGTGGATTACTGAACAAATTGCTAAAGCTAAATTTTCTTAAATTATGAATAGAGTAAAAATGACACCACTAATCTTAAAGCGTGACCTCTTAGGAGTGAGCGATATCGAGACCGCCGTTTCCATTCTTCGTAACTGCGAATGGTCTTTGGTCTGGGAGATGCGAGACACCCTTCTCAAAGCAAGGAGCTTTACCGAGCTCGGATCAAAGAACGATCATCTCCTTACCTTTTGCACCATGCTTCTTGAATGGGTAGATAATTACCATGGCAGGAATTGGAAAAGGGAAAAGGAAAACTGCACAATCAACGAATTGATTGAACCCTACAAAAAACTTGAAAAGCTGAGCAGACATGGATGAATCTAACCCAATGATATGGCTTTACTTGGTTTTTTGGATGCTGATAGTTCTTTTTATAAAGATTAAATTCTAATAACCATTACACTTATTATATTATGACAATCACAAAAACCGATCCCGTTACTGGAAAGAAAAACACTCTTGACATTCCAGTCACAGAGACACAGATACAATCTTGGCGCTTAGGAGCTCTTATTCAAGATGCTATGCCTGAGCTATCAGCAGACCAACGTGAGTTTATCATGAGCGGTATAATGCCCGACTCTTGGGAAAGGATTTTTGGAAAGAATTAACACTTATGACTTACTTACATTTAGCTCTTTATTGGATTCTCGGCGCATCAATTTTAATTCTTATTGCTGGTGCAGCTAATTATATTCTCACCCACACCTACTGATGAAACTAAAATTTAATGATCTTTTTGACTTTGGCCCTGTGATTATTTTAGCGGCTTCTCTTTGGATATTTTGTTTGGGTAAAGTATCTGAAGCAATCTTTTTTGCGATTCTAGCAAACTCAATCAGAAACATCTCAAATGACTAATACGATTACCATTACATCAAAAGATGGAAAGGTATGGAACATTCACAGGTCTGCTGTAGAGCGTCTTTCCGCTAAGTCTGAGGCTGAGCTTGAAGCTTTCTTCAAGAGGTTCTTCGCTTGGTTTGATCAATGGGAAGAAGATGTTCTTCAGTCTCTGGTGAGAATGGAACGAAACGGCCTTGCTATTGACAGACGTATTGATCTTTCTTACAACCGATAAATACATCTGAAAATGGAACCTTCTCCGCTAGCTCCTCTTCTCTTTATTGGTATTAAGAATGATCTTGATCAACTTTTAGAAAGTATAAAAGGCAATCCTGACCTTGATATATACCAGCAAAGAACAATCCTTCGTAATGGGATCATGACCATTTCAGAGAGAATGGAAAAGGCGATTGACTTATTAGACTCAGATAATTAAATGAACATCAAATACTTGATACAATACATGCACCCCTTCCATCACAAGTGGATAACAGAAGAAAAATGCGACTCATTAGAAGAAGCACAGGAAACAGTAAAAGAAAAAAAGAAAGAAGTTACCCGAATATTAAAGGGTCGACGAACTACACTGACTTGGCGAATCCAGCCTTTAGATTAATATGAAGAAAAAAGTAATAGTAATAATACTAATTATCCTAGCTGCAGCATTAACTGCCCAAGCCGACTCAAAGCCTTTAGGGTTTTTAAATAAAATAGGTCAGGGTATTTCATCATCTAAGATATCGCTTATTGCCAAAAAGGATGTTGGCACTTATTACAAAAAAGGCGTTAGTCTGCAATGTGCTAATTACGTTGGTCATGTTGTTGAACGCGCTGGAGGATCACCCCCTCAGGGTAAAGCGTCTGCAAGGTCTTGGCTTAAATGGGGTAAAAGGGTATCCTTCTCCGGCTTAAAGCCTGGTGATATTATTGTTACTTCGCGAGGCCGGAGTTCCCGAAGCGGTCATATTCTAATTTACAAAGGAGATGGAAAAGCCATTCATCGTTCCACTCGATACAAGCCAATTGGTGAGATTTCTGTTGACTACTATAAGTCAAGAATTATTGGCATTCGGAGAGTTTCGTAATGGCTGACGTAAAGGTCTTTTATAACGAGGATTGCCAGCAATGCCCTCCTTACCTTGACAACATTAAAAGATCCTCGAAAAGGTTCAACCTCAGCTGGAAAATTTTATCACTTCAAGAGAACCCTTTGGATGTTGTGCAAAGCCTTCAGCACCTTAGAGAATCGGGTCATGTCATTTCGTCCCTTCCGTTTTTTGTCGTTTCGGATGGTGAACATGAATATAGCTACGAAGGAATACTTTCTTTAAAGGTCATAACCGACGTATTAGAAAAATTTAAATCATGAGATGTCATATACTAGGTGTTCCTCATACCGTTACCAATCACGAATATTTAGCGTGTGCTTATACGCAAAAGGTTTATAAGTTTGGTCAGATGATGAACGAGCATGCAACGCTTTTTCATTACGGTCATGCGGATTCGGATTTACCTTGCACAGAGCATGTAACGGTTACCACCAATGACGATTTAAAAAAGGCTTATGGGTCTTACGATTGGCGTAAAGAATTCTTTAAGTATGACTTACAGGATCACGCGTATCAAACCTTTTATAAGAATGCAATTAAAGAGATTAATGAACGGTTTCAGCCTGGTGATTTTATCTTACCGTTCTGGGGGCATGGCGTAAGAAAGGTATGCGACGAAGTTCATGACAATACCAATAACCTTCGAGCCATTGTGGTTGAGCCAGGGATTGGATACGCCAACGGCCATTGGGCTAGGTTTAAAGTTTGGGAGAGCTATGCTATGATGCACGCTTATGGAGGGATGAAGCAAGTTGCTGAATGTAATCCCGATTGGTATGAAGCCGTGATACCAAACTATTTCGATCCTACACAATTTGAATTTAAGGACACTCATGAGAAAGACGATTATTTTCTTTTCTTAGGGCGAGTGTTTGAAGGTAAAGGAGTACACGTTGCAATTGATGTAGCTCGCAAACTCGATATTAAACTAAAGATAGCAGGTCAAAAAGATCCTAACTTTAACATTCCCCCTCATCCTAATATTGAATACATCGGTCATGCTGATGTTGAAACCAGAAAGCATTTAATGAGTAATGCAAAAGGTGCCTTTCTTCCAAGCACTTATTACGAGCCTTTTGGCGGTGTACAAATTGAATGCTTGTTAAGTGGTACACCAACCATTACAACCGACTGGGGAGCGTTCACTGAAAACAATCTTCACGGTGTAACAGGATATCGCTGTAGAACCTTTCAAGACTTTATCAGTGCTACAAGGAAAGTGGCCGCTGGAAGTATTTCTTCTCGTGATTGCAGCAGGTGGGCAAACAACTTTACCTTAGATAATGTACGCCCTCGTTACTTAAAGTATTTTAACGATGTACAGGGGATATTTAAAGGAGAGGGTTGGTATACATACAACGATTCCAATGACTCACTAAACGCACTTAGTATGAATTACACTCGTGATCATTATTACGACTAAACAGTGAATTTTACTATTTACATTTGTCTTGAAATGTGATAGAATATTTTTATTATGGAATGCATTAATTGTTACAAACCAGTGGCTGCTGCTAGAATTGCAGCAGGATATAGTTATTGTATGGCTTGTGCTGAGCACGTGCCTCAAGTAAAAGGAGTTATGGTATGGGGCCATAAGACTGCAGGAGAGATGCAAGTAGTGTCTCCCGACCAGTTTAGTGAGCACCGCAAATACAGCCCTTATGGTAAGAACACTGGAATGGGTTCAGGCGTAAAGCGAGCTACGAATAGCGCAACAGCGTGATTAAGCTTCAAGCACATCTACAATATACCGAAGGATTTTACTCCGCACAATATCTTCTTCACCAAAGGTAAGATTGAAGATTCCTTTATCCACAGCGTCTTCTCTTTCAGCAAACTTGTTAAAGATGTCTGCATATCCACTTGCCTTTCCAATGTCTGCTTGCTTTAAATCTCCGCAAACAGCATAACGAGTATCCTTACCAAATCGTGTTAGGATGGTGACAAGCTCAGCATATGTAAGGTTCTGCGCTTCGTCAATAATCACAAAGGAATTGTTGAACGTCAAGCCCCGAACAAAGTTAACTGGTATAGCACTGAGTATGCCATCTTTCATCAGTTGATTGGCAACCCCTTGACCACTGATCTCTGCAACCTTTTCAATAAGCGGCATGGCATAAGGAAGGAACTTATCATCCACTTCGCCGGGGAGCGCACCAAGTGACCGACTCGCACTTTCAATTACACTTCGGATATAAACGATATTTGATATCTGATCTGCTTTTAATAACTCCAGCGCAGCAAGAACCGCAAGGTAAGATTTTGCACTACCAGCAGGTCCGTCAACAAATCCTATCTTTGTTCGGTTATCACAAAGTCCGTCTTTAAACGCAAGATGATTCTTTGAAAAATAGAAAGGCTTTCTAATAACAAAATTGGTCAACCAATTCTCTTGAAGAGTGTCCTCGATTCCAGCGTCTTTAAGTTCTTCAAGTTTAAGATTGCGTTCTGCCTTTTTACGAGCAGTTGGTTTGGTTGATTTTGTTCTTGACATGGTATTTAAATTATTTATAAAATAGGTTGATTGAGGGTCCTTTTACTATAAATAATAATATGCGATCAGTCACCACCTGCATCCTCTCTGTTCTGTTCACATTCATTTCATTTATTTCAGTTGTTATACCCTACAAGGATAAACCTAAACCTGTGGCAGAACCTTCTTTTGACCAAACAAAAACTTTAGTATTGGCAAGTACTGACCTGTTTGGTTTAATGGAAAACAATCCCTTTACAGCTGTGGGTTTATACACACTAACAGCAGATGGAAAATCCAATGCCGTTTTTATTCCCAGTTGGAATGACATAGAATATACGCTGGGGCTGACCGGTGACCAAAGAAGATACTATATCTTTAGCAAAGTAAAAGATGCTTTAAATCGCGACGGAATTTGGCAGTTGAGGATTGTTCCTCTCGCGAAAAGCACCAATGCTAAAGCTTAACTCTTTTCTTCTACAAGATTGCCAACCTTAATGGGTTTGACCTGTTCGGTTTGAACTTCTTATACGATTCGGTGGTAAAGCATATCCTTATCGTTGAACTCCCAGTCGCCGGCATTAAAGTAAGGCTTTTTGCTGAGCTTGGAATATTCGTCGGAAGAAATTTTATTTGTTTTGGCAAGCTGTGCCTTGGTCATTTCTTTAAGGTTGCCAGATTCTTTACCTAGAATATAAGAATGTAAATCTTGCATTGTAGCATGAAGACCGCTCAGTTTATTTTGGAACCACTCAGGATAACTACCGCCGTTAATAAGTATGTCTCGCATTTCAGTAGAAGCATGACAGATAAAGTTAAGCTGAGTCAGAGCCATCGCAAGTTCCTTTTCGTTTGGAAGGTTAAGGGGTTCATGCGCGCCTTCAGCCCAAGTCGACGTGCTTTCTTCTTCTTCCGTTACTGATTCTTGTGGCTTCAATACTTCATATGCTGCAGCAACAAGTGGATCTTTTTTGGTATAGTCCTGAGAATTTTTCATATAACTATTTATAACAAATCCCATTTTATTATTTACAAACTTTTTAAAAAATGGTATAATAGTTTTATCAATTTAAAAGATACTTTATTAGCATGACTCACGTACATCGAACAATACTTAAAAAGCCATACAAAGGCCATAGACATATGGCTCAACTGTGGTACAATTACGACAAAACGATATATCCTTACTTAACTAAAATTGATATGTATAGAATAGAAAATGGTATCATCGGCAAATGTGTTTCTACTGTATCAGAAGATGCAGTCGGCGAAGATAAGCTAACACTAGATGATAGGCTCACAGGTTTGTTAATACTTATTGACGACGGTGTGGTGGACAACATAATTGAAGGCCTTTACTAAATATGAAAGTTATTGCTATTGCAGGAAACGCAACATGCGGCAAGGATACCCTTTACCGTGTATTATACAGTGAGCTGGAATCGGTATCAAAGGTAAAAAGAATTGCCTTTGCTGATGCTCTTAAAGATGAAGTCAACGATTTTCTGATAAGGACTGTGGGTATCAGTGCTTGGACTACTGACCCTGATGAAAAGAAAGTTATTAGAAAGTTTTTACTTTTTTGGGGTACTGAGTTTAGACGTTGTCAGGATGATATGCATTGGGTAAAGTTGTCTGCAAGAAAGATGACGGATCCAGATACCACTTATATCATTACTGATTTGAGATACGAAAATGAATACAATTGGATTAGAGAAGTTGGCGGTAAGGTGATATTCCTTGATCGGTATATCAACAAAGAAGGAACCCTTGTAGCTCCAGCCAATCATTATGAAGCAGAGAATAACAAGTTCTTAAAGGCCAATGCTGACCTACATCTAGCATGGCCAACCTTTGATAAAGATGACGATGCATCCCGACGCGACTTTGTTAAACAGCATGCGTCTCAATACTTAACCTTTTAAACAAACCAACATGAAAACAAATCCAAAGCTCTGCTTTATTGATACTGAAACAACTGGTCTCTGCTCAAAGAATAATAACATCTTTCAGATTAGCGCCAAGATTACCAATCCCGACGCAAGTGAAATACTTGATCAAATTAATCTAAAGTTTGTTCCACACTCACTACAAAGCTGCGACCCTGGTGCACTAGAAAAGACGGGATATACGATTGAAGAACTTGGTTCGTTTTCTCTTTCTTCTTCTGATGCCTTTAAGCAGTTTACCGATTGGCTTGCAACTCACGTGAATCGTTTTGATAAAAAAGACAAGCTTCAATTCCTTGCCTACAACGCTCCGTTTGATGTTGAGTTTGTCAGGCAGTGGTTTTTGAAGAATAACGATAATTACTTTGGTTCCTTTTTCTGGAATCCTGCTATTTGCGTTATGCAAGCCACAGCGTGGTTTGTCCAAAGCGTTCGAGGCGCATTTCCCAATTTCCAACTTGGAACCATCTGCAAATGTGCTGAGCTTGGATGGGACGAGGATTCGGCTCACGACGCAGACTATGATGTCACAAAAACAGTAGAGCTTTATCGGTATTTAAGGGAAAACCTCTCTCAGCTGTGATATTTCGCAGATTTACTGATATATCCATTTCCTAGTGCCGAAATGTAAGAATTTGTGCCAAAACGGATACAGATTGAAAAAAATGTGAAAAAATATGAAAAAAGTGGGTTTTTATAGCATTTTGCTATTTACATTTATCCCAAACTGTGTTAGAATAATATAGTAACGGAAAATCTACCACAGATTATGAAATACCAATTCGCCCTTCTCCACAAACCAACATCAAGCCTCCGCCTTTGGGGTAACTCATGGCATCTTGATTATTTGCGGAAAATTGCGAATCGCTCTGCTGACTACGAGGTTATCTCGCTGGACAGTAAGCAGGTTATTAAATAATCCGTGTAAGTAAAAACAACAAACCACCTATTATATTATGTCACTCGAAAGAGCAAATGAAATGGTCAAGTTCCTCAAGAATCTTGACGGGAAAAGAACAGATGCCGGCAAACCCGCTGGATTCAAGGCTCGTGAAATGTACGACCACGGAATGACCTACGGGGTCACCAATATGGAGATGCTGCAAACCTTCCTTGGTAAGGAGCGTGCCATTAGCCGAGGTCGATACCTTCCTGAGGAACTTAGCGAAGAGCGGATTCAATCTGTTCCCAAAGCCAAAATTTCTAAAGTAACCCGTAAGCGAAAGGTTACCAAGAATGCAGTGGTTGCTGCTGTGCAAGCTTCCAAAAACTTTACCCCTTCTGCTCGTAATGCCGATCGGTTGGCGATGATTAAGGAAATCGCCCAGCAAAAAGAAGCTGAGGAAAGGGCTGAAACCGAAGCTGAAGAACTTGGTAATCAAGAAGAGAAAAGTTTTGAGAAAGGAGATTCCGCTGAAGAAACTTGCTTCGAGTTCGAGCAAATAGGATACACTCAGGATGACGTTGATGAAGAAGTCTCTTTGATGGATACTTACCTTTAATTAAATTATGATGCTGTCACCTATTGAAATTATACTAATATCATCTACGGTCTGTGCGACCATTGGAATCTTTCACCATCACCTTTGCCAATAACTATATTATGAAATCCAATATCCTTCTCTTTGCCTTAATTTTATTCCCTGGGATTGCTCTTTCCATTGCACCCAAGAAGCGGGACTTTGTAGACATTCAGCCTGTTAAGGTTGTAAAGAAAACCGCTTCTGAAAGGCGTGCTATTCACAAAGCCGAGCTTTATTACTATGGTCCGTTTGGAAAGATTGAATTGCCTACCGAAGGGTCTGAGCCTGAGAATACGTTGTTCCCTACCCCTTCACTTAACTGGACGGGTCGGTAATGATCTTTGTTTACAACGTCTTTTATAACGGCCATCCAATGGGTCAGGTTAAAGCGTATTCTGAAAAGGGCGCAATAGACCACGTTTACGGAAAGACTGGTGGCGCTAGTGCGTACACTGGTAAGGCTCGAAGATTGTACTCAGTAGCCAAAGTATAATTTGTTTCTTAAAATTGTATTTACATTTACTTAAAAACCTGTTAGAATATTATAATGGAATTAGGACTCTGCTGCTTGCTGCACAACAACAAGGAATACAAATTTAGGACCTACACAAGGGCGAGAATGGAAAAACTTTCCTTTCACGATGCCAGATTGAATGTACATGAAGTCCTGACTCACAACACTGTAATGTTGGGTAAGTTTTTCGATTACTGCCGAGATAATTCGATTAAATCCTATAGGCTAAGCTCAGATCTTATTCCTCATTTTAAGTATATTACTGAGCGGGGATTAATAACCGATACCGAACTTCAAGAGTTTTTATCAGCCTTTGGTTCGCACGACACAAGTAATATCTGTCTTTCTCAACACCCTGGCCAACACGTTGCATTAGGGTCAAACCGTCAAGAAGTTATTGATAATGGTATTGCTGATTTAAGGTACCACAAACTGATTCAAGACGCAGTTGGATTTAAAGAAATGAATATTCATTTAGGTGGAGCATACGGTGACAAGCCATCAGCTAAAGAAAGGTTTATTGAAAACGCAGAGGAGTTTAAGGATTACCTGACCATTGAAAATGACGAGCTAACCTACAACATTGATGACTGCCTTGAGGTATCGGAAAGAACTGGCATTCCTGTTACTTTTGATTTGCATCATCACCGCTGTCACATGTTAAAACCCGAATACAAACCGCTTCGTTCAGATCAAGAATACTTTCAAGCTGCAAAGGAAACTTGGATCGCAAGTGGAAGAAATTACATGCGTATTCATATAAGCTCACCAAGAGTTGAATATACAACTGCGGCAAAATCCAGACCACATCACGACTTTATTAACCCTGGAGATATTCCATCTTGGCTTTTAAAAGAAGCTGAAAACTTTCCAGTACACGTTGACGTAGAAGCCAAAGCCAAAGAAAAGGCCATTCAAGAACTCACAGAAGCCTTGGCTTTATAAAAGTTTGGTATAATTAGTTATATGAAATTTGGTAAAATCATAATGGATATAGAAGACGCTCTTTACGATGGTATCGAAGAGTTTAAAAAAGATTCTGCACGTCTTGATTGGCTATTAGAAAACAATAAGATTGCCTTTGATTGTGTCAGCCGTGACGACATTGATGCGGTTATGGAGCTGAGTAAATTTATTGATAACCTTAAATCAAAGACGCCTGAAAATAATTAATTATGAAAGTAAACATTGGAGATCCAACTAAAAGCAAGCAAAAGGTTCGTGTTAAAATCGACAAGCACGACACATGGAATATGGATCAAACACTTGCGTATATTGTTGTACCCATGCTGAAACAACTCGCTGACACGACTCACTCCGGCCCTCCTGTTGACATGACAGACGTTCCAAACTCTTTCCGCTGGAAGGAGGCACACGCTTACGGTGAAGGCGAAATAGATCCTCTTTACTTTGACCGCTGGTCTTGGGTATTAAATGAAATGATCTTCGCATTTGAAGCTAAGATAAATCCTTCCTTTGAGGATGAGTACTTTACAGACGATGGTTACGACGCAGCTGGAATGGAAAAGCATCAGAAAAGAGTTGCCAACGGATTCCGTCTTTTTGGAAAATACTACGAATCACTTTGGGACTAGGATATGGAAAAAGGTAAGCTGAAGATATTAACAAAGCCTGAGGAGCAGCACGTACAAATTAATTGGCTGGTTCACTTTATGTATGAAAAAGAAAGGTATGCACTTTGGTCGTCTTCTAGTTCAGAAGTACCTTGCGAATATATCATCTATCATTACGATTCCTCTCGGCGAGAAGGACTTGGCTCAGAGGTAAATTCCGACGATCCAAAGTTCGAAGAGCTATACGAATACATACACGAATACCATACAGAATTTAAACACTATAACCTTGACCCCGGCCAAGAGTTTATTATTAAAGAAGATTAAAGCATGATAAAAGTAACCGATAGAAAAGCTTTTTTTAAATACATTCGAAACATTATTGACAAAGACATTACTGACTATGAAGATATCGTCAGTCGCCGTCAACTTGAAACGTATTTAAGAATAAAGGAAAGTCATAAGATCAGACTCCTTAAAGTTGAAGAAGAAGAACCCGAAAAGGCTGTTCTGTTTTGTAACAAAGGTGTTAAGATTAACTATGACGGTCTTGTAACATGGAACACAACCACAGGTTTTTATCCAATTGACTGGTCACCGTTTAGTGGAAAAGAAGATGAATAATATTGAAATAGGATTTTTAATTGGAGTCGTTTGTATGATGCCCGTTATATACTTTATTTGGACCCTGCCGCTTAAAGATTAGAACATGAAAACAGAAGAAGAAAAACTCAGTGAAAAGTTGAAAACACTACTTGGTGCGTATGTACTTGAGGTAGAGTTTATCAAGCAAAACGGAGATACACGAAAGATGTCTTGCACAACAAAGTCAGACAAGATTCCAGAAACGCATCAGCCGAAAACCGAAAATGTAACAACACTTAATGAAGGTGTGCTGCGAGTATTTGACGTTGAGGTTGAAGGATGGAGAAGCTTTCGTGTGGACTCTGTAAAATCATTTGGCCTTAAAGAAAAGGTATAACACATTGGAGTGGTAGTTCAGTTGGTTAGAACGCCGGCCTGTCACGCCGGAGGTCGCGGGTTCGAGTCCCGTCCACTCCGCCATTAAGATATAAAGGGGGATGCGTAAGCATCCCTTTTTTCGTTTAATAAATACACCAGCAATGGAATCCTACGCTATACACGCTTCTTCTCGTATTAAGTGGCAGGCAAAGCTCGCGCTAATTATAAAAGAGGGATTGGCCAAGCATGGTGTTAATGCGGTTATAACAGACAACCGAGATAAGGTTTCAGACACTTCTCTTATCTTAGGGCCCAACGTATGGAAAAAGGTTGAAGCTAAAGGTAATTACATAATGTTTAACCGAAAGTTTTTGGGTTTTAATGCTGAAGATGTACACGAAAATGTTGCGATAAGCTGGGATGGATTTAACGGCAGAGGAACCTTTTGTGTTTCAGACCTTGATGAAAATAGGTTAGCACGTTATGTAAAAGACGAAGAGATTCTTGACTATAAGGAAAACATGGGTGGTATTAATTTGTTATGTGAGCAGCATGATCTTGGTCGTAGTACTGATTGGAAAAACATCAATGAATTTTACGATTATATTTACGAGCGGTATAGGAATGTTGCTGTTAGAAAAAAGATTAGTCCAGAAAACGTTGGAGTTGAAACGTGGAAACAACAAATCTTAAAAGAACTTGAAGATGTTAAAACCGCTCACATATTAAACTCAACCGTATCTGCCGAGCTAACAATTTTTGGAATACACGTTGCGTCCCATGATATAGGCGATCCTTGCTATGCACTAAAAGGTAAAGAGGATAAACGCATGGAGTTACTCACTTACTTAGCTCATTGCCAATGGCATTATTCTGAGATAAATAACGGTGAGTGGTGGGATAAATTAAAAAAGAAAGTAGGACCGCAATTACATGAAATCTAAATATGGTATACGACACAAGCACGGCCCTGGTATGGAAATTACTACAATGATTGGGTGTCCACTCAAGTGTACGTTTTGTCCGCAAACACCTCTTATTAAAAATTATAAAAATCCAAATAAGTTTCTTACAGTTGAAAATTTTGAAACGGTTTTAGATAAGCTGCCGAAAGAAGTAAGAATAGATTTTAGTGGAATGGCTGAACCTTGGGCCAATCCTGATTGCACGGATATGTTACAGCTTGCGCTCGAAAAGGGATTTAACGTTGCGGTGTATTCAACCCTTTACAAGATGACTGAAGAGGACATTGATCGGGTTTACGATTTAACTATAAAACATCAGTCTCAAATTATGAAATTCGTAATGCATATGCCAGATGCTCATAACAATATGAGAGGATGGAAATACAGTGAGACGTGGGAAAGAGCGTTTAAAAAGTTTTACAACATGTCGTCAGAAATTAAAAACTCCCCAGCTCGAGGAGTGGATACAATGACTATGGATATGAATGCCAAAAGGTTTCATGAAGACATGATGCATATCCCTGAAGCTCACCACGCCCAGAGCGATGGAAAGGGCTTTACTACTTTTGCTGCGCACGACAGAGCTGGAGTTCTTGATACAAAACAAGTGGAACGACAAGGTGATCAAGATGTAAAACAAATTCGCATTGCAAAACACGAACGTCCTCTTACTTGTAAATCAACTCCCTTTTACGATAGAAACGTTTTACTTCCTAATGGTGATATTGTATTGTGTTGTATGGACTATGCGTTAAAACATATTATTGGAAACTTACTCGAGCAAACTTACGAAGAAATGTTTCAGAATCCACAGTTTCTAGATTTGGTTAAAATGAATGAGACACCAGGATTTGATAAGTGTTCAATTTGCAAGTCTTGCACAAACATAACATACATTAAAACATGAAAGCCTTTTGTATAACAATCAAAGGGCATAAAGACTCTGAAGAGTTGTCGCTTAACTGTCTTAAAACCGCTGCTGAAGTCGGCGGCCTTGATGAAGTTACTATATTTGATGCATCCACGCCAAAGGATAAACCGTTTGAAGTGCTGGAATCTATGAACTTGTCGATCAGTAACAAGATGCGTATTAATCCAGATAAAAGATCTATTGATGCGCAGTGCGCTTGCTTTTTATCTCATTACAGACTATGGCAAAAGACCGTAGAGCTGGATGAAAACGTTCTTGTTTTAGAACACGATTCTATTTTCGTGGCCCCAATGCCTGACATCACGTTTGACTATTTGGTTAATTTAGGGAAGCCTTCTTACGGTATGAAAAGGTATCGTAAAGCGAATGGATCGGGATTGCAACCTTTTAGTCATGCGCATTTAAACGGTACTCATGGATATGCAATAACCCCTGCTGGTGCACAACGGTGTTTAAAGGATATAAAACAAAAGGGTGTTTGGGCGGCGGTTGATGTAGCTTTGAGCGCACGCTGGATACAAGAGTATCACCCTTGGCCAATCGAAGCCAACTCTTATTTTAGCACAATCCAATATAATAACTATATAAGCGCTGAGGAAAAATGATACACGAATGGATAAAAGAAAACTTACCTAAAGACTCGATAGTAGTAGAGTCAGGTACTGCGGGTGGATCTGACACAGTGTTTTTCTGTGAAACCTTTACGGACGGAAAGGTATATGGGTTTGAACCTATTAAGTTACCTTACTTAAAAGCTGTAGAACGAACCAAGAAATTTAATAATGTACATTTAGAAAACGTTGCCCTTGGTGAAAAGGCTGAAGTTAGTAAATTTTACGTATCATCTAATAAAGCTTCTTCTTCTCTACTAAAACCTACAGGCCATTTAACTGATCATCCTCGTGTTAGTTTTAATGAACAGATCGATGTTAGCGTAATTAACTTGGATGAATGGTCAAAGGGTATCGGTTTGGAAAGGGTGAATTTAATGTGGTTGGATATGCAAGGGTACGAATGGTTTGTACTAAACTCTTCACCAGACATTATGTCAAAAACTGATTATATCTACAGCGAAGTTGTTAAAACAGAGCAGTATGAAAATGGTATGGTGTACGAAGATTTTAAGAAGTGGATGTTAACACAAAACTTTGTAGTTGAAAAGGAGTTTACGTTTTATGATGACGGCGCGGGGAACGTGTTGTTTAAAAGGCAATGAGTCAAATCCCTAGAAAATACGAAGGTGAAACTTGTGTAGTTATTGCCACAGGACCAAGCTTAAACGATTCACAAATTAAATGTGTTAAAGAAGCGTCCGAGGCGGGTAACTGCCGAGTAATGACTATTAATAATTCGTATCAACTGGCGCCCTTTACAGATATTCAAATTGCTTGTAACGATAACTGGTGGGATCATTACTGGAAAGAAGATAAAGTTTTGCGCGAGATAAAGGCAGACAAATGGACCCGTTACGAACATCAATCAAAGCAGTTTGGTATAAGTTATATTAACAGCATTGAAAAGCAAGGACTTTCTCTCGATCCTGCGCTGGTTCATATTAATAACGGCAGCGGTCCAATGGCAATAAACTTCGCCACCCTTTACGGATTTAAAAAATTGTTATTGCTTGGTCACGATATGAAATTTGCAAAAGACTATGACGGCAGAAACAAAATCCCTGGGTCTACGCCGCGTCATTACTTTGGAGAATATCCTAAAAGTATGCAACACTTTCCACGTAGTTCAGCTTCAGTGGATAAGAATGGAGAAATCATTGGTCTGATAAAGAACTATGTAGCGATGATACCAGACTTAAAGTCCCAGGGTGTGAAGGTAATTAATTGCACACCTGATACTTCACTAAAATGTTTTAGGCAGGCAACAATACAAGAAGCGTTACAAAATGAAAGTTAAATTTACAGATTGGTGGGGTGGTTGGAAGTGGCAAGAGTATCCTGTATGCAAAGAAATACTGCATGACAAATTAGGATGGGAAGTTGTTGAAGAGAACCCAGACATTATCTTTTACAGCGTATTTTTTGACAGAGGAGACAGGCTTTCAAAGTTTAATGGAACAGTTCACGCATGGGATTCAAAGTATGCTAACATTCCAAAGGTATGCTTTTCTGGTGAGTCAATGACTGATGAATGGATAGATCGCATTCTTTCTCGTGGTGATTACTTAATGTATTCAAAACGAGTTGATCACCCACGGTATCTTAGAGTAACCGAAATAGAAACAAATCCACTTTTTAATATTAAAGAATTGTTGGCTGAACCTGTTCCTGAAAAAACAAAATTCTGTTCTTTTATCTACAACTCACGCGTTTCCCCAAGGGAAAATTTTTGTCGGCAGTTGATGAAATACAAAAAAGTAGACTGTCTTGGTAAGAGTTTAAAAAATGCTGATTCGGCCGTTCTTACAAAAAGATACGAAGGCCTGTGCGGAAGTGGTATTGGGCAATCAAACATTAAAGCGATTCAACCTTATAAGTTTAACATTGGATTTGAAAATAAAATAATCCCTGGCTACATGACTGAAAAGTCTTGGTGGGGATTCCTTGCTAAAACAATCACTGTGTATTACGGAGATCCTACAATACACGAATCGTTTAACAAAGGAAGCTTTTTATACCGTGGCGATTATGGTAACGATCAACAACTTATAGACGCAATCATTGAATTGGATAATGATGAAGCGGCTTATAATGAAATGATAAATACATATCCAATTCGAGATAAAGCTATGGCTAATCCCGATTATATAACAGACTTCTTTAAAGGTATAGTATGAAACACGCTCACGAATACGACAAAATGACCGATGCGTCATTAATGGAAAAGGTTAAAAAGGGATGGAGAAGTAATGAAACACCTTGCGGTTCAGGGTCAGAACTTGAAAACGCTAAGTACATAATAAACCTTTTGCCTCAGCTTGTCTCTGAGTATAATATCAATTCTGTGTCTGATGTTGGAGCAGGAGATTTAAATTGGATTCAACACGTGGATTTAAAATGCAAATATGAAGGATATGATTTGTATCCACGGCATGAAGATGTTATTCAGTTTGACGCAACCAAAGAGGTTGTACCTCAAAGCGATTTAATTTTATGTCGTCACGTACTCAATCATTTGTCAATTCAGTACTCAGAGTTTATTCTTTCCAATTTTAAAGAAAGCAAATCTCCATACTTACTAATGACAAACTTTGATAAGCAAAAAGATTATTGGCAGCAATACAATTTAAAGATGGAAACGTATGGTTATAAAAAGATAAAAACCTACGAGGAATGCGACAAATGGGAACTGGAATTATATGAGTCAGATAATACAATCAACTAAACTTATAAACGGAATTGACTTAAAGACTCCCCCGCTTCCTGAGCCGGTGAGATCAACCGTTGGTGAAGTGCCAGAAAAAATTACTGTTGCCTGTGTTTGGTGGGGAACACTTTATGGAAAGGAATATGTAGAGAACCTTCGTAACTCAGTTGCTCGACATCTTACGGTTCCTCATGATTTTGTTTGTCTTACCGACAGAGATGACGTGCCTGAAGGAGTAAAGAAGATTCCGCTGGAACTCGGGCCTGAAGGCTGGTGGCAAAAAACCGCGCTGTTTAAGCCTGGCCTTTTTAGTGGTAAGGTTATGTTCTTTGACTTAGATGTTATTATAATCAACTCACTTGACAAGTTTGCTGCTACTGAAAATCCTTTTAGTTTAATTGAAAATTTTGGTCCTAATAAAAAGCATGCAGCCCATAACTCTTCTGTAATTGTTTGGACTCCTTCATCACAAACCGAAAAGATTTATACGCAGTTTTCAAAGGAAGTTACACAGGAACTTCACGGAGATCAATGTTGGATTTGGCGTGTTATGGATGAAGAAATAACCAACTATGAATTGGATTGGGTTGATAGTTACAAATACGGAAAGTTACCCGACTGGGTCAGGCGCACGGAAAACACTTCGGTTATTATCTTTCACGGTAATCCAAAACCGCATAACAATATAAGCGAAGACTTAAAGCAACACTGGAAATAATCTGCAGCCTTGCATGAAATTAAGTGATGCAGTAAAAGGGAAAGAAGTTTTGGTAGTTGGTAACAGCAGGTCTTTACTGCTACAAGATTACTCAGAACTTATTGATTCACACGAGTTTGTTATTCGTTTTAATCATTCAATTGCATACTTACACAGGTATGCTATAGGACAAAAATGCGATGCTTGGATATTTGCGATGATGCTTGAAAACTTATGCCAAGAAATTTATTCTAAAGCAGAAGTAAAGCCTGACCTTTGTGTAAGATACGATCGCCATCCTCCAGTAAATTTAGGACACGATTATATTCATCTTGACTGCGAGCCCAAGGATGTAGCATTGGCCATTGATACAAAAAAGGATCCAAGTGTAGGGATATCTACCATTTGGTATTTACTTAATAAAGCTTTTCCTGCAAAGATTAAACTTATAGGGTTTGACTCATTTAAAAAAGCAAACTTTTACAGAAAAAGAATAAGCCGTAGTGTAGAAAAACGCCACCAAGCCAAGGCTGAAGAAAGATACTTAAACAAACAAAGTGAAGAAGGAAATATAATTTTTTTAGACAGATAATAAATGATTTGTATAAATATTTTTAGAACTGATAAAAACAAACTGTTCGATTAACACAAACAAAGAAAACAATATGGAACAACTAATCGCATTCGTACAAGACGAAGTATGGTTTAACTGGGCAACTGCTATTATTGCGGCTGCTGCTGTTATTACTGCCTCTACCCCAACACCAGCTCAAGGATCCAAGCTTGGTTATGTTTACTGGGTTATTGACTTCCTTGCTCTGAACATTGCTAAGGCAAAGGACAAGGGCGAAGAATCGGAGTAATTAAGTAAGTAATTGTATATGATGGCTATAAT
>TARA_B100001093_G_scaffold216504_1_pt1 | contig 17958 bp, 20 predicted proteins | sample TARA_B100001093 | Tara Oceans TARA_B100001093 (sample SAMEA2623116) | marine metagenome | biome: marine biome (ENVO:00000447); feature: surface water layer (ENVO:00002042); material: "saline water (ENVO:00002010), including plankton (ENVO:xxxxxxxx)" | depth 5 m
TCGGAGAAACGATAGCAGACCTTCATCAGGATTTAAAAAAGATGATAAAAAAAGCACTTTTGGTGAGAAAAACGGATCACCTGGAAAATCTTTTGGATTTAAAAAAAAATTTAGTAGTGGCAAAAAAAAATTATTTAATAAATCTTCAAAAAAATCTTGGTAATTTATAATTTAGATCTTCTATTTTTCAGCTATCACAACAAGATTTTGTTCACCAAGCTGCTCAATTTTTAAATTCAATTTATTTCCTACCTTTAAAAATTGTTTTGGGTTCATTCCTGCGCCTACTCCCGGGGGGGTACCTGTTGTAACTATATCACCTGGTTGTAGTGACATAAAATTACTCAAATAAGATAGTATAAAATTCATATTGAAAATCATTTTACCCGTATTACCAGTTTGCATTCTTTTTTCATCAATATCTAAAGACATTGATAAATTTTGCACGTCTTTAAGCTCATCATGAGTTACTAAATAAGGCCCTGTTGGTCCAAAAGTATCTCCGGATTTTCCTTTGTCCCAAGTACCACCTCTTTCTATTTGCCACTCACGTTCACTTATATCATTCACTATACAGTAACCTAAAATATGATTAGGAGCATCTTTTTCACTTACATATTTTGTATTTTTTCCAATCACAAAAGCTATTTCGATTTCCCAATCTAATTTTTTAGAATATTTTGGTAATATAACATTATCATTAGGCCCAACCATGCAATTAGCTGCTTTGTTAAAGACAATCGGTTCTTTAGGGATTTCAGCATTCGTTTCAGCCGCGTGGTCAGAGTAGTTCAAACCAATAGCAAGAAATTTACCGGGCTTAGCAATACAAGATCCAATACGTGTAGAAGAAGATACTTCTGGCAAAGAATCTAAATTTATTTTTTTTAATTTATCTAAAGTATCAAAATTTAATGTAGATGGATTAAAATCTATAACATGTTGTGATAAGTCCCTAATTTTTCCATCTTTATCTAATGCAGCTGGCTTTTCTTTTCCCGGTTCACCAAATCTTAATAACTTCATTTTATTCCTTTCACTTGATTAAATTGTCATACCACCATCAACAGAAAAAGTATTTCCTGTAGCAAATGAAGACTCATCACTAGCTAGATAAATTGCAATCGCTGCTATCTCTTCTGGCGTTCCTAATCTACCCATAGGCTGTCTGTCTATAAAGTCTTTTTTTGCTTGAACAGGATCGTTGCTGGCACTTACTCTTCCTTCCCATGAAGGAGTATGAACTGTTCCTGGAGCTATAGCATTACACCTAATATTTTGTTTAACATAGTCTGCTGCAATTGATTTAGTTAAACCGATAATAGCTGCTTTTGATGCACCATAAACGAATCTAAATGGCAGACCTCTTATACTCGAGGCTATTGATGAAACGTTTATTATACTTCCTTTATTTTGTTCTAACATTTTAGGAATAATTGATTTAATCATCATGTACATAGATTTAACATTTACATTAAAAGAAAAATCCCAGTCTTTTTCTTCACAATCTAGAATTGTTCCATGATGAACAAAACCTACAGCATTAAATAAAACATCTACTTTTTCATAGGTTTTAACAAAAGTTCGAATTGCGTTATTATCTGTTGAATCAAGAGTGTAAACTTTAATTTTTGGAAATTCCTCATTTAGTGTTTTAAGAGTTTTTTCATTTAAATCTGTAGCTGTGACATTTGCTCCTTCGTTATGAAAAGCTATTGCCGTTGCTCTTCCAATACCTTGTCCGGCTGCTGTCACAATAATATTTTTATTTTTCAATCTGTTGTTCATTTTTTATTTATTCTTTCAATTTCTTTGTAGAGCGAACTATGATCTTCATTTGTATGCCCATTTTTAACTAGGTTATTATACATTTCTTTAACTAGAGTCGAGATAGGTAAATGCAGGTTAGAGTCATTAGCACAACTAATAACATTGTTCATATCCTTTAATTGTGTTGACGTTTTGCCTTTAGGCAAAAAATCTCTTCTAATCATTCTTTGACCATGAGTTTGCAAAATTTTACTATCTGCCCAACCACCCATTAAAGCTTTAATCATTTTCACTGGATCTGCTCCAGCCCTTTCACACAAAAGCACTGCCTCCGCTACTGCCCCAATCGTTACACCTACAATAATTTGATTCGCTAATTTTGAAATCTGTCCACTAGCTAAAGGACCAACTAGGGTGGGTTTGCCCATAGTTTTTAAAACATCTAAATGTTCATCAAATACTTTTTGTTCTCCACCAACCATAATAGCAAGTGTTGCCGCCTCAGCACCAGTTGTACCACCTGAAACTGGGGCATCTAAGTAATTAATATTTTTTAATTTTAAATTTGCTCCATGAAATTTTGCTGTTTCTGGTTTCACAGAACTCATGTCAATAATTGTAGAACTAGATTTGAGATTATCCAGAAATTCATTACTTTTCATGACTTGATTGACAGCTAGATCGTCTGTTAACATTGTAATAATGACATCAGAGTCACTTACAGAATCTTTAATTGATTTTGCTATTTCTGCGTCAAACCTTTTAAGTTGCTCTGCTTTTTCCGAAGTTCTGTTGTAAGCTTTTAAGGGATAGCCAGCTTTTAGTAAGTTTTTAGCCATGGGCAATCCCATCAAGCCGATACCAATAAATGAAATTTTTTTCATTTAATTTTTTAAATTATAAAAATCTTGTTTAAGTTCTACTATGATTAGATTATTCATGCTTTTAATATACAATTATTCCATTTATAAAGTTAATAAATATTTTAAATTTAAACATATTTACTAAATCAATGCCTAAAAAAATGCTAAAAAAAAAACTAAGAAGCCAGGAGTGGTTTGATAATCCTAAAGAACCAGGATTAACGGCACTTTATTTGGAGAAATATCTTAATTATGGACTAACCAGAAAAGAACTACAATCAGGCAGACCTATTATTGGAATTGCTCAATCGGGAAGCGATCTGTCTCCTTGCAATCGACATTTTCAAAAATTAAGTGTGAAAATAAAAAATGGAATTAGAAAAGCTGGCGGTATTCCAATGGAATTTCCAACTCACCCCATACAAGAAACTGGCAAAAGGCCAACTGCAGCTTTAGACAGAAACTTATCATACTTATCTCTTGTAGAAGTTTTGTATGGATATCCAATTGACGGTGTAGTCTTAACAACAGGATGTGATAAAACTACTCCAGCCGCCTTGATGGCAGCGGCAACTGTAAATATACCCTCAATAGTTTTATCAGGTGGTCCAATGACAGATGGGTACTATAATGGAAAGTTAGTTGGATCAGGTTCTGTAATTTGGGACGCAAGAAAACTTCTAGGAAAAGGTGAAATAAATTACGATCAATTCATGGACATGGTTGCTGCCTCTGCTCCAAGTATTGGACATTGTAATACTATGGGCACCGCTTCTTCTATGAATTCTATCGCTGAAGCACTAGGCATGTCTTTAACGGGTTGTGCGGCGATTCCTGCACCTTATAAAGAAAGAGGACAATTTTCTTTTGAAACAGGAAAAAGAATTGTAGAAATGGTTTTTAATGATCTGACCCCATCAAAAATCATGACTAAAAAAGCTTTTGAGAATGCAATCGTTGTTGCAAGTGCAATTGGTGGATCTAGCAATTGCCCACCGCACCTTTCAGCAATAGCAAAACATATGGGCATAAAAGTAAATTTAAATGATTGGCAAAAATTAGGCCACAACATCCCTTTACTTGTGAATTGCAAACCTGCAGGAGAGTATTTAATGGAAAAATTTTATCGTGGTGGAGGAGTACCTGCAGTTATGCAAGAGTTAATAAAAAAGAAAAAATTACACACTTATGTAATGACTGTTAGCGGTAAAACTTTAGGTCAGAACCTGAATATAAAAATTAATGTAGACAAGGATGTTATAAAGTCATTTGAGAACCCCATAGTTGAAAACGCAGGTTTCATTGTCATGAAAAGTAACTTCTTTAATTCTGCAGTGATGAAAACTTCAGTTATTAGTGAAGAATTTAGAGACAGATACCTATCCGATCCTGACAATCCAAATGTTTTTTCAGTAAAAGCAGTAGTGTTTGAAGGTCCAGAAGATTATCATTATAGAATAAACAGTAGCAAATTAAAGATAGATGAAAATTCAATCTTAATAATTCGTGGTTGTGGTCCAGTAGGTTATCCTGGTTCTGCCGAGGTCGTGAACATGCAACCACCTGATCGATTATTAAAACAAGGCATTAATGCTTTACCAACATTAGGCGATGGAAGACAAAGCGGAACTTCTGAAAGTCCTTCAATTTTAAATGTTTCACCAGAGTCAGCTATCGGAGGAGATTTAGCTATTGTCAAAACTGGTGATAAAATTAGAATAAACTTAAACAAAAGAAGAGTAGATCTTTTAGTTACAGCTGCAGAGTTTAAAAAAAGAAGAAAGAAGAAGAAAGTACCAAAATTAAAAAACCAAACTCCATGGCAAGAGATTGCTAGAAATACAGTTGGCCAATTAGAAGATGGCGCTTGCATTAACTCTAGAGGAATTTATCTTGATATAGCTAAAAAAAAAGGAATTCCCAGAAATTCTCACTAGCTTTAAAATAATAACTTTAATCTTTCCAGTCTGCTTTAGTCTTAGTTAAAAAAGCTTTAATACCAATTTTTGCATTACCATGATCTAACAAGGTATAAAAAGATTTTCGTTCTTCTTCCAATCCTTGTTCCAGGAATGCGTTTGTAGAAATTAACTTTTTTATTTCCATTAAACTTGATTTTGGTTTTTTGGCTATTTTTGACGCACATTTAATAACTTCTTCTAAAAAATTATTTTTTTCTAATAAAACACTTACTAATCCAAGTTCATAAGCACGCTGCCCTGAAATCATTTCACCAGAAAGACAAAGATAATTAGCATTGTGTTTCCCAAGGTAGTGCTTTAGTCTTTGAGTACCACCAATGCCTGGCATCAAACCTAAACTAATTTCAGGTTGTGCGAATTTAGCTTCTTTAGATGCAATAATAATATCACATATTAATGCAAGCTCCATTCCACCCCCTAAAGCATAACCTTCAACTGCTGCGATAATTGGGATTTTAATCTCTTTTATTTTGTCAAAATAGTTAAATAGCTCTTTTCCTTTAGCAGAAGCAGAGTTTAGTTGATTTAGTTCTTTGATGTCAGCTCCAGGTGAAAAAAGTTTTTGATTACCTTGGATTAAAATAACTCTAACTAGTTTGTTCAGCTCGAGTTCTTTTAGCCCTTCATAAATTTCTTTTGAAGTTTCAATATTTAAAGAATTCTTTTCTTCTTGTCTGTTAAGAGTAAGACAACCTATATGGTCATTTATTTGAGTAATTATGTTTTTATATTTTTTCAGAATTATTTATTAAAATTTTATTTTTAATATTGTAAAAATAATATCACAAAACATAAGAGATTGGGGTGCAACATATAACTTAGTAAAAGAGCATTTCATTAGGTAAAAAACGAAGTTATTAGATAAAATAAACTCATAATGAACACTTACTAAGTTTAATAAACCCAAAATGGAATAAGAGTTAGATTGTCCATGTAATATCTGTGTTATCAATCGTGTATGAGCGCCGAGCGTAAAAAAATTGAAAGTACTATTCCAAGTCAATTTCAATTAGATCAAAGCAGTTCTAATGAAATTACTAAAGATCTAGAAAAAAAAAAGAATACTAGCAGACCTAACATTGATCACATGCTGAAGAGAATAATCTCAGAAAGAAAAAAAGAAAAAAAAAGTGCACTAGCTATGATGGCTTTAGGCATATGTATTATGGCAATAATTTCACTTTATTTTACACAAGGCCTTTAATACTCAACACTAATCAACACCAATTAGCGATTGACTTAATTAATTTTTAAGTTTTATTTACCCATTTTGAACGTTTAAAATGAAATTATAAAATTTAATGATCACGACACCATCGTTATTAGTAAAAGATATTAAAAAAAACATTCTTGATAATTTTATAGAATACGCAAAATTGTTCACACCATTTCAGTCTGATTTCCTTTGTGGTCTATATAAAAGATATCAATGCCTAGATAATGGAACTTTAGTTTTATATTTCGCAAAGAAAACACATCAGGCGATTTTAAGAAAAACAGATTATGATTTAGATTACAATCTTAGCTTTGAAAATTTTTGGAAGAATCATAGTGAAGTTGAAGTTCCACACACAACTATCCTTAATATTGCAAAGGATGCAAAATTACCAAAAGAAACTACAAGACGAAAACTCTCAGATCTTACTAAACAAAAAGTATTAAATAAAAAAAATACAACTATTAGCTGGTTGCCGAGTGAAGATTACAAAAAATCGTATAACAAATTTATTAGTGAAGAAATTAAAAACGTAGCAAAGCTAACAAAATATGTAACTGATAAAAACAATCTTAATTTTACTACTGAAGATATAACAACTGAATATAAAAAAAGATTTTCTTTTTATTGGTTTCACTATTTAGACGTACAACTTAAATGGATGAATTTATGGAAAGCAGTATTTAACGATCACGAGATCGCTTTAATATTTATGCAGTTTTCAACTTTGTTATCTTCCAAACTTTTACAAGGCAAGATTGTATCCCACAATACGCTTTATTCTGAACCGGAATTTATTAAAAACCTACCTCAAGAAAAAGTAAGCGTAAGTGCTACATCTATATCCGATATTACTGGCATACCAAGAGCAACCTGTATAAGAAAACTTAATCAGATGGTTGAGCAAAAAATAATTTCACAAGATAAAAATACTAAGAGATATTATATTGTGCCAGAAGCTTTTAAGAAAAATTTAATCTCAAAAGACTTAACAGACCAAGCGACTGAAATTTTTAGTAATTTTTATTTTATTTCTATAAAAGCTTTAGTTTCTAAAATTTAGAGCTAATTAAAGCAAAAAACGCAATAGCAAAAATTGAAAAAGCAATCATTTTTGCGTTAGAGTAAATATTTGATTTTCTAACTTTATTTAATCTTTGATTAAGGACATCAATACTAACTCTATTTTTTATCTTATTCTCATCTCTGTACATGTATTTAAACTTTTCAGAGTTAATATCAAAAATAACTTGGCCTTTAGTTTTCATAGTAATTATAATTGAATTAGATTGAGAAGGAAGAGTCAATAGAGGCCTAAAATAATTTTTAAAGCAATTTTTACAGTAATGGCTTAACTCTTCATGTATTGAACAATACCTTTTCTTAATTTATCGAATATTTCATCGATATGCTTTTTTTCACAGACAAAAGGGGGAGCAAGTATTAATGCATCTGCTGTAGCTTTAAAATTAATACCATTGGCATAACAAGCTTTATAAATTTGAAAGCCAGCCTTGCCAGGTTTATCTTTCGTACGAACATCAATTCCACCCATCATACCGTAGCCTCTTATGCTTTCAATGCAATCTAGGTCTTTTAAAGAGTGGAGAGCATCTTGAAAATAAGGAGACATTTCTTTTACTCTTTTAAAAATATCCTCTTTTTCAAAGATATCTTGCACAGCTAAAGCTGCTGCAATAGCAATTGGAATTCCTGAATAGGTATAACCATGAAATAATTCAATTGAACCATCTGGTGAAGAATTAACAATCGTATCATAAATTTTCTCTCGAGCAGCAACAACTCCCATAGGCACAATACCGTTAGTTGTAGCTTTCGCCATGGTCATGATATCTGGAGTAACTCCAAATTCTTGTGCCGCAAACGCAGATCCTGTTCTCCCCCAACCTGTTATCACTTCATCGTAAATTAAAAGAATGCCGTGCTTGTCACAAATTTTTCTAAGACGATTCAAGTATCCTTTTGGTGGAATTAAAGTTCCGGTTGAACCTGCTATAGGCTCAACTATGCAAGCTGCAATTTCACCTTGATATTTATTTGCAATAACCTCAAGATCATCAGCTAATTCTGCCCCTGTATCTGGTTGGCCTTTGACAAATTTGTGTTCAGGTAAAAAAGTATGACGCATGTGTTGAACACCAGGCATTAAAATATTAGCACACATTTCTTTATAATTATTAAATCCTCCAACTGACAGGCCACCAATATTCATCCCGTGATAGCCTCGATCTCTACCCACAAATCTAAACTTTTTCTTATCCCCCTTAGCAGCATGATAAGCCATAGCAATTTTTATTGCCGACTCAACCGCTGTCGAACCACAAATAGTATAGAAGATTTTGTTTAGGTCCTCAGGTGTATGTTTTGCAATTTTTGTTGCAAGCTCAAAAGATCCACCAAATCCTTGATTGAAAGGCAAAGTATAATCTAATTCCCGAAGTTGCTTACTAACTGCTTGTATTATCTCCTCTCTACCATGACCGAGAGGATTACAAAATAAACCCGAGCTAGCATCAATTAATGTATTACCTTCATGAGTGGTTAAATAAACTCCTTTAGCACTCGTAATTAATCTTGGATTTTTTTTAAAGTCTCGGTTAGCCGAAAAAGGCATCCAATGTTCATTTAATGAGTTGGGTATATTTGTTCTATGCGTGCTCATTTCTAATTGCAAACTAACGAATTGTTTGAATAATTCAATCTCTATTATATATAAAAATTGTGATTTATCTTTCTCTTTTTGTAGTTTCTTTTTTAGCAGCTACTATTTTACCTGCTTCAAGCGAATTAACACTTGCAGGCTTGTTGGGCACCAAAGACTATAACGCATTAGCTCTTCTAATAAGCGCAAGTTTAGGAAATATTTTAGGCTCAGTTTTTAATTGGTTCCTAGGTTTTTATTTATTACAAAGCATCAATAAAAAATGGCTTCCGTTAAACCAAACTCAAATTAACAAAGCATCAATTCAGTTTCAAAAATTTGGTCTTTGGTCCTTATTATTTGCCTGGTTACCAATTGTAGGCGACCCGCTTACTTTTGTAGCTGGCATATTAAAAATACGTTTTTATATTTTTTTGGCTTTAGTCTCTGTAGGAAAAATAGCTAGATATTTTTTTATTTTCTATTTAATAAATATATAAATTTTTATTATCAAGATTATTTTTTCCATAGAAAAATTCCACTACCCAAACCTAAAAGAATAGCAGATATGATCCACGCGTACTCGTACTCAGAAAAAAAAATAAGCAAAGATAAAGTAATTATGATTGACCCTTTAGTTTTATTATTCATTATTTTGATGACCCCTTGAGTATTTTTAAAATTTTCTTATGTAAGTTTTTATTAGATGTTGCCAAAATATTTCCACCTTTTTCTGCTGGTTCATTTTTCCAATTTGTAACTATAGCTCCCGAGTTTTTGATAATAGGTATTAAAGGTAATATATCATAAGGTTTTAAATTTGCCTCAATCACAGCATCTACTTTACCCTCAGCTAAAAGACAATAGTTTAAAGCATCAAATCCTGCCAACCTAAAAGACCAACCAAATTTTTTTATAATTTTCTTTTGTTTTTCGTAACTAAGCGTTCCATGGAAATTTCCAATAATTTTAATTGTTTTTAAATTATTGTTGCTAGAAGATTTTAAATTAAATTTTTTATTATTTTTAAATAAATAAGCTTTTTTCTGATTACTAATATAATATTTATTAAGTTCAGGAAAATTAGCTAAACCAATAATTGACTTATTTTGAAAAGAGAGACCAATTAAATTTGACCAAGTAGGTGCTCCAATAATAAAAGCTCTAGTTCCATCAATAGGGTCAATACACCATTGATAATCATTTGAAGAAAATTTGTCCTCAAATTCTTCTCCAATTATTGAATCATTTGGGAATGATTTATGAATTAGCAACCTTATATACTTCTCAAAACTACGATCAAGGTTTGTAACTGGATCAAAATCTTTTATGGTTTTTGATTTATTATCAACTTTATAACTAAGATTTGATTTATTTTTGTAAAAATTATTAAGTTTATACGGTAAATTTTTTAAAAATTTAAAAGGTATATTGTATTTCATATATCTATTTTAGTTAATTAACTAATATATATAAAAGTGACAAGTATTTATATTTGATTATTGGAAATTGTTTACAGAATTTAGTGAAATAAAATTTAACTAGGTTTATTTATCTTTTGTCTATCAATGTACGATATTATTTCAATACTAAGATTTAAAAAATCAATTACTAATTCTTCCGAAGGTCTAATATTTTTGACTTTAGCATCATTTCCAGGAACACCATCTACAGGAAGTAGAATGAAGTTTTTTTTATCAATACCCTCATCAATAATCTTAGCAATTGTTTTGTAGGAGTATTCAGGAAGATTTTTTGCTATTTCCTCTTTATATATTTCACGCCCAGCCTGATTAGAGTGAAAAATTTGAAGAAAAATTTTAGCTCTTTTTATATTTCCAAAGCACCAGTTTAGGCGCTCACTTTTTGTTCTTTCAGTAAAAGCATGGTGGATAAACTTTGATATAATATCTCCCAATTCAATGCAGCTAAATTTTTCTGATTTAAAGGGTAATTTATCTAATTTTATTTTAGAATTTATTCTTTGTTCTCTTTGTTTTTGTGCGTCCATTTTTTAAATCAACGTCTAGTTCAGAAATTTCTAAAAACTTTAGAATATCGTTTTTAGTTTTTAGCAATTTTGCAGCGTATTTATATTTTAATAATACACTTACAAATTAAAAGTAACATTTTCAGTCTACTTAATCTATATATTTATTAATACTCTAAACTTATTTGGGAATTTTTGAGAAAAAGTGTAAATTTAATGCAACGGCAGGACCCACTCCGAACGCAAATAATAAAGTTCCAATTCCAGCTATGCCACCTAAAAACCATCCCAACACAACAACAATTATTTCTATACAGGCTCTAACCAAGGCAATGGGTGCGTTCGTTTTTTTTTGCAAACCTGTCATTAAACCATCCCGCGGACCTGCTCCCAAATTAGCAATTAAATACATAGCAGTTCCAAATCCTATAATTAGGACTCCTACAACTACCATTAAAAATTGTAAAAAAAATACTTCGGGTTTTTTGAAGTAATGAATTGTTACATCAATCATAATGGCGATAATGATAAAGTTGATTATTGTACCTATGCCCATTTTTTGATCTAAAAAAAACCACAACAGTAAAACTAAAAAACTCACTAAAAAAGCAATCGTGCCCACAGATAAATTCAGATTGACAGCTATTCCTTGATGAAGAACATTCCAAGGCGATGCACCAATACCAGAGACAATTAGTAATCCCTCACCAAAACCAAAAAAAAATAGGCCTAAACAAAGATAAAATAAAGTTTTCAAAGAAGGCTTGAAATTAGAAGAAGATTTTGAGCTCCATGAGAGTTTAGGTATATTTTTAATTCTTAAAAACATTGACTTATTTATCAAATGTACAAAGTATACACAATCAACATATTGTTCTATATTTATTCATTATGGCTCTTAAAAATTTTTTTGAATTTAATTTTGAAAGTTTGAAACTCTTTTTAAATCAAGATTTAGAAATAGAAAAAACAAAAGTTTCTATGCGTAGCAAGCAAATTTGGCAGTCAATTTATAAAAAAGGGTCTTTCGAAATTAATAATTTAACCACATTTCCCTTAGAACTAAGATCTAAACTAAATAGTTTAATTAGTTTAGAGAGACCGAAAATTGTAAAAACCCAAACTTCGACAGATGGGACTATCAAATGGTTGATTAAACTTTTTGACGGCAATGAAGTCGAATGTGTCTATATTCCTGAGAAAACTAGAGCAACGCTTTGTATATCTTCACAAGTGGGCTGTACTTTAAATTGCAGATTTTGTCATACAGGCACTCAACGTTTGGTTAAAAATTTAAGCTTTGCTGAAATTGTTAATCAAGTGATGATTGCCAAAGAACAATTAAAGGATTGGGATGAACAAAAAAAAATAACTAATATTGTCTTGATGGGAATGGGAGAGCCTTTTTATAATTATGACAATGTAAAAATGGCAGTTGAGATTTTAAAAGATATCGAAGGACTAAACTATGGTGTAAAAAAAATAACAGTTTCAACAGCGGGCATAGCTAATAAAATTCCTCAGGCTGCCAAAGAAATTGGTACTTATTTAGCTTTATCTCTTCATGCTCCAACAGATAATATAAGAGAGATGATTATGCCTATTAATAAAAAATTTAAAATTAAAGATCTGATTGATCAGTGCAAATACTATAGTTCAGTGGTTAAAGAAAAAATAACTTTAGAATATGTTATGCTTAGAGATGTTAATGATAGCATGGAATGTGCAAAACAACTTATAAAACTTATGGCACAATTCCCGTGCAAAATTAACCTTATAGAATTTAATCCTTGGCCAGGTGTTCAATACCTACCAACTAAAAGAGAAGACATGGAAAAGTTTGGTAAAGTTATTCAAGATGCTGGCTACGTTGCCACAATAAGAAGATCTCGTGGACAAGACATCTTGGGAGCGTGCGGTCAACTTAGAACAGAGAGCGAAAAAAAGAGAACATAGCAATCTTTGTATTGATAACCGCATTGATTATATAAATAGGGATAGATAGTATTTAAAGATATGACTAAAAAAAAATTTGAGGAATATACAAAAAATTTTAATTTAAAAAAAATTCACACAGGTAGTATTTGGACTGAAGGTCCATGCTATTTTAAAAAGTCCAATAAAGTTGTTTGGAGCGACATACCTAATAATAGAATGTTAAGCTTTGATTCTAAAAAAGTAGAAATTTTCAGATCACCTTCAAATTTTTCAAATGGAAACACAACTGATAATCAGGGAAATCTTGTAACTTGTGAGCATGGAGCGAGAAGAGTGACTACAACAGATCAAAATAATGTTATCACACTAATTGCAGACGAATATAACAGCAAAAGATTGAACTCGCCAAATGATGTTTGTGTTCACTCAAATGGAACTATTTTTTTTACAGACCCCCCTTTTGGAATCATTAATCCTAAACGCGTAGAAGGCTTCCCAGGAAAAATGATGTACGATGGATGTTATGTTTTTAAATATGATCCAAAAACAAAATTACTAGAAGCTTTAGTTACAGATATGGATCGCCCAAATGGTATTGCGCTTTCACTTGACGAGTCAAATTTATTTATCTCAAATACTGGTGAGACAAAGTATATTAGAAGGTACGATATAGATAAAAATTTGCAAATTACTAGTCCAATAGAGTTTGCAACAACAGATCCCAACCATGTTTTTGATGGTTTTAGATTTGATATTGAAAACAATCTATGGACAAGCTGCGGTGCTGGAGTAGCATGTTATGCCGCCTCAGGAGAACAAATTGGATTTATAAAAATACCAGAGCTAGTGTCTAACGTTGAATTCGGGGGAGTTGACGGAAAATCATTATTTATTACAGCTAGCACTTCTTTTTATATGGCTAACCTAGGTATAAAGGGGGCAAAGTTTAAATAAAGCATGAATAAAAAAGTTTTAGTTACAGGTGCATCCGGTCATTTAGGTGGAATGCTTTTAAAATCTCTAGCAAACTATGGTTACAAAACTCTTATAGGCACAGATTTAAAAAAAAAAAAAATTGAAAAAAATCAAAAATTTATATTAGCTAATCTTAAAAATCTTAAAGCAACCATAAAGATGACCAGAGAGGTTCATGCTATAGTTCATTTTGGTGCCATACCTATTGAAGACACTCAATCTAATATCCTACAAAACAATATTATAGGAACATACAATCTTTTTGAAGCCGCAAGAATAAATAAGGTAAAAAGAATAATCTTCGCGAGTTCAAATCATGCGATTGGATTTCATAGAAGAAAAACAAGGTTAAATCATTTTTCAAATCAAAGGGCAGATAGCCATTACGGTTTGAGTAAATCATTTGGAGAGGAATTATCTAGATTTTACGCTGATAAATTTAATATCAAATCCATGTGCATTAGAATTGGAACGTGTTTAAGAACACCAGAGGACAGAAGGCATTTATCAACTTGGATTAGTTATGAGGATCTGACCCAGTTAGTTGATATTGGAATTAAGCACAAAGCTGTACATCATGAAATCGTTTACGGAGTTTCTAAAAATAAAAGATCATGGTGGAATAATATACGTGCCTACCAGCTTGGTTATAAACCCAAAGATAGTGCCGATCGATTTGACATTAATTTATTGAGTAAAAATGAATATAAAGACAAAATCGCTTTACTTTTTCAAGGAGGTGTTTTCACTTCAGCAAATTTTAAGGGCAATGTTAAAAATATTAAATAAAATAACTAATTAAAAATCTATGAACGAAAACGAAATAATAAAACTTTTTAATAGTTCAGAGAATAAGTCTCGAAAGTTAGAAAAATACTTTTTCGCTTATGAAGAACTTTTTAGAAAATATAAAAATCAAGACATCACATTAGTAGAAATAGGAATCCACAATGGAGGGTCTTTAGATGTATGGAGAAGTTTTTTTTCTAAAAATTCAAGGATAATTGGTATTGATTTAAACCCTGAGTGCAAAAAATTTGAAAGAGATGGGATAGAAATATTTATTGGCAATCAATCAGATCCTAATTTCTGGGATAGTTTTTTTAAAAAAGTAGGAATGGTAGATATAATTATAGATGATGGAGGACATACTAATTTAGATCAAATTATTACATTGGTTTCGACAGTTAATAAAATTAACGACGGAGGAATATTAGCTGTAGAAGACACCCATACGAGTTATATTAATTCATATAACTCTAGTAAAAAATATTCTTTTATAGAATTTTCTAAAAAAATAATTGACGATATAAACTTTAAATTTGATAAAAATTTTAAAAAATTTAAGTTTTCTTTATCTGATTGTATTTATTCCGTTCAGTCTTTTGAAAGTATTATTGCTTTTAAGATAGATAGAAGTAAGTGTGATTTTTCTAAACTTCTTGAAAACAAAGGAAAAGATCACGGAATAGCTGATGTTGCCGGAATTGGAAATGATTTAAATATAGGAATTTTAAAAAAATATTTAAATTTTTTTAGGCCTGTAATTAGATTAAACAAGTTTACAAATTTTATTAAAAATAAAATTAACAATAAAATAGTAAAGAAATATTTTAAATAATAATCCTAAATATTATTTTTCTTCTTCATCTTCATTGTCATCAAAATCTAGATCTTCCTCACCTAAATCATTTTCATCTTCATCCTCATCTTCAAAATTTTCATCTTCATTAGAATTATGTAATTCTGCGAATTCAACTTTTTCTTTTTTAATCCATTTTTCTGCAGAATTAGGAATCTCCTCTTCTTCTTCCCAGGCTTCGATGTCAGAAATTTCTAAATCTAAAGCTTCCGCAGCTGAGTCTAGGTCTAACTCAACTTCTTCTAGGACTTCTAAAAATTCTTTATATGTCATTTTATTTTTTCTTGTTTGTTAACTGCCGTGTATACTAGTTTTTTAATTATTAAAAGCATATCTAAAATCATTACAAATAGTAAATAGAGAAAAAGACTGAAGGATTATTTCTTTATAACTATACACTGCAGTTTATCCTTAAATTTTATTACTTTTTTATATTTTAAATTTAATTCACTAATTCCCTCTAGAATTTCTTTTGAAGAAAATTGAACCAAGGTTGAAATGTATCTATTTTTGATCATTTCTAGATATCTTTTCTTGGAAACCTTGGCATTAAAAGAAAATTTTTTCATTATTCTCATAGGGTATAATTTAGATATTAATTTTACAATTTTTTTATCTCTTTCCAGAGAAATTTTGAGCTGTTGAGCCATTAAAGGAAATGTTGGAATTTGATTGTGATCGGGATCAAGAGTTAAAATAATAATCTTACCTTTCTGATTAAGTTTATTTCTACATAATTTTAATAATTTTTTTATTTTAATTATTTTAAATAAATGAATAGTTTGTTTAATTAAGATTAAATCAAAGTGCTCATTATTTTTTTTAAAAAAGGTTAATGCATCAATTTGTTTAAAGTTGAACCTTTTATCTCTATCTTTGTGACTTTCTAAATCTATACCTAGCGGTATGGTTTTAAGTTTTAATTTATCGAGTAGATGACCTAAGATTTTACCTCTTCCACATCCTACATCCACTATTTTGGCAGTTCGACTTAGGTTTGCATTCTTAATCAAGAATTTATTAAAAGATCGAATATAGCTTAAAGAAGAAAGCCAAGTTTTGTTATCCCAATTTTTAATTGAATTAGAAAATATATTTGCTGGCAAGATAGATAACTAGCCCTAAAGCTATTCCAGTTAGTAAATACAAATAAGTTTCTTTCATAAATTTTAGTAAGTAGCACGTCCTCCACTTAAATCAAAAACAGCTCCAGTTGTATAAGAGTTTTCCTCACTGGCTAGCCAAGCAACAAGTGATGCTAATTCTTCAACAAGAACAAATCGATTTCTTGGAATTTTAGACAACATATAATTAATATGTTCTTTAGTCATCTGATCAAAGATTCTAGTTTTAGCTGCAGCAGGCGTTACTGCATTAACTGCTATATTTTTGTTTGAGAGTTCTTTACCTAGAGATTTTGTTAGCCCGATGACCCCAGCTTTTGCCGTACTGTAAGCGCTTGCATTAGGATTACCTTCTTTGCCTGCAATAGATGATATGTTTATAATTCTTCCATAGTTATTTTTAATCATGTGAGGAACGATTGCTTTACAACAATAAAAAACAGCATTTAGGTCTAATTCTAAAACTTTTTTCCATTCATCAACTGGATACTCCGCGACGGTCGTATTTTTACCAGTGATCCCAGCATTATTTATAAAGATATCGATATTTTTACTACTAGTTATTTTTTTAACTTCTTGAGAAACCTTTTCAAAGTCGGTCACATCTATAACATTGGCAGATAACTTAGGACTATTTATATTTTTTAAACTTTGCTCTATAGTTTTTTCATCAATATCCCACATAATAACATTCGCTCCAGAGTCTAGAAAACGTTTCGTCATTGCAAAACCAAAACCTTGAGCGCCGCCAGTTATAATTGCTGTTTTACTATTTAAATCAATTTTATTCATTTTTTTCTCCTTAATAGAGGAAAAAATAATGCAATGAAAGCTAAAATAAAAAAAGTTAAAGCTATAGGCCTTGTGAAAAACATTAACCAATTACCATCAAATATAACAAGTGACTGTCTTAAAGTACCTTCAACTAATTCTCCTAAAATTAAACCAATAATAACTGGAACTACTGAAAATCCATACCTTCTCATAAAAAAACCCACTACACCAAAAAATAGCATTATCCAGATATCTATTATAGATTGGTTTAAAGAGTAAGTACCACAAACAGATAAAGCGAATATCATAGGCCATAAAAGTTTGTTAGGGATCAGGGTAATTCTTGCAAATATTTTTGCACCAAAAAAACCAAAAATAAAAAATAAAATATTAGCCATAAGCATGGCACCAAATATTCCATATAAAAACTCTGGTTGTTCTCTAAATAAATCTGGCCCTGGTCTGACACCATGTATAATTAAACCAGTTAATATAACAGCAGTTGTGGCTGAACCTGGAATTCCCAAGGCTAATGTTGGCACCATTGCTCCGCCTGTTGCCGCATTATTTGCTGCTTCCGCTCCTGCAATACCTTCAATAGATCCTTTTCCAAATTCATTAGGATTTCTAGACCACCGTTTCGCTTCAGAATATCCAATTAATGAAGCTACAGTTCCTCCTTCAGCAGGCAACACTCCTATAAACGAACCAATACCAGATGATCGTAATATTGTTTTCCAAGTTAACTTATAATCCTCAAAAGATGGAAGCTTCACAGCTCTCAAAGCAATTCTTTTATAAATTTGATCTAATAATGTGGATTGTGTCAGTAGTTCACTGATTGCAAAAAGACCAACTACAACTGGAATAAACCCTATTCCCTCAGTTAATTCATTAATACCAAAAGTAAATCTATCAATAGAAGTCATGAAATCTTTTCCTATAGTTGAGATTAAAATACCAAATGCTCCAGCTATTAAATTTTTTATAGGACTTCCATCTCCAATTGAAGCAAGCATAGT
>TARA_B100001093_G_scaffold163411_1_pt1 | contig 17939 bp, 15 predicted proteins | sample TARA_B100001093 | Tara Oceans TARA_B100001093 (sample SAMEA2623116) | marine metagenome | biome: marine biome (ENVO:00000447); feature: surface water layer (ENVO:00002042); material: "saline water (ENVO:00002010), including plankton (ENVO:xxxxxxxx)" | depth 5 m
AAAGAGATATTTGAATTTATATTTAGCGAAAAAAATGATCCTAAAATAATTTTTTATTCAGTTGATGGAGATGATCTTCTACATGAGAAAGAAATGCAAAATAGCTCAATAGAAAAATTTAGAGAAATGACAAAATTCTGCAAAAGAGGAGACTTGGATGAAATCTATAGTAAAATGCTCAAGTATCATTCAATGTATAAGGATTAAAGAATGTTTAAAAATCTTAGTCGCCCATACATAATTGCCGAAATATCTGGAAATCATAATGGTTCTATTGACCGAGCTAAAGAATTAATTAAATTGGCTAAAGAAAATGGTGCTGATTGTGTGAAGATTCAAACATATACACCTGACACGATGACTATTAAATCAAATAAAGATGATTTCCTTATAAAAGGTGGTTTATGGGATGGCTATAACTTATGGGATCTATATGACTGGGCTCAAACTCCCTTTGAATGGCAAAAGGAATTATTTGGATATGCAAATAGTATTGGAATAACAATGATTAGTACTCCTTTTGATGAGTCAGCAGTTGATTTGCTTGAATCACTAGGCTGCCCATTTTACAAAGTTGCCTCATTTGAACTTACAGACTTACCTCTAATTAAGTATATTGCTCAAACAAAAAAACCAATTATTCTTTCAACAGGAATGGCAAACCAGAAAGAAATCAAAGAAGCTTTAGACACAATTCAAACAAATGGATCAGGAGACTTTATTCTTTTACATTGCGTAAGTGGATATCCAACTCCTGTTGAGGAAATTAATTTAGATACCATTACATTATTAAAGAAAAAGTTTCAGTGTGAAGTTGGTCTATCTGATCATACTTTAGGTAATACCAGTGCCATTTTATCAATAGCGCTTGGAGCAAAAGTTATAGAAAAACATTTCACATTTGATAGGTCTGAGGGAGGTCCTGATGCTGAGTTTTCAATGGAACCACATGAACTTAAAGATCTTTCAGAAAGTATATCTCTTGCGCATAAGGCTATTGGAGTTGGTAGTTTTGAAATGAAATCTGCAGAAGAATCTAATACTAAATTTAGAAGATCCATTTATGTGGTAAATGATATTAAAAAAGGCGATGTTTTTACTAAAGAAAATATTAGGAGAATAAGACCGGGATATGGACTTGAGCCTAAAGATTATGAAAAAATTATTGGATTGAAAGCCATAAGGGATTTAGAGCAAGGAAATCCTCTTACAAAAAAAGATTTCTAACAAAATAATGGATCATAATATTATTAATGATGTTTTTAACAACTCAAAACTTAAATATATTTTAAGAAGAGACGACCCATCATCATGGGATATTGTTTTTAATCAGCTTGAATACAAACCTCTTGATTACCTTAATTGGATGATTGATTATGAATTTAAAAAGCATATTCAAAATTATGTTGAAATTCTTGATCAATCTATAGTGATTTTGTCTGACAATAAACCGGTTGGCATATGGCCAATTCTTATCTGTGAAAAAGATAGTTCTTTAAATTTTTTTAGCCAAGATGAACATATTTCACCCCCAGTTTTTATAGAAAACTGCCCTATGAAAACAATTAAAAAATGTTATTCAGAAGTTTTGGGCATAATAAAAAATCTCCATAAGGCATCTAAAAATAAAAATTGGACTTGTCTGCTGCCTTTTGAGGGTAAGTTAGCCATAAGCGATTGGCATTCTCTATGCTTATCAAAAGGAATGACAACTAAGGTTCGTTACAATCTTTATGTTCAACTTGATGAAAATTTAGAATATATCAAAAAACTTTTTAGAAAAAGTTACAAACCTTTAATTGGTGTGGCTGAAAAATCATGGAATATAGAGATACATAAAAAAAATATTAGTGAAGATATATGGAATGAATTTAAGTCACTACATAGTGAAGTTTCAGGGAAAGTTACAAGGTCTGATGAAACATGGAATATTCAATACGAAAATATTAAGACTGATAAAGCATTTTTTATTTCTCTAACAAATGATTCATTAAAGATGGTTGGAGGAGCTTTTTTTGAATTCACCGAAGATGAAGGTCGATATAAAAGCGCAGCTTATGATAGAAATTTATTTGATAAACCTCTTGGTCATATTATTCAATACAAAGCTATTGAGGAACTTAAAAGGAGGAAAATTAAATTCTACAAGCTAGGACGAAGATTCTATGAATCGGACAACCCAAAACCATCTGAAAAAGAAATATCTATATCATTTTTTAAGGAAGGTTTTGCTACTCTTTCAGTGCCAGAATATGTACTTGAAGATTTTAAAAATTAATTATTTACTATAATTGATAAACTAATAACAAAATTAAATTATAATGTAGCTCTTAGTTACATTTTTGAGAAATATTTTGGACAAACAAGGAATAGAGGAATTTGCTGCAGACGAAATTAATGTAAAGGAAGTTTTTTTTGCATTATGGAGCTCAAAGATATTGATAATTTTAATGGTTACAATTTTTGCGATTGGTTCTGTTATTTATTCTTTATCAATTCCAAATAAATTTACCTCATCAAGTCTCTTAAAAATGAGTGATAATAATTCACAGCCATCTTCTAATTCAAGCATGGATATGATTGGCTCAATAGCAGGTTTAAATCTCGCAGCGGCTGGATCATCAAAATCGTCTCTTGTTATAGCAACTATTGAATCAAGAGATTTTCTTAAACATTTGCTGACATTTGATAAAGTCTTACCATCTATAGTGGCTATTCAAAGCTATGACAAGGAAACAGGAAAGTTAATATTTAATGATAGTGTATATGACCAAAAGAATAATATTCTCACCAGTAATCCTGAAAAGAGACCTACTTTTCATAAGACATTTTCAACTTATAACAATATGATTAAAGTAAGCACTACAAATACTGGCTATATGTATCTTTCCGTGACTCATCTATCACCTAAATTTGCATATGAATTACTTAATCTTATTATTAGTGAGGTTAATTCTTTGTCTAGAGCAAGAGACCTCCAAGAATCAAAGGACTCACTTAACTTTCTATATAATCAATTAACTGAGACCAACCAAACAGAAATTAAAGATTCCATTAATCAAATTATTGGATCCGAATTAAGAAGGCAAATGCTAGCAGAAGTAAAAAAGAATTATTTAATTAACCCATTGGACAAACCATTCATTCCTGAAATGAAGTCAAGTCCTAACAGAGCTAGAATATGCATTTTAGGAACAATTTTGGGATTTTTTTTAAGTATTTTGATTTCACTCGTTATGTATTATGGCTTTAGCTCCAGACGATATAAAGAGTTGTAAGCACTTCAATCATGCATAAACTATCTCCTTTAACAAAAGTTTCTATAATTGGACTTGGATATGTTGGACTTCCTCTCGCAATAGAGTTTTCAAAAAAATATAAAGTAACTGGATTTGATATTAATCATCAGCGAATTCAAGAGCTTAAGTCTGGACATGATAGAACTCTAGAGGTTAGCTCTATCGATCTTCAGAATCTTGAGAATTTGAACTTTACTTCAGATATATTAGATATAAAAGATTCAAACTTCCATATCATTGGAGTTCCTACGCCTGTTGATAAAAATAATAAACCTGATTTTGGTAATTTAATTAATGCAAGTGAAACAATTGGAAGCATTCTTAAAGCTGACGACATAGTAATTTATGAATCAACTGTCTTTCCTGGTGCAACAGAGGAAATATGTATACCATGTCTAGAAAAACAATCTGGATTAAAGTTAAATTCTGATTTCTATGTGGGTTATAGTCCTGAGAGAATTAATCCAGGAGACAAGAATCATAGATTAAGAGATATAGTTAAGGTTACCTCAGGTTCGACGCCTGAATCCGCACTTTTAATAAACGACTTATATAAATCAATTATTACAGCAGGAACACATATGGCAAGTTCAATAAAAGTTGCTGAAGCTGCAAAAGTCATCGAAAACACTCAAAGGGACGTAAACATTGGACTAATAAATGAACTTGCAACTATATTTGAAAAATTATCAATAGATACAGAAGAAGTTTTAAATGCTGCAGGAACAAAGTGGAATTTCCTCCCTTTTAAACCCGGTCTTGTAGGCGGTCATTGTATTGGAGTCGACCCTTATTATTTAAGTCATAAAGCACAGGCTGTTGGATATGAGCCAGAAATGATTCTGGCTGGACGAAGAATTAATGACGGAATGAGTAAATATATATCTAATCAAATAAATAATATTATGAAATCTAAAGATATTGATATTAATAACTCAAATATATTAGTTATGGGTATTACATTTAAAGAGGATTGCCCAGATATAAGAAATACAAAAGTTTTTGATATGATAAATGAATTAACATACAAAGGTGCTTCAGTAAAAACCTATGATCCATGGGTTAATAAAGATGATTTACCTGAGGAATATAGATCAAATCATATTGAAGATATTTCTACTAATGAATATGATTCGATCGTTTTTGCCGTAGCTCATTCCACCTTCAAAGAAATGAGCCCAAAAAAAATAAAATCATTTTGTAAAGAAAATTATATTATTTACGATTTAAAGTATATTTTTCCATCAAATGTTACAGATGCACGTTTATAAAGAAAATTTACTATATTAGTTTCAAATGAATAAATCACTGCCAAAATTATTTAGAGAACTTTGGAAAAATCTTGATAAAAATAAAAGAGTAAAGTTTTTTTTCCTCATAATCATAATGATATTTGCATCATTTGCTGAAGTCATCAGTATTGGGGCTGTCATTCCATTCCTAGGAGCAATGACAGCTCCTGAGAGAATAATGGAGATCTCATATCTCCAGCCAGTAATTGCATACATGAATATTACAGATTCGAAGAATCTTTTATTATTTTTTACAATTATTTTTGTTGTTGCTGCTTTATTTTCAGGGAGTATGAGGTTATTTTTGTTGTGGTTCCAAACCAGACTCGGACACTCTGTTGGTGCTTCGATAGGCATTGAAATATACAGAAGGACATTATTTCAGCCATATTCACTTCATGTGACTAGAAATAGTAGTGAAGTTATTTCTGGTATAACTCAAAAAGCAAGCGTAGTTGTTGAGTTAATTTTAATACCTGTATTCACATTAATCGGTTCTACATTGATACTTTTAAGCATTCTAACTGCCTTAATATTAATTGATCCGTTTATTGCTTTATTTACATTTATGGGTTTCGGCTCAATATATTTCCTTATTATTAAATTAACTCAGACAGGTTTACTAAATGATGGAAACATAATTAATAATGAAAGAGTTAAGATTATAAAATCATTACAAGAGGGTTTAGGTGGGATCAGAGATGTTCTATTAAGCGGGTCACAAATGATATACATTGAAAACTTTAAAAAATCAGAAATTCCTATGCGAAGATCACTTGCAAGAATAAATATATTAACTATGAGTCCAAGATTTATTATCGAATCATTGGGCATGATATTAATTGCATTTCTAGCGTATTCCTTATCAAATAGACCAGAAGGCATATCCTCAGCTATCCCTATTTTAGGAGCATTCGCCTTGGGAGCGCAAAGATTGTTACCAATACTCCAGCAAGCATATAGTGGATGGCAAACTATAAGAGGTGGACAAGCTCAATTTAGTGATGCAATAGATTTATTGAATCAATCAATGCCGAGTTATATTGAAAAATCAGGCAGTAAAGTAGAATTTAATGAATGCATCGAATTAAAAAATATTTCATTTAGTTATGACCCAAAATCTCCGAAGGTCTTAAAAAATATATGTTTAAAAATTAACAAAGGTCAAAAAATTGGTTTTATTGGAAAAACAGGAAGTGGTAAAAGCACATTACTGGATATTACGATGGGTCTTCTCAATCCATCTCAAGGCAATTTTATTGTTGACGATCAGACAATTACTCCAAAGAATCAAAGGTTTTGGCAAAAAAACATTGCCCATGTTCCACAAACCATTTTTTTATCAGACAGTTCAATAAAAGAAAACATAGCATTTGGAATACCAAAAAATAAAATTGATGATCAGCTTGTTAAAGATTCTGCAAGAAAAGCTCAAATATCTGAAACAATAGAATCTTGGGAAAAGAAATATGATACCAGTGTCGGAGAAAGAGGTATTAAACTTTCTGGTGGTCAAAGACAGAGAATTGGAATAGCAAGAGCATTATATAATAATGCAAATGTACTAATTTTTGATGAAGCAACAAGCGCTTTAGATAATAAAACTGAAAATCAAGTCATGAGTGAATTAGAGGATCTTGAGGACAATTTAACTATATTAATGGTGGCCCACAGACTAACAACTTTAAAAAACTGCGACCTAATAGTTGAATTAGATAATGGAAAAATAAAGTCTATCGGAACTTATTCTGAAATTATCAATTAAATAAAACGGAGATAAATTATCCAACAAAATTTTACTAATATATATTTTTATAAATTTAAAGGATATGGAACTATTCTTGAAAGTATAGCAATCAGACTTTTAAAAAATAAATATTTTTTATTTAGAGACTTTAACAAAAGAGAACAATTAAGCAATATTGGGAATATTAGTTTTAAGAATTATAAAGATATATATTTAGAAGCCTTCAAAACACTTAATTATTTTTATGATGAACTTCCAAGTGAACATTTTGTTTACAAAGGTGTAAACATAGCAAAGGTTGCAAGAAGAGACCTGCATCTAGACTTATCTGAGCTTTTAAATAACCTAGAGCAGTTAAAGAAATATCAATCTAATGAAAATATAATTTATAAGGTTGAGCATAAATTTGCCAAACTTCTTAATAATTTCAATATAAAGTGCAAAGTTTCCTTTCTTTTGTCATTCTTGTACTTAATTCTAGATCACTTATATCTTGTCTTTCTGAAGAAAATAAAAAAAGTACCTTCCATAGAGTTCGACACGACTTTAAAAATTAAAAAAAGTAATACTACCTCAAAAAAAAATGTTCTAGCCATATGTTGTAGCAGGTCATTTAACAATACTTTTATTAAACTCATGGAAGAAATCGATAAAGGCTTTAATTGTTTTTGGATAAAACCAGAAATTGAGAAAAGAACATACGACAAGAAATTTTTAAACAACTATAAAAATCAGTGTTTGAAAATTAATTCAAGCAAAAAGAATATTTTTTTAAAAAAATTATTTCAAAATCTCAAATATTCAAAAAAACCTTCTGATCCTATATTTAATTATTTACTAGAAAAGTTATATATATTGATCCTACAAAATCATAAATCATATTTGAAGATGATTGATATCATTGAAAAAGTACAAAAAGAGGTAAAGCCAGATGCCATACTGGTCGGATTGAATGCTAATTGGGTATATAACATTAGTATCCAACTTTCAAAACAAAAAAAAATTAAAAGTATATATTTTCAAGATTACTTTTTTTATGAGGATTCTATTCATGACGTTGATACTGATCTAGTAATGACCAATTCAAATGCAGTTAAGAATGATTTAGTTAGATTATTCAATAGAGATGAAAAGAAAATTATTGTTTCAAAAGACTTCAGTAGATTTTATCCTCAAACGCCTTTTGACTTAACTAATTTATCTAAAAAATATGCCCCTGATTCAATTAGTGAATTTAAAAAAACACTTGATATTAATGAAAATAAAAAAATTGCTTTATTCGTAGGAGACCCTGGAGAGCTTATTAATTCAAAAGAGCATAAATACATGGATGAATATAACTTCTTAAATTCAGTTAAAAATAATAAAGAATATTTTTCAATTATCAAAATACATCCAAGTGATACAAGTAACATTTCAAATCTCGCCCTAAAAGACTCTAATAATAATAATGCTATTGTTAGCAAAGAAATAGATTTTTATAAAGCATTAATTTCATGTGATCTTGTAGTGTCACAATCATCAACTGCTGTTTTGGAGGCAATAATTTTAAACAAATTTATAATTTTAAGTAATTATCTTTCAACCAATTTATATAAACGTGCTGTTGATTATGGTGTCGCTCATTATGTCAGTAATTCTGACGAATTTAGTGAATTACTGCTTAATAAAGACTCTCATATGTTTAATTATGAATCTAAAATGAATAAATATTTAGATGAAGTTTACTCTTCAAATTCTTCTCTAATTGATACACTAACAATATTTAAAGAAGCCATAAATGAATAAAAGAATAATTATACATAATCCTTTTTATGGAGATTGGTTTGGAAATATTGATTCATATAAGTTCTTAACAAGAAGAAAAAGTATACCCAAATATAATTATATCTTTGAACATTTGATTAAAAATAAAATGGAAAATGTAGTAATTTATGTTGACCTAAGTCAAAATTCTTTTATTAATAATAAAAAGCTGCAAAAATTCAAGGTGACTCATCTTATAACATTGATTGAATTCTTTTTTTGGGCGCTTTTAAACAGATTAAATATTTTTAATAGAAAAATTATTTTTAATTTAAATAAAATAACATCCAAAGATATATTTCTTTCTATTTCATATCATAACCTTGATATCAATAATAGAATATTTGAGCTTGAGCCACTTAAATCAATCAAAACAGCTTTCATCCTTCAGCATAGTTTTGCAGATACAGAATTTATATCTGCCAATGCCAAAAGTTTAAATGTAAATCATTTTATTGCAGAAAATAATTTGTATAAAAATAGTGATTACTTCAGGAAATACTTTAATTGGTACAAAAAAGATATTTATCATATTCCATATGTATTTAAAGACAGATTTAAAAATTTAAAACCTTTTAAAGAAAGGAATAATATATGTTTTGCTACTGGTACTTTTGAGCATTTAAGCGACCATCCAAGATATGAAACATTCAAGAAATTTTTTAATACTGTAACAATCCATCCAATGAGAAAAATTATTTACGATAACTTAGATAGTTTGGATAATGTTATAGACTCTAGAATAAGTGATTTATACAAAAATGAGGTTGAACGTAAGGGAGTTGATGGTAACTTTTTTCAGAAGGCATATGCAAGAATATTCAATACCATGTTCGTAAAACAAAGTAATTATTTTAAGTTTAATATCGTAAATGAATACAATAACTCCAAGATGTTTGTAGTTCCTGAAGAAGCAAATGACATACCGGGTATTGGTTTTATAGAAGGTATGGCTTGTGGTTCCGCTTATATTGGATTAGATGACCCGATGTATAAAGATATTGGATTGATTCCAGGAATTCACTATATTTCATATGACGGAACATTAAATGACTTAAAAAATAAGATAATTTACTATCAAAATCATAACAAAGAACTAGAAAATATTGCATCAGCAGGTTGTAAATATGTAAGAGAAAAATTTAATGGGCATGCTGTAGCAAAAAATCTTTATAAAGATCTTCTTGCTGACGAATTCAATTCGTCATTCACTAAGTAGTATCTAGCATTGTATAATTAGCGCAAATTGATACTAATTTAATTATATGGATGCAAAGTACCTACTGAGATTAGATGACGCATGTCCTCATATGCATCATGAAAAGTGGAATAAAATTGAAGAAATATTTGATATCTTTAATATAAAACCTATTGTTGCAATAATTCCAGACAATAAAGATAAATCCTTAAATATAAAAGAAAAAGATCCACATTTTTGGGAAAAGGCTTTAAATTGGAAAAATAAAGGCTGGACAATTGGGCTCCACGGTTATCAACATAATATGAGGCCAACTAATGCAAAGCAAATTTTACCAATCTACAAAAGAAGTGAATTTAGTGGGCTATCCTATGAAGAGCAAAGCTTTAAAATTAAAAGAGGCTACAATATTTTAAATAAAAATGGTTTAAATCCGACTGTGTGGGTTGCTCCAGCTCATTGCTTTGATAAAACTACACTTGAGGTTATTAATAATGAAACTTCTATTAGAATTGTAAGTGACGGGATTGCATTCAATACATATTTTGATTTCGGTATGAATTGGATTCCACAGCAATTATGGGATTTTGAGCCTAAAAGAAATGGTATTTGGACTGTATGCTTACATCCGAATATGATGAATATCGAAGATATAGAAAAATTGAAAGAAAAAATATCTCTATATAAAGATCGAATAATATCTGTTGATGATCTCGTTTTTAAAAAAAATAGAAAATCACTTAAAAGTCTAATATTTAGTTTGTACTTTTGGAGAAAATTCAGAATTTTAAGATATCTCACCAATATATTAAAAGGCTAACTTAATGGACTCTAATAAGTTAATTACATTTGATATGTCTTTCTCATTCAGCATGATCAAAGAAAGAAATCTTAAAGCTGCGTTGTTTTCAAGAAATTTAGATGGATATTTCTCTAAAGTTATTTCAGTTCATCCATTGGCAGGATTGTTTAATGATTCAACTAAAAAATATGGCAGTCCTGATATACATTATGTATCTGATGATCACATATTTATAGAAGGTAAGATAGGATGGACAAGATGGCTAAAATTGATTTTTCCGATCAATTTTTTAATTGCACAGGTAATAATGATTTTTAAGTTAATAAGATTATGTAAAAAAGAAAATATTTCTGTAATTAAGATTGGCGATCCTTATTACCTTGGAATTATAGGCTTGATTCTTAAATTTTTCTGCAAGATTCCCTTAGTTATTAGAGTCTGCTTTAGATATGATGAAATTTTTAAGAAAACTGGCCGCGCTGTAATGCCTAAATTATTTAGATATAGGTGGATTGAAAAATCTATTGAAAAAATAGTGCTTAAAAGATGTGATTTAGTAGCTGGGGCTAATGAAGACAATATGAATTATGGTATTGAAAATGGTGCTAATAGAGAAAAATGTACTATTTTTAGATATGGCAATTTATTGGATCCGCTTCATTGGGAACATCCTGCCAAAAGAGATATTGCAGATCATGAAATAAAAGAGATCGGTTTAGAAAATAAAATTTTTATTTCTACGATAGCTAGATTAGAGCCCATGAAGTATGTAGAGCATGTCATATATACCATTGAAGAGTTAAGAAAAAGAGGTCATGATGTATATGGGTTAATTATTGGTGATGGCTCTTTAAGACAAGAATTTGAAAAACTTGCAGATTCAAAAAAATTAAAAAGTTTCATAAAGTTTCCTGGAAATTGTAGGCAGGAATGGATTGCAAAAGTATTACCTAAATCAACTTTAATACTTTCACCTCATATGGGAAGGGCCCTTACAGAAGCGGCCCTTTCAGGCGTGCCAATTGTAGGCTATGACTATGATTGGCAACGTGAAGTATTAATAAATAACAAGACAGGATGCCTTGTTGAACATCAAAACTGGAGTGAGATGGCCAATGAAGCTGAAAAAATTTTAAATGACCAGACATTTGCAAAAATGCTTGGTAAAAATGTTAGAGAACATATTGAAAAGATGATGGACCCAGGAAATTTAAATGCTCACGAAATTAGCTATTATAGTAGGTTAATTAATTCTCAGGATATATGATCTTCATCTTTTACAAGCCCAATATAAATGATAGCCTCTCATATTAAATACTTTTATAAGATAACAGTTCCATATATTTGGGGTTATGGTCTTTTATGTAATTTATTAAAAAAGATTTTCACAAAGATAGACATAAACCTAGTTACAAGAATTCCTGTAAAACCTGGAATAATTGTAGATGTTAATTTAAGTATTGGTAACTTAAAATTATGTGATCCAGAAAGATGCAGTATTGCAAAAAAACTTTTCTGGACTAATGGAAACATTATTCCAAGAGAAGACAATTTTGCACTTGAATATTTTATTAATTTAGCAAAGAACTCAAAATATATTTTTGATATTGGTGCCAATTCAGGGATCTTTTCCCTATCTTCTGCTTTAGTGAACCCAAACGCAAAGATTTTTACATTTGATATTCTTCCAGAGTCAATGCATATATTAAATAAGAATATACATATAAATGGATTTTCAAATTTAATAAAGTCAAATCTTATTGGTGTAGGGGCTAATTCTTATTTTGATGCTCCAAAAGGAAATGTTTCAAGTGAGATGCCAACAAGTGTAAAACTTGACTCAAAATATCCTAATATAGACACAATAAAAGTTGAAATAAAAACACTCGATGATATTTTTACTGATTTACAAGTCTCAGATCAATCATGCATAAAAATTGATGTTGAGGGATTTGAAGGAGACATCTTTAGAAATGCAGAAAAGGTTTTAAATCATCACAGACCATATATCTTATGTGAAGTTTTAAGTACTACTGAAGATTATCCAAATTATTGCAGGATTTTATCTGAAAATAATTATATTAAATATCTTATTACTGATAATAATATAAAATTGTATGACAAAATTATCCCTCATGGAAAATTTAAAGATTGGCTCTTTATACCCAAGGAGAAAACTGAAGATGTTTTATTGTCAATGCCACAATAAAATATAATTATCTAAATGGAGAATTATGGATATTGAAAAAAATATTAAATTACATGACAAAATTGCCAAAAAATACGAATCAACCCATGGTGAGATTTACAATGAAGTTGAGCAATCAAGACTAGTTGAAGATCTTAACACCTCCTATGCATTAATAAAAAAAGATAAAATTTTAGCACTTGATTTGGGTTGCGGGGCGGGAAATTTAACTAATCATCTTTTAAATATGGGTTGCAGTGTTATTGCTGCAGACGTATCAACTGGATTTTTGTCTTTAATTTCAAAAAAATTTGAAGGTAAAAAAGTCAAGACTTATGAATTGAATGGAAAAAACTTAGATGGTATAGATGATAACTCAGTAGATTTCATTGCAACATATTCAGTTTTGCATCATATCCCAGATTATTTAGCTACAATCCAAGAAATGATAAGAGTTTGTGCCCCAGGAGGTGTTATATATATCGATCATGAACAAAATAATGAATATTGGCTGCATAAAAGTGAATATCTTGAATTTAAAAAAAAGGCTCAAAAAATTGATTTAAAAAAATTTTTTGTTCTTTCAAATTACATAGGTAAAGTAAAAAGAATATTTAATCCAAAGTATGCGAATGAAGGCGATATTCATGTTTGGGATGATGATCATATCGAATGGGATATTATCGATAAAATTATGTCAGAAAAAGGATTAAAAAAAGTTCTACAAAATGATTTTCTTTTGTATAACAAAAACTACAAAGAACATATCTATAATGAATATAAGGATATATGTAACGATATGCGAGTTACTGCATATCAAAAAAATCTTTAAAAGATAAATGTCCTGTCTTAATCATTGAGACATCCAAAATACTATATAATTAGACACAATAATGAATGTTTTAGTGCTTTGTTTTTAAGGTAGTATTTATGAATAAAACAAATACCAAGATTTGTGCTGTAATTATTGCGAGAAACGGATCTAGCAGACTTCCAAATAAAGCTCTTGCCAATATTTGTGGCAAAACAATTTTAGAATTAATTTCTGAAAGAATCAGTCATTCTAATCAAATACAGAAAATTATAATTGCTACATCCACAAACAAAGAAGACGATAAAATTGAATTTGAAGCAAATAAATTAGGCATCAATTGCTTTAGAGGTGATCCCGAGGACGTTCTTAAAAGACTTTATGATTCAGTTCAAAGTGAAGATATTGATGCAGTTGTTGAAGTTGGGGGCGATTGCCCACTTATCTCAGGCAAATTATTAGATGAAGGAATTAATATTTATCATGAAAATCCAGATGCTGATGTTGTTTCCAACGCATTATTGCCACCATATACATATCCCGATGGCTTTGATTTCATTTTGTTGACAAAAAAATGTCTAGAAATTCTTAATAAGAATGCAAAACTTGATTCAGAAAGAAAACAACCTTTTCAATATATTCTTAAAAATCAAAATCAGTTTAAAATTGTTTCTTTTAAAGCTGATAAAAATTTTAATAAATGGAGATGGACACTTGATTATCCCGAAGATCACAAATTTATTTCAGCTATATATTCTAACCTTTATAACAAAAATAAAAGATTTGATTTTAAGGATATAAAAAAACTTATTGAAGATACACCGGATATAGTTAAATTAAATTCGATGCATGCACACGAAACAGTTATAAATTCTGCTTGGTTTACTGGTAGTTATCTAGATGAAATGCATGAAGATATTCAATATCTTTTGAAAAAGGCAAAAAATCTTGATAAAGATAATAAATTTAATAATGCTGAGAAGATTTATTCACAAATATCTTTATTAATAAATGAGTTATCTGATAGAGCTAAAACAAGGATTAATGATGAAAAAATCTCTTAAATATGCACTAATCGGTCCTGGTAGAATGGGCATTAATTATGCATTAACTATTCAAAAACAATCTAATAATAGCCTTGTAGCGATATGTGGTAACAGAAAAAAAAGTACAATAAAGAGAGCTTCAGACTTTTCGGTACCTCTATATTTTAATGGAGATTGGAAGAGTATGTTTGACGAACATCCTGAAATAGATTGTGTAATCATAGCTTCTCCGGAATGGGAGCATTTTGAACCCTTTGATTATTGTATAGCTAACAATAAAAAAGTAATTTTAGAAAAACCTGTAGCGATAAACTCTAATCAGATTCAATCAATGAAGAAATTAGCATTTTCTAAAAATCAGAATTCAATTGCTGTTTGTTTTACATCCCGTTTTGATCCTAGGTTAAACTTTGTTAAGAATAGAATTAATTCAGGTGACTTGGGTAAGATTGGATATATTTACTCTAGAAGAAATGCTGATGTTAAAACTATAGATCGAATATATTCTAAAATGCCTATTCCGTTTTGGTTAATAGTTCATGATATAGATATAATGCGTTTTTTAACAAATTCTGAAGTAATATCTGTTTCTGCTTCACAAAAAGAAATAAATAAAAAAAGAGTTGTTTTAACAGCTTCTTTATCATTCAAAAATGGAACAGAAGGCTTCATCGAATCGACGTGCTTTACTGATGATGCATCAAATTCAAAAGCAACAGCTTTGGACATTGATCTTGAAAAAGGAAAATTTGAAATTAATTTCAGCCAAAGCGGGGTTGAGCTTTTTAAAGCTAATAACTCTTATGAAAGACCAGATTTAAGTGATTTTCAAATCATTCATGACGAAATTATTGGAAATACTCCAGCTATGATTAATCACTTTGCAAATTGTTTCGAATTAAATAAAACGCCTGCAACAACATTTTATGACGGATGGATGGCAGCAAAAGTAAGTGAAGCTATAGATGAATCTATCAAAAAACAAAAAAAGATTGAGATCACTTATGAGTAATTCTAAAGATGAAATAGAGATATATTTAGATGAAAATTCTTTTTGCAGTTTTCCTTCTGTTGTATTAGTTGATGACAATCATGTCTTAGTAGCTTTCAGAAAAGCTGGCAATTTTAGCCTAAAAGCTGGATCAAATAATAATCCTACTCATCATGATAATGATTCATGCATATGTTTAATTTCATCAACCGATGGCGGCCAATCCTATAATAAGGATGACGTTAAAATTGTCACGAGATTTAAAGAATTCGGAGTTAGTGATCCAGGAATTAGCATATTAAAAAATGGGAGAATGCTTTTAAGAAGTAATGTTATTCAAACTGAAAAATCTTCAAATAGAAATAAAATATCTGCAAAAATTACCGCTCATAGACCTGATTTGAAAACTATTTCTGCAGTGGTTGGACAATGTATTCAATATTCTGATGATTTAGGTAAGACTTGGAGTGATCCGGAGATTATTAACGTTTCAGAATCTGAAGATCATTTTGTTAGCAGGGAACAGATAATTCAACTGGAAGATGATTCATTAATTTGTTCTGCTTATACCGGTTATGCACACCAAGCAGATAATTGTTACCTATTAAGGTCATGGGATAACGGTTTAAATTGGTCAGATTCATCCCTTATAGCATCAGATGGAGAAATAAATTCTTCATTATTTCAAGCAATAAGTTTTAATGAAACTTCTATTGTAAATATCGGAAAAGGTGAACTTTTGGCACTTATTAGAGGAGATAGCTCATATAAGTCTGATGATAATTACATGGCTATAGGAGGAATAGGTAATATTTATTCATCCAGATCTTTTAATGCTGGATTTAGTTGGACAAAACCGGAATCAATAGATATTTTTGGACAACCTCCAAATGTAATTAAACTAAAAAATGGTAATCTTCTTTGCACATATGGATATAGAAAAGAGCCATATTCAATAAAAGCTATAATTTCAAATGACAATGGGTTGTCATGGAATAAAAATGAAATTATCACAATAAGAGATAATGCTAACTTTTGGGATATGGGTTACCCAGTATCTGCTGAGCTTCCTGATGGAAATATTTTAACTGTATATTATTGGATTGATAAGAACTCAGTAAGATATATAACCTCAAATATCTGGAAAATTCAATAGTGATTAGAATAGCCATGCTTGGAAGTGATAGTAGTCACACAGATGCATATTGCGAACTTACAAATTTAGGTAAATCAAATATATCCGATAAGGCAAATGTAGAAATTTTATGGGGCGAGAGCTTTGATGATACAAAAGAAAAAGCCAAGAAATATAACATTAAATCAGTATCAAAAAAGCTAGAGGATATAAATTTTGAAAACATAGATCTTGCAATGGTTGTAGGTCGTTTTGGCAATTCACATTTAGAACCAGCAAAGTTAGCCATAAAAAATAAAATCCCAACTTTCATAGATAAGCCATTTACGAATAATCTTTTAGAAGCAATAGAATTAGCAGAATATGCAAATAAAAATAACTCAAAGCTTATATCATTTTCCCCATTAAGATTTGCAGATGAGATAATCTTACTTAGAAAAAATTATATAAAAAAACTAAGACCATTAAATCTAGTAGTTACAAGTCCTCTAATTACTAAAACAGTTCCGGGAGAGGGCACAAAATCAATTTATTTTTATTCAATTCATGCTGTAGATATTTGCCTTAGTTTAATAAAATCAAAGCCAGAAGGCCTGATTGCTAGAAGAGTAAATGATGCTGTTATGGCAGATTTAGTCTTTAAAAATGGATCTTCAGCTACACTAAATCTTACATATAATCAAAAAGAAATTTATCATGTTATTTCATTTGAAGATGGTTTTGTAAATTCAGTAAATGTCGATCCATATGGTAAATATTACGCAAATACATTAGATTATCTCTTAAACTATTTTCACAAAGGGTATAAAGAAGAATTTAATATTGACCAAGCTGTTGATTCAATTGCAATTATAAATGCAATTGAAAGATCTCTTGATCAATCAAAAAAGGTTGGATTTAATTAGATGAAAAAATTTTCTGTTGCTTTAATAGGGTGTGGTTGGATTGGCGTCGGAGCTCAACTTGATCCATCAAGACCAGCTCCTGCAAGTCATTCAGCTGCAATCAATGAAAATAAAGACCTCGAATTAGTTGCACTTGTTGATTCAAGTACATCTGCACTAGAAACTGCTGGTAAACTTTATCCCTCAATAGCTCAATATAATTCGGTTGATGTGTTATTTGAAAACTTATTACCTGATGTGGTTGTAATCGCTACTGAAGATAGCTCACATGCTGAAAATATTATTTTATCTTCAAATGCTGGAGTAAAAATTATTCTGTGTGAGAAGCCAATTTCTAATGACATAAAAAATGCTGAGATTGCAATAAATACATGTGCTAAAAATGATACCTGTTTGATCATTAATCACATGCGCAGATTTGATACTTTAATTCAAAAGTTTCATAGTTATATTTCTGGAGATTATGTTAAAGACACTTCAATTGGTGAACCAAGAAAAGTCATAGCTTCATATGATAGTACTTTATATCATGGAGGCACACATACAATCGATCTACTTCAGAAATTTTTTGGAGATGTTATCTCAGTTAAATCGGTTCTCCCTAGAAATAAAGATGGAACAGAAAATATTGAAAGTCCAGATGCATTAATACAATTCAAAAATTTAAATGTTTTGTTATATCAAATTGATTCAAGAGAAGTTGCAATTTGTGAAGTAAC
>TARA_B100001093_G_scaffold518722_1_pt1 | contig 17891 bp, 12 predicted proteins | sample TARA_B100001093 | Tara Oceans TARA_B100001093 (sample SAMEA2623116) | marine metagenome | biome: marine biome (ENVO:00000447); feature: surface water layer (ENVO:00002042); material: "saline water (ENVO:00002010), including plankton (ENVO:xxxxxxxx)" | depth 5 m
AAATTGGTACCCAGGTGATGAAAGTGGTAAAGGTGGTGTATTTAATTTTGTTACTAAACGTGGTATTTGTGGTTATCGCTCAAAAATTTCTTGGACTCAAGTAGAAACTGGTTCCGCTGTTACTTGGAAATATCCATCTTGTATTTTAAAAGGAGATTACTCGATTGGTGAGTTTTATTCTGTTGCCGTTACTAATAATTTTCAGCAGGCTGATACAGGAACAAAGATGATTCATGTTGGTAAAAATACTAAATCAACAATTATTTCTAAAGGAATTTCTGCTGGTAAAAGTCAAAATAGTTATAGAGGTTTAGTTAAAATAGGTAAAGGTGCAAAAAATGCAAGAAATTTTTCACAATGTGACTCACTTCTCATGACTGATAGATGTGGTGCCCACACATTTCCCTACATAGAATGTGAAACTCCTACAGCTACTGTTGAACATGAAGCAACTACATCTAAAATTGGAGAAGATCAATTATTTTATTGTCAACAAAGGGGGATTCCTGAAGAAAAAGCAATCAGTTTGATTGTTAACGGTTATGCTAAAGAAGTGCTTAATAAGTTACCAATGGAATTTGCTGTAGAAGCACAGAAATTATTAGAAATAAGTTTAGAAGGATCAGTTGGATAAAAAGATATGAGTAATACAATTTTAGAAATCAAAGATTTAAAATGCCAGATTGAAGACCAAGAGATTTTAAAAGGTTTAAATCTTGAGGTTAAAAGTGGAGAAGTCCATGCTATTATGGGTCCAAATGGCTCTGGTAAAAGCACCTTATCCTCTGTTTTAGCTGGTAAAGATGATTATGAAATAACCAGCGGTTCTATTTCTTTTTTGAATGAAGATATTGAAGATTTGAGTCCTGAAGAAAGATCATGGAAAGGGATGTTTTTAGCATTTCAATATCCTATCGAAATTCCTGGAGTGAGCAATATTAATTTTTTAAGAACTGCTCTAAATGAAAGAAATAAATCATTAGGTCTAGACCCTATTTCTGCCAAAGATTTTTTAAAAATGGTTGCTGATAAGTCAGCTTTGGTTGGGCTTAACAATAAGTTAAAAAACAGGTCTGTTAATGAAGGTTTTTCTGGTGGTGAGAAAAAAAGAAATGAAATTTTTCAAATGGCAATGCTTGATCCTAAACTAGCTATTCTTGATGAAACTGATTCTGGATTAGATATTGATGCTTTAAAAATTGTAGCAAGAGGGGTAAATCAACTAAAATCTAAGGAAAATGCAACTATTGTTATCACTCATTATCAAAGACTTTTAGATTATATCGTTCCTGATTTTGTGCACGTATTGTATGATGGTAAGATTGTTAAATCCGGGGATAAATCTCTTGCACTTGAGCTGGAGGAAAAAGGCTACGACTGGATAAAAATGGACTTAACTGTTTAATGATTCAATTCAATTAAAACCAAATGGATTTAGATATATCATCATTTCAACCAGTATTTAAAAGTAAATCTAAAGCTGCATTGGACGTTTTTAGTTCTTTAGTATTTCCAAACAGGAAACAAGAAAAATGGAAATACGCAAAGTTGAAAAAAATTAAAAAAATTCCTTTTCACAATCAACATTCATTTTTACTTAATGATTTTGATCATTTATCTCTTCCAATTAATTCTGGTACAACCATTGTTATAGAAAACGGTAAGTTCAATGCTAAATTATCTAGTATTTCCCTTGTAGATGGGATACAGCTCATTCCGTTTTCTGATTTAAATGATTTGCAAATTGAGTCATTAAATGGATACAAGAAAAGCTACAATAATTATTTTTCTTATTTGAATCAGACTTGTTTAGAAGAAGGGTTTTTTATAAATGTTTTAGACAATGTAAAAGTTGAGGATGTTATTAATATTGTCAATATTAGCACAGTTGAAAATATTTTAGCAAATACAAGATTAAACATTTCAGTTGGCAAAAACTCTTCACTTGAAATTAAACAATACTTCATTGGTGAAAAAGATGCTAAAAATAGTTTCATCAATCATTTAAGTGAGTTTTATGTAGCTGAAAATGGAAATTTACAAATAGATAAGTTCCAAAATTTTGAAGAAAATTTCAATATCTGCTCGGAATTTATAAAACAGCAAAAATCTAGTTTTTTTACTATAAACACCTATTCTAATTCTGGGCAATTTATTCGAAATGATATTGGCGTAGAAGTTGAAGGAGAGCATTGTCACACTGAACTAAATGGAGTCTTCAGTCCCTCAGAGAATCAATATATTGATCAACATACAACCATAGATCATTTGGTGGCTAATTGTAACTCTTTTGAAAATTATAAAGGCGTAATAAGATCAAATGGTATTGGGGTTTTTAATGGAAAAGTAATTGTGCATGAGGACGCACAAAAGATTGAAGCATTTCAACAAAATAACAACGTACTAATTGATGATAATGCTACAATATATTCAAAGCCCGAATTAGAGATTTATGCAGATGACGTAAAGTGTAGTCACGGTAGTACTACTGGACAATTTGATGATGAGGCACTTTTTTATTTGCGTTCAAGAGGTTTAGGAAGAATAAAAGCAACAGAAATGCTTACAATAGGTTTTATTAATGAAGTTATAGAAAAAGCATCTGGGGAACACTATAAATCTTTTCTATTAAAAAATCTATTGAATCAATAAACTTTCTTTTTTTGTAATTGATTATTTGTAATTTAAAGCATTAATTAAATGTTTTGAATTTGTTTTTAAGAATTATAATCTTATTCTTTTTATACTCTGCAATTTCTTTTTTTTCTGCTCAGGAACTAAAATTAAACTTTAGCGAAAATATTGCTACCAATTCTGATTATAAACCTTCAATATGTTTTTTTCAAAACAATTATTACATACTAGTTCAAGAAAAAATCAAGTCTTCTTCATGCGATATTAAGATAAATACCTTCAATAAATCACTTAAAAGTTCGAATCAATTTGATGTAAAAATAGATGGACATACTTATTTAAGTATCAATCAATTATTCAATAAAATTGTTCTATTCACCTCTACTAAAAAGAATAATTCAACTGATTTATATGCTCATTTTTTTGATGTTAAAAATGGATTTGTAAAAAGTAAAATGATTTTTAGTGAGCCTAATATTAGTGGTTATTCAACTAATTATATTGTTTCTGATACTACTTATGAAGATGAGTTTTTTGTTTTAGCAGAGTTGCCGTTTCAGTCAGGTCAAAACGAGGATATTAAATTGCTTTTTTATGATCAATCTTGTAAATTAACCAATCAGGTTTATAATAAACTTGAAGTTCCTTTTGAATCAAAACGAGACAACAAGCTTTTAATTTCTCCTATTGGTAAAATTATATTAATCAAAACCTTCTGGAAGAAAGGGAATAATTTTTATTTGTATTCATTGGGCTCTAAGACAATTAGTCAGATAGAAATAAAATTAAATCAAAGAAAAATAGCTGCAATTGATTATTTTTTTAATGATAAAAACGAACTGGTTATTGCGGGATTTTTTACATCTATAGCTAGGTATAATTTTGAGGGTTATTTTATTCATAAATATGATTCTGATCTTTCTCTTTTTCATAAGAACCAATATTATTTAGGTAAAAATATTATTGAAGAATTCAAGTCTTCTAAAAGCATAAAAGAATCTGGTGCCGGGCTGGATAGGTTTCGAGTTTCTGACTTTACTAATGATGCTAAAGGAAGTTACTATTTAATGGCAGAACATTTGGGGAGAAAAAAAATTAAAGATGTTAATCAATGGAACTCAAAAGGGGTGGTTGTTATTAAATTTAATAAAAATGGAAATTATGTTTGGGGTTGTCCTGTTCCATTAAAGCAAACTAATGAACAAATTAAATTTTTAGGATCATTTCGATTAAATAAGTTTAATAATGTGCAGTATTTTTATAATTCTCTTGAAAATTTAAATTTGAGAAAAGGTATTCCAAATGAATATGGATCCAATAATTATTGTGGGACTAAGGTTCTGACTTTTTCGTCAGTTGGACTAGTGGAAGAAAATATTTTAAAGATAGATTTCCCCAAAATTGAATCAAATACTTTTGCATTTTATCCCAAACAATTGAATCCTTTTCTTTTTGGTAAATCTGTATTTTCATTAATTAATAAAGAGGGGAACTCTTTACTTTTAGGAGTTGAGAAGTAGCTATATAATATTGACTTCTCTTACTAATTCAATGTTAAATTTTGCTTTAATATCTTCAATTATTTTTTCAGAAAGCTCAAGAATATCTCTTCCTTTTGCATCTCCATAATTAACTAAAACAAGTGCTTGATTTTTATGAACTCCATAATTTTCAAAAGTTTTTCCTTTCCAGCCAGCTTTGTCAATTAACCAGCCAGCAGCAATCTTAACTTCTTTTTCACTGATTTTATAATGAACTATTTCAGGATAATTGATTTTTATAGCTTTTAATTTTTCGTTTGAAATTATTGGATTTTTAAAAAAGCTTCCACTATTTCCAATTTTTTTTGGATCGGGAAGTTTTCGTTGTCTTATGCTAATTATTGCATTACTTACATCTTTTATTGTAGGAGATTCAATCTTATTTTTCTCTAAGATTTCTCTTATGTCTCCATAGTCGACATTCACTTTTGGATTCTTATTTAGTCTTAGGGTAATATTTAATATGATGTATTGATTTTTCTTTTCATTTTTAAATATGCTTTCCCTGTAACCAAATTCACATTCTTGGTTATTGAATTGAACTAATTTTCCGCTAGATATTTCAAAAGCATTTAAAGAAATAAATGTTTCTTTTATTTCAACACCATAGGCACCTATGTTTTGCATTGGAGCAGTCCCAGAATTTCCAGGAATTAAACTTAAGTTCTCAATGCCTCCCCAGTTTTGTTCAACACACCTCATTACTAATTCATGCCAATTTTCACCAGCACCAATTTTTAAGTCAACATGCTCATTGTCCTGAAATATAATATCAACTCCTTTAATGTTATTTTTAATTATTAGTCCTTCAAAATCGTCAGTTAACAATATATTGCTTCCTCCACCTAATACTAAGGTTTTTTCATTTATAAATAGTTTTTCTTTATGTAATTTTTGAAGATCATCAATACTTTTAATCTCAATAAAGTATTTTGCTTTGCATTTTATCCCAAAGGTGTTGAATTTATCAAGTGATTTGTTTTTTTGAAAATGCATAAAATAAAATCTAAATATAAATTGTTTGTTTTACATAACCCATGGCATAAAACAATAATATTTACTTTTATTTGTTTTAAAATAAAAGACTATCAAAAGAGTAATATTAGCAGTAACTAATGATATTTCACACGATCAACGTGTTGCAAAGGTTTGTAATTCGTTAAAAAATATTGGTTATGAAGTTGTCTTGATAGGAAGGTTACTTAGATTTTCTGAGCCACTTGAAAGAGATTATGAAACTCATCGAATCAAGCTTTTATTTAACAAAGGTTTTCTATTTTATGCAGAGTTTAATTTCAGGTTGTTCTTTTGGTTACTTTTAAAAAAATCAAGTGTTTATCATTCTAATGATTTGGATACACTTCTTGCAATGTGGATTGTTGCTAAAATTAAGAGAAAACCTATAGTTTATGATAGTCATGAATATTTTACTGGTGTACCAGAAATTAAAAATAGACCTTTTGTAAAAAGATTTTGGGAGGGAATTGAAAGTAAGATATTCCCAAAATTGAAGTATGTATTTACAGTAAATAAATCTATTTCCAATTTATATTATGAATCATATGGTATTAGGCCTAAAGTCTTAAGAAATTTACCTTTAAAAAAAGCCATTAAAAAGACTAAATCAAGAGAAGAACTAGGTTTGCCTTTGAATAAAAAAGTCGTTATTTTACAAGGAGCAGGGATTAATGTAGACAGAGGAGCGGAAGAGTTGTTAGAAGCAATTTCGATACAGAATAACTTTTTCTTGTGCATAGTGGGTAAAGGAGATGTGGTTCAAGACCTAAAAAAAAGGGCTCAAAGTCCAGACTTGATTAATAAAGTTATTTTTATTGATTCTTTACCATATCAACAAATGATGGAATATACTCTTAATTCAGATGTTGGTGTTAGTTTAGATAAGTCTAGTAATCTCAACTATTTGTATAGTTTACCTAATAAAATTTTTGATTATTTTAAAGCTGAAATACCTGTTGTTTCCAGTGATTTGATTGAAATAAACAAAATAATAAATGGATTTAATGCGGGTTTACTTATTGAAAATCATCAACCAAAATCAATTTTAAAAGCATTAACTCACATCTTAGACGATAAAAATTATAAGACATATAAAAAATTTGCATCCAAGGTGATTGATCAACTAAATTGGGAAACGGAATCTCAAGTCCTTGTAAATTGTTATAATAAAATTGAATAGGTCTTTACATATCATTGCATTTAATGTCCCAATTCCTGCAGATTATGGTGGGGTGATTGATATTTTCTATAAAATCAAAGCATTACATAAAATAGGAATTGATATTCATTTACATTGTTTTATTTATGGTAGAGATAAAGATCCCAGTTTAGAGAAATATTGTAGGAGCGTGTCCTACTACAATAGAAAAAATAATTATAGAAATATTCTTTCAATAACACCTTATATCGTTAAGTCAAGGGTTTCTAAATCTCTACTTAAAAACTTAAAAAAAGATAATTTTCCAGTTCTTTTTGAAGGTATTCACTGTACGGCAACTTACAATCAAATTGCCAAGCATGAACCTCAAAGGAAGTTATTTATTAGGGCGCATAACATTGAACATTTGTATTATGAAGAGTTATTTAAAATTGAAAGAAAAGTTTTAAAAAAAGTTTTTTTTTACTTTGAATCCAAAAAACTAAAAAAGTATGAAAGAAAAATCTTTCAAAAGAGCTCAGTTTTTGCAATTTCAAGTTCAGATTTTAATTTTTTAATTTCTACAGATGTAAATGTTAAATTAATTAATCCTTTCCATATAAATGAAGAGGTATGTTTTAATTTAGCAGTTGGGGATTATGCATTATTTCATGGGAATTTAGAAGTTTTAGATAATGAGTTATCTGCATTATTTTTTGTCAACATATTTAAAAACCTTAATTATAAATTGGTTATTGCAGGCAGAAATCCCTCTTTTAATTTGATGGAAGTCACTAAAAAATATAAAAATATAGACTTGATAAGTAATCCAAATGATAAGCAGATATTGGATTTAATAAAAAATGCTCAATTAAATGTTTTTTATTCAAATCAATCATCTGGCATAAAGCTGAAATTGATTAACGCATTATTTAATGGCAGACTATGTTACATAAATAAAAATTTTGTAGTCAATGATATTTTTTCAAGTTTATGTAATGTAGTCAATAACGATGATGAATGGGAAAATCAAATTGTTTTGGCTTTTGAAAGTTCTCCAGATAATTTTGACATTGAACTGAGACAAAAAAAAATGAACTCATTTAAAAATAACCACAACGCAAATTTAATAGCAGAAGCAATTTTCTCCTAAGCTTGTTCTTTAATAGATCTATCTTCGAATGCAATTATCCTTCCCGGGAATTTTTTGATTATATCATAATCATGAGTAGCCATGATTACGGTCTTTTCCTGACCCGCTACTTGCTTTATTAAGGACATAATTTTTGAACTTGTTTCTGGGTCAAGATTTCCAGTAGGCTCATCTGCAATAATTATTTCAGGATCATTAACAAGCGCTCTTGCAATAGCTACTCTCTGTTGTTCTCCACCAGAAATAAGGTGAGGAAATGATTTTGCTTTATCTGACATATCCACTTTGCTTAAAAGTTCTTCAATGGCTTCATTAATAGCTTTTTTACCTTTCCAACCAGTAGCTTTCATTACAAATTTCAGGTTATCTTCAATTGATCGATCCATTAGTAATTCAAAATCTTGAAATATAATTCCTATTCTTCTTCTTAATTCTAAAATATTTTTTCGCCTCATTTTTTTTAAGGAAAAACCATTGAAAAAAACATCACCTTTATCAATGTTAATATCTCCATATAATGATTTAAGCAGACTACTTTTCCCACTCCCAGTTTTACCAACAAAATAAATAAATTCACCCTTATTTATCTTCATTGAAATATCTTCAAGAATGATATTATTTTGCTGTTTAAGGTAAACATTTTTGAGTTCTAATAATTCATTTTGCTCCATATGATATAGGATATTTTAAAGTCAAATTTAAAATAATATAAAATACGACTTAAAAGTTAAGTGGTTAATGTTAACATAAACCGGTTGAAAATAATAGTATAGTTGAATATCTACTGAGGCTAGCCTAATTATCTTTAAGAATTATTCTACAAGTATTAAAATTCTATTAATGAGTAAAACTATTTTTAAAATAGCTCTAACAGTCCTTTTTTCAATTATCTATAATTTTTCAATTGCCCAAAAAACTCTTATTAATACAGATTATTACAAGAGCTATAAATTTGCTCAAGAATTATTTGATAAATCAAAATTTAGCTCTGCTCAGACTTATTTTAAAGATGTTATTAATAGTATAAATAACCCACAAGATGAAATAAGAATAAATGCAGAATATTATTTTGCGGTATGCGCTTTAAATTTGTATCACCAAAGTGTAGAAACGTTATTAACTCGATTTGTTTTAGATCACCCCGATCATCCAAAGTCTAAAAATGTGTTTTTACAATTAGCAAGGCATTATTATAGAACAAGAAAATTTACTAAGGCAATTGAATATTTTGATAAAGTTGATCAATATGACCTTTCTATTGATGATCAAAATGAATATCTATTTAAATTGGGTTATTCAAAGTTCATCAGAAAAAAATCAGATGAGGCAAAAGTTCATTTTAATGAAATTCTTCAAAGGGAATCTGATTATAAAATTCCTGCAACTTATTATTACAGTCACATTGCTTACAGCGAGGAGAAATATCAAACGGCTTTGGTTGGCTTTAAACAAATTGCGGAAAGTAAAATGTTTAAATCTATTATACCTTACTACATCACTCAAATCTTATATCAACAACATAAATACGATGATCTTATTGACTACGCCCCAGTTTATATGGATTCTGTCAATAAAAAGAGGAAAGGTGAGTTTGCCAAACTAATTGGTGATGCTTATTACAAAAGTAGCGAATATGCCACTGCAATAAGTTATTATAAGATTTTCAAAAAGTACTCTAAATCGAATAGGGAAAGTAACTACCAAGTGGGATACTCTTACTTTAAAATTAAAAATTACGAAAAGGCAGTTGCCCTATTTTCAAGAGTAGCTAATAAGAAAGACTCTTTAACTCAAACTGCTTATTACCATATGGCTGATGCGTACTTAAAGCTTGGAGAAAAGGATTATGCAAGAAATGCTTTTGAGGAGGCAAGCAAGTTGGATTTTGACCAAGAAATCAAAAGAAATTCTTTATTCAATTATGCTAAATTGGCTTATGAGCAGAGTTATAATCCATATGATGAATCAATCAATGCATTTCAGCAATTTATTGATGATTATCCAAATACAGAAGATGCAAAAGAGGCCTATGAATTTTTATTAAAGGTTTATTTAACTACAAAAAATTATGAAGATGCACTCAATTCAATGGAGAAAATCAAGAATAAAGATCCACGAATGCAAAAAGCTTACCAATCAATTGTATACAACAGAGCAGTGGAGCAATATCATAACAGGGACTATAAAAATGCACAAATTAGCTTTGGATTAGTAAAAAAACATCCAATTGATCAAGAATTAAATGCAATGAGTCAATTTTGGATTGCAGAATGTAATTACAAATTGTCTAATTATGTTGATGCCATTAAAAACTATGAAGAGTTTAGGTTTACCAATGGTGCATTACTTACCGAACAATTTATAGATCTTGATTATCATTTAGGTTATGCTTATTTTGATAAGTCTTCACCTTACGCCAAATTAAACGCGTCCAAACTGAAAAGTCAAGAAAGTGATATTAATCAAGCCATCAAATATTTTAGAAATTACATCCACCAAACTAATATTAATGATTCTATAAAATTTAGAACAGCTCTTTTAAGAATAGCAGATGGATATTTTGTTTTGAAAGATGATAGTTTAGCAATAGAAAATTATCAGCGTTCAATCGAAATCAACAATACTGATCACAGTTACGCCCTTTATCAAATGGCTACTTCTCAAGGGTTGGTTCAGGACTATGAAGGTAAAATGAAAACACTTCAAAGTTTGACAGACCAATACCCAGACTCAAGGTATCAAGTTATGTCTTTATTGAATTTGGCTCAATCTTATAAAGATTTGGCGATGAATACTCAAGCAATTGAAACTTATTTAAAATTCATTGAAGACTATCCGAATAATAATTATATATCAACTGCTCATGTAGAAATAGGAAGTATATTTTTGAAAGAGGGGGATATTGAAAAAGGAGAACAGTATTTGATGAAAGTTTTAAATGATTACCCTGACGCCGAGCTTGAAAATCAACTTGCTGTTGAGCTGATGATGGAAGTATATTCTAAGAGAAGTAATTTACCTGGATATTATGAATGGTTAGATTCCAGGGGAATTGCAGTAAGTGAACAAGAGAAAGATTCCACTTTTTGGCATCCTGTACAAATAGCAAGAGATAATGGAGATTGTGACGCACAGCTTGCCAAAGCAGCATACTATTTAGATAATTTAAAAAATCCAATTAAAGAAATTTCTGCTCATTATTATATGGCTACATGCTTCTATTCCCAAGGTAAAATGACAGAAGCATTATTTCATTATGATTTTATCACCACTAAACCAAATAATAATTATTTCACAGAAGCTTTGAAATACGCTGGTGAAATTACATTTCAAGAGAATAAATATAAATTGGCACTGAGTCATTTTTCAACCTTAGAAAATGTTGGTGTTAGTCAGGAAGATTTATCAATCGCCAAAAAAGGACAACTTTATTGTTTTCATCATTTAAATAATCCACAATCCACAATTAAATATGCCAAAAAGGTGTTGACTATTGATGATATCAATGCAAAGACTGAGGAAGACGCATATTTATTTTTAGGACAATCTTACAAGCAGATTGGTCAAGTTGATAGTGCAGAACAGTTTTTTCAAAAGGTACTTTTATTGACCAAAAGTATTGCTGCTGCTGAAGCAAAATACAGTATATGTGAAATTTATTTTAACAAGAAAGAACATTCAGCTTGCGAGTCTCAAATTATGGAACTGGTGCAGCAGAAACCTTCTTATGATTATTGGCTTGCTAAAGGAATCATTCTTTTAGGAGATAATTTTACTGCTTTAGAAGACTACTTTAATGCCAAGCATAGTTTAAATAGTATAATTGAAAACTACGACGGCCCTGAAAAAGAGCTTATTGTCTCTGAAGCTATTCAAAAATTAGAATATGTTCAAAATCTCGAACTCATAGAGCAAAATAGTGAACCAGAACAACAAGAAATGGAAATTGAATTCAATAATATTGATCCTAGTGATCAAAAATTATTTGATGACCAGCCTATTCAAGATGATCAAGATAACTTAGAAGATATCAATCAAAATAATGACAATGAAAACAATGAAAAGTAAATCAATATTTTTTCTATCAATATTCTTGTCAGTATTTACTTTGTCTAGTACTGGGCAGAACAATAAAACGAATGATGAAACTTTTCTTGGAATTGGTTCAGGATCAAGAAAAATCACAAGGGCATTAAAAAATCCAGTCTCTCCTACACATGTGGATTCAACCATGGAAATGGAAGAGATTAAGTATTATTTAGAGCCAAAACAAATTGAAGTTAGCTATGATATCGAAAACATCAGGCCAGCTAGACTTAAAATAGTTGAGCCCTTAGAGAAATTGTATGCTGGTTATTTAAAAGCAGGTGCGGGAAGTTATGTAACTCCTTTTCTAGAACTTAATTATGGTTCAAAACGCTCAAAGGACAATAGTTGGGGAGTGAAAGGTAAAACTCAAAGTTCATTTGCTGACATTAAAAATATGGGTAATACTCGATACACTGATGCTTCATTGGGTGGATATTTTCAAAAGTTTTTCTTGGATAATGACTTATGGGCAGATTTTGATTATGAAAAAAACAAGTATCAATTTTACGGTTTAAACTATTATGATAGCGCATCTTTTGAACCATTTAAAGAAGCTGATAGTTTATTTCATCAGAATTATGACTTATTTGATCTTCATGTAAAGTTCAATTCAAAAAATACTGGAAGAGATACCAATAAATTAAGGTACAAGACTTGGTTAGATTATCACCATTTAAATAGTAAATATCAGTTAAGTGAAAATCATTTTTTGGTTGGTGCTCACTCAGGATGGGTAATAATGGACGAAGAGTTTTTAGGTACTTTTGAGTTAGATATAAATAATTTGTCTCAGCCTTCATCTCTGGAGTTAAACTCCAATAATGAAATTAATGTACCAAATGATCCAGTTTCAAAAACATCTGCCATTATAAGATTTAACCCTCATATCTACACAAGAAAGAAAAATTTAATTGCTAAAGTTGGTATTTCTTTACAGGCTGGCATTAACGATTCATCTAATAATTCTAATTTTAAATTTTTTCCAGATGTTGAGGTAAGTTACAGTTTGTTTAATAACGTATTCATACCTTATGGTGGTTTGAAAGGCAATATTCAGAGAAATACTTTTAATAAAATTAGAACTGAAAACCCATTTATTTCCGAAGATTCAGATGTTTTCAATACCATACAAAGAGTAAATTTATTTGGTGGAATAAGAGGATCTTTAAGTAGTAAATTTACTTTTAATGTATCTACTTCTTTTGAAAAATTAGATAACTTTTACTTTTTTACCCCTGACACTATTTCATCATATGAGAACAAATTTCAGTTGACTTATGATAAAGTTGATAGAACTACTTTTATGGGTGAACTCACCTATCAAGAAGAAGAGAAACTAAAGGTTACTGCCAAAGCTGAATACTTTATTTATGCTCCAGTTTCTGAAGATTTTGCTTGGCAAAGACCAAATTTTAAGTTTACCCTTGGATCAGTTTTGGATTTATCTGATAAAATTATTGTAAGAGCAGATATCTTTTTTATTGGTTCTAGAAATGTGTACTCCTTTATGGAACCAAGTAATAGTAACAATAACATTGTAGTCGGTCCAAATAAAAATATTGAGTATGAAGAGATTAATGATAGATATATTTATAAATTGAAACCATTTATTGACATGAATCTTGGTGCTGAATATAGGTATAACAAGAAAGTTTCTGCGTTCATACAATTTAATAATTTCACAGCCAAAAAATATCAATTTTGGACAAACTTTCCAGTACAATCAATCAACATAATGGGCGGCGTTACCTTAAGTTTCTAAAACTGTTGAAAAATATCCACTTTATAGGAAAAGAATAGGTCATAAAATGGCCTATTAATACTATATTTGTTCATTAAATTTTTTATAGATGAGCGAAGCAAAAAACTATTCAGCTGATAGTATTCAAGCCCTTGAGGGAATGGAGCATGTAAGAATGCGTCCATCGATGTATATTGGTGATGTAGGATCTAGAGGTTTACACCATTTAGTTTATGAAGTAGTAGATAATTCCATTGATGAAGCTTTGGCTGGTCACTGTACTCAAGTTGATGTTGCTATTTTAGAAGGCAATGGAGTTAGAGTTATGGATAATGGGAGAGGTATTCCAATCGATATTCATAAAAAAGAGGGTGTTTCAGCCCTGCAAGTTGTGATGACTAAAATTGGTGCTGGAGGTAAATTTGATAAAGACTCTTACAAAGTTTCTGGTGGACTTCATGGTGTTGGTGTTTCTGTTGTAAATGCTTTATCAATTGACTTAAAGGCTAGTGTACATAAGAATGGTAAGATTTATGTTCAGGAATACAAACAAGGAAAAGAACAGTATTTAGTAAAAGAAGATGGTGCTACAGACCTAAAAGGAACGGAAGTTATCTTTTATCCTGATCCTGAGATTTTTGAGTCATTAGAGTATAATTATGAGATTTTAGCAACTCGTATGAGGGAGCTATCTTACTTAAATAAAGGTTTGATTATCAATATGTCTGATGAAAGAGAAGTTTCAAAAGATGAAGATGGTAATTCTCCAAATGAAAAATTTTATTCAGAAAGAGGACTTTCTGAATTTGTGGAGTTTCTTGATAGTAACAGAGAAAGGTTAATTCAAAATGTAATTAGTGTCGAGGGTGAAAAAAGTGGAATTCCTGTTGAGGTAGCATTGGTTTATAATAATTCTTATGCAGAGAATATTCATTCTTATGTTAATAATATCAATACTCACGAGGGAGGTACTCATCTTTCAGGATTTAGAAGGGGCTTAACAAATACTTTAAAGAAATATGCCGATAAATCTGGAATGCTAGATAAGCTTAAGTTTGATATTTCTGGCGATGACTTTAGAGAGGGCCTTACGGCAATTGTTTCTGTTAAGGTTCAAGAACCACAATTTGAGGGCCAAACAAAAACAAAACTTGGCAACAGGGAGGTAACAGCTCCAGTTAGTCAAGCTGTTAGTGAAATGCTTAGTGACTATTTGGAAGAAAACCCTGATGATGCTAAACAAATTGTTCAAAAAGTAATTCTTGCTGCAACGGCTCGTCATGCTGCTACCAAGGCTAGAGAAATGGTTCAGCGTAAAAACCCTATGGGTGGTGCTGGATTGCCTGGAAAGCTTTCCGATTGTGCTTCCAAAGACCCATCAGAATGCGAAGTTTATCTTGTTGAGGGTGATTCTGCTGGAGGAACTGCTAAACAAGGTCGTGATAGACATTTTCAAGCAATAATGCCATTAAGGGGTAAAATATTGAATGTTGAAAAAGCGATGCAACATAAGATTTTCGAAAACGAAGAAATAAAAAATATTTACACTGCGCTAGGTGTAAGAGTAGGTACAGAAGAAGATTCTAGGGCTTTAAATTTAGAAAAGTTAAGATATCACAAGGTCATTATTATGTGTGATGCAGATGTTGATGGAAGTCATATTCAGACACTTATAATGACTTTCTTTTTTAGGTATATGAAAGAATTAATTGAAAATGGATACTTATATATTGCTACTCCACCGTTGTATTTAGTTAAGAAAGGAAAACAAGCTAAATACGCTTGGGATGATAATCAAAGAGAGCAATATATCAATGAAATGAAAGGAGCAGGATCTGATTCAAGCGTTCATGTTCAAAGATATAAAGGTTTAGGTGAAATGAATGCTGAGCAATTATGGGATACTACTATGTCTCCAGAAAATAGAACACTTCGTCAAGTCACTATTGATAGTGCTGCTGAAGCTGATAGGATTTTTTCTATGCTTATGGGTGATGAGGTTCCTCCAAGAAGAGAATTTATTGAGAAAAACGCAAAATATGCTAATATTGATGCTTAATTCAATACTAATATAGTTCCTTTGTAGTAATCGATATTTCCATTGATATTTTGTATTTCAACTACCCACATGTAGTTATCATTAGGACATTTGTTGCCAGTATTTTGATTAAACCCATTCCAGCCATCATTTGAGTTTCTAGTGGTAAATATTATTTTACCACTTTTATTGAAAATTTTCATTTCAAATGGTTGACCACTTATTTTGATACCTTCAGGCATAAATTGATCATTTTTACCATCTCCATTTGGTGTAAATGAATTAGGAGCAAGAATATCAAAATTAGAGGTTATCTCAATATTTTTTTCAATAATTTGACTACAACCATAAATAGATGAGTAGTTTAATTGCACTGTAAAAACCCCATTTTCTAAATATTGATGTCTTGAAAAGGCAACCTTGGACTCTGTTCCATCACCAAAATTCCATAAAAATTCTCCATTTTCAAATCTTTCATTTTTTATAAAAATTTCATCATCTTCTAGACTGAGTTGTTCAGCTGTAAAATAGGTACTTACAATTCCATTATCATCTGTTGTTTCAAAAGTGAAATCAATTAGGGGATTCCCAAATACTTTGATAAATGCTGAGTCAATAGTGATATAATTCATGATGGAATCATTATCAATTTGTTGCTGTAAAATGACTTTAGTTAATCCACTATTTTGAGGGTAAAAATTAATTAGGTCATTATTGCCATATAAAATATCATTGACAAACCATTTTATTCCATTACTGTCATTGTTAAGAGTGGATATAACAAATGTATCATTGATACATCCTTCGGAATGGGTCAGGTTAATTTTTAATTTTTTATAATTTTTTTCACCTTTAATTTCTTCTATTATAATGCTAGTATCTTTTAGAGAGCTAGAATTTGAGTCAATATTAGCCTTTGAAATATTTTTTAAAATAATGGTGTCAACAATTGTTTTTACAGCTTCCAAATTCTGATTTGGTTTTTGTTTTCTAATAGTTTTTTCTTTTTCAATAGGTTTAATTGTTTCTACTTTGTTTTTAATCTCTTTAATTGGAGATAATTCAGCTTCAATAAGCTTTTGTTCTTTTTTTAAAACTTTATTTTCAGGTTCTATTTCCTTGGAAGAATCTGATAAAATTATAAAAGCAAATATGCTTATAGTTATGAATAATGAAGCTAAAAAAGCAGTTAAATTTCGTTTTTTTGTCTTTTTTTTATTATCAAGTTTTTCTGTAATTTTGTTCCAAGATTTTCCATACTCATCATTGAAATCATTCATTTTATTTTGAATGCTTCTTTCAAAAGGATCATATTTGATTTTTTTATCCAACAGTTTTTTTATTTGATAAAATGAATTTGATTTTTGATTTTGCTTTTGAATAATTAGACTTAGAAGTGCCTTCTTTTATTTTAAGTTTCTTTGCTATTTCTTTATGAGTTAGCCCTTCAAAAACATACAAGTTGAAGACAATTCTGTAGCTTGTACTTAGCTTTTGAACTGCGCTCAAAATATCTGAAATAGTTAAATGTTCGTAAATAGATGAATTTTCTTCTTTTTCTTTTGCAATATTTTTAATTACATCTTCACTAGTAAAATAAATATTTTTATTTTTTCTTAATTGATCTATGCAACTGTTTCTAACAATTCTTTTTATCCAACCTTCAATATTTTTTCCACCTTTAAATTGTTCAATTTTATTAAAAACCTTTATAAAACTTTCTTGAACTATATCACTTGCAAGGTCTTTATTATTAAAATATCTCAATGCAACCCCCATCATTTTACCATAAAATTGCTCATAAATTATTTTCTGGGATAGGCGATCATTTTCCTTGCACTTTTGAACAAGATCAATGATATTATTATCCTCAGAATTCATTTAATTTAAACGTATTATTTTATTATGGTTGCCTTTTGTACCGTATTACAATTTTTATTTTTTTCAAAAAGCAATTAAAAAATTGTAAAACAGCATCTTAAAGATATTGAATTTTATATTTTCGCAGAAAATAATTCAAAAAACATAAAATCATGAAAGTTACTATAGTTGGAGCTGGCAATGTTGGATCTACATGCGCAGACGCAATTGCTTACAAAAGAATTGCTAGTGAAGTGGTATTACTAGATATAAGAGAAAATTTTGCTGAAGGTAAAGCTTTGGATATGACCCAAACATCTTCACTTTTGGGTTTTAACACTAAGATTGTTGGAAGCACAAATGACTACAACAAAACAGCAGGAAGTGATGTGGTAGTAATTACTAGTGGAATTCCTAGAAAACCTGGAATGACTAGAGAAGAACTGATTGGAGTAAATGCTGGAATTGTAAAAACAGTAACTCAAAATATTCTACAACACTCTCCTAAAGCAGTTATTGTGATTGTTTCAAATCCAATGGACACAATGACTTATTTAGCTCTTAAAGAAAGTGGATTGCCAAAAAATAGAATTATTGGAATGGGTGGTGCTTTGGATAGTGCTAGATTTAAAACCTATTTATCGATTGCTTTAGCTCGTCCTTCAAATGATATTCATGGA
>TARA_B100001093_G_scaffold78145_1_pt1 | contig 17879 bp, 12 predicted proteins | sample TARA_B100001093 | Tara Oceans TARA_B100001093 (sample SAMEA2623116) | marine metagenome | biome: marine biome (ENVO:00000447); feature: surface water layer (ENVO:00002042); material: "saline water (ENVO:00002010), including plankton (ENVO:xxxxxxxx)" | depth 5 m
TGAATCCGCAGTCCCCCCGGTTGTCGAATATCCAGATGAGAAATCATTGCCGAGCCATTCATTGCCTGATGGATCTACGAGAATCAAATCCAAATTATTTACCAGTCGAGGGGTTGATTGAGCTGCATTAGCACTTCCTTGCTCGTCAGACCAAGCGAGAGTTATATCAATTCCATGGCTTGGGTCAAGATTGAAAGCATACAGTAATCCAAACCCAGCATCAATCTCTTTATTTTGGTCGATGAAGGTGTTGAGAGGAGTGGTGCCATCCATTGGCAGAACCGTTCTTTCAAGGTTGATTTGTCCCCAACCCTCTTGTGAGTTCGGTATGTCTGCGGCACCTAAATCAGTTGCACCATTGATGACAACGGCCTTTATGAGGGCTGCAGAAGGTGAGTTGAGATTCATTTCTTCACGCAGGAATTCACGAACAAGAGCTGTCGCTCCGCCAGCGATTGCTGTAGCATGTGATGAACCAGAGAGAGAGATGTAAAGGCTGCTTCCGTCTGCATGCGTTCCAGAGGCGCATCCAAATCCTGCTGGTGATTTGGCTTCTTCAGCAAGACCCGAGCAGATATTCATCCCTGGAGCAACAATATCGGGTTTAATGCGTCCATCAAGACTTGGCCCTTGGCTGGAGATATTCGCAACACTTCCAGCAGATGAACCCGTATTGGAAGTACCTACTGCGAGAACATTCTTTGCAGTTGCAGGGGCAGAAACTTGTGAAGCACCTTGGGCTCCACGGTCACCTACAGAAAACAAAGGCAAGACCGTTGTCTTCTCGTTAACCAGAAGGTCGACTGAACGTGAATCGGCAGTGTATTGTCCATAATTACCGTTCGAACCCCACGCATTAATTGCGATTCGCGCTGTTCTTTGTTGAGCATCGTTTAGCAGGTCATAAATCGAACCTAAGCGTCCAAAAACGCCTGTAGGGTCATGCTCAAGAGCATACATGACGAGGTTTGCACTTGGCGCAATTCCTTGAGCCGATGAATCGCCGGAACCGTCACCTAATACTGAGAGTGCTACGTGTGTCCCATGGCCTGTGTTTGTGTCTGAAGGCGAAGGGTCAAGTCCAAAATTCGTGTACACTCCAGCAACTCGCCCCAATATGTCGGGGTGGTCTAGGTCCAGACCGGTATCAGAGATAGCGATTGTTTCTCCGGAACCGTCGAGCGTAAAGGGTGCATTCGAATTGACATCTGTGACTCCGATAAGAGCGCCTGCAACCGCATTGTGGACAATCATACCGAAGGTTGGCTCGGTCCAGATAATTCGACCGTCACGCATGATGTTGTTGAGGAGGAGGGACTGAGACGATGAATCAAAATGCACTTCACATAGACCAATTCCACACCATGCTTCATTTGCGCCCATTTTAACCAAGTCAAGACTGAGTGTATCAAGTCCTCCAAGAGCTAAATCTGAAGAAGGGATAATCGCAAGGTGTGTGGATGAAGAAGGTTCGAGAAGTGAAGTGTGGACGCGCCAACCTGGATGTTGGATACCAGCCCATCGGACTCGTTCGTCATCCTGGAGCAAAGCGAGTGAAGGCAGGGCCGGAGAAGGTAATCGAATCAACCATCCCTCATCAGCGATGAAATCCAGTGGAGTGATTGAATGCTCTTTGACCAGTGTTTCGAGAATTCCCCCATCATGGTGGTGGAGTTGAAGAAGAGCCAGAGCAGTTTGTGTGGGGTCATTGAGATCATAGAAATGGTCGTCTAACATTGGACCTTCTGAGAGCAAGGGGTCAAACTCACCCGCTTGGAGTCGTAATATTCCGGACGATGGACGCAATTCGACATCCACTATTGGAATCGGTTCTGCAAGATTCCAAAGTGAAGAGGCGAGTTCAAGCCTTTCTGCTTCGGAAGGTGTATTCTCAGTGAGGTGAACTTCACCCGATGAATGCTCGGACTGTAACAAGGGTGACATCGATGTGATAAGCAGCAAGATAAGCATGAAAACGGGGCGGCGCACATCTTGCATGGCTCATCGAAATCAAGTTCCCTTTTCAACACGCCCCTTGTCTGTGCCCCTTAGGGGCACACAAATCAAAGGTGATTGTATTTAGAAATGGCAGCGTCGGTTTTGTTCACCGAGACCATCCAATCGGATTCAATTCCAGTGAGAGCACGTATGGCGTCAACATTTTCTGGAATGACATCGGATTCTTGGTGAATCGCTTGGAAATAGTAAAGTGTATTTCCTTCAAGCTTAACACCATCTTCCCAGATGAAAATTTCGTGCAAATCGCCCCACTTACGGCCAATGTCACGTGCGAATTCCATGACTTCTGCTGTAGTGGTGATGCCGGTTTCAGCACCGTTCATAATGACAAGACGTGGATTCTTAGACCACATCTCAAGAATGGATTCTGTCGTCAACCCGTGACCTTCTGGCAATGTTGCTGTGATTACATGAACATGCATAATGGTCGTAGGAACGGCTACTGCCATCGAATTAATTCGAATTTCTGGTTTGACGGTCATTACGTCGGGGCCGTGGTGAGAAGGAACCTTCAATACAGGTTTAATGGCATTGATTGGTCCTTTGCTGGAGTCTCCTGGATCGGCCGCTCTTCGAATCATCGTACATTCGACCTGTAAGTCGCCGCAGTGTTCATACAACGGGACCAAAGTTCGAGAAAGACCGGTTGTGTTGCATGAAACAACACGTGTGCCCTCAACATTCAAATTTTCCTTATGATTTGCTGAAGATGTGTAGGACATGCCGGTCATTGCATGTTTTTCTCCACCCTGGAATATCCATTTCACGCCGGCCTTTTGATAGGTCTCTTTGTTCGAGGCTCCCACTTTCCCCGGAGAGCAATCAATGACAATATCTGCTACGGCGAGTAAATCTGACAAACCACCATGGCACTTATAGCCCGCTTCTGCAAAGGAAGCAATTCGGTCTGCATCGTCAAATGTGCAATAAAGCGGATACCCTTTTCTTACGGCCAAATCACATCCAAATGCGGGACGAGTTTTGGTAACGCCAACAATTTCCATATCATCTTGGGCATCAACTGCATCAGCAACTCGCTTCCCGATTGTTCCGTATCCATTGATGGCTACCTTGATTGTCATGGTTCTCAATATACCTGCCTTTGAAGACCCTCTATTAACAAATCGTTGGAACAGATGGGAAAAAATGGTTGAAACCTGAGTGGTGGGAAATGAGAAAAATTGTACTTTTATCAAGAGAGGGTATATGGATATGGAGCAACAGCAAGCCATCATGGCCGAACCACGAGAGGTTGTTGAACGCTCGTTCAAGATTAACGAGAAACTTGGCCCTCGTCTCATCCAAGCCGCTGAACAAGACGCAATTCTTCGCATTGGCTGGACCAGTGCTGGAGACCCTGTTCCAAAAAATGGAGAACTCGGATTATGTCCAAATTTACCGAAGGGATCGAAGATGCGGGCACTCGGAGTGCTCGGTTCTTGGGTGGCGGCATTCGGCAGCGGTGGTAATTTTACAATTCAAGGCGATGCAGGTGCATTCCTCGGCGCAGCCAATCGTGGCAATACCATCGTTTGTGAAAAAATTGCTGGGAATTATGCAGGATTTGCCATGCAAAGTGGAAAAATCAGCGTCATGGATGGTGTTGGAGATGATGCAGGCGCCTTCATGGAAGGCGGAGTTTTACTGATTCGCGGTTCAGCAGGTGAACGGATTGGTGGCGGCATGAAGGGCGGTCTGATTGTCGTTCACGGGGATGTCGATAAATCTCCTGGTGCAGGAATGACCGGTGGAAAAATTGTCATTAACGGAAGATACCCCAGTCGCCTCCCATCTGGTGTCACGCAACGTCTCCTTACCGCAGCAGAAGTCAAGTCGATTAACCAAGAACTCGATAACGAGGGAATGGAAATTCCAAAAGATGCGGCTTGCCTTGTTCCAACTGAAGTGTTGCGCGTCGAAACCCCAGAGCCTCCCGTATCTTCTTCTGACTTATCCGGTATTGGCTTGGTGGCGGGAGATTTGCACCACACTGCAAACTATCAGCCCTGTGATACTGCTGTATTGATTGCAGATGATAAGAGCGAAATTGCAACCGCCGTGCTCCCTCTACCCCTCTTGCCAATTCTTTCCAATGGTGAAATGCTCAACATGAAAGAGATTGATCCTCTTGCCTCTGAAATTTTATCAAAACAGCCGTTCATGCTTCGTGAGAATCCTCGGTCACTTGATTTCGTTCTACTTGACACTGAGAATTTAGCAAATGCCCCAGAATTGTTGAGCGAGTGCGGCGGAGTCGTTGCTGATCTCGAAGAGTTACCGGCTATGAATTCAGAAGAAATTGATGGCTTCATTGTCGCTATACGCACACTACTTGGAGTCGACAAGCCGGTCGCTTTTGTCAACGGTATCTCCCGTGTTGAATCCTTGCATGTCCGCTCATCGCATCACAATATTGAATTGGCAATAAGCCGAATCGAAGATGGTTCGGGTGTTGCTGAAGCTGCTGCTCTCCCAAGGATCGGTCGGTCCACAAAGTCCCATTTAACAGACAGTGGGACGCAGACAGGGATGCTGCTTGGACTCTCTGCGAGTGGCCAAGACTTGGCAATTCTAAGAGCATCAGGAATCGATATCATCTGCTGTGAAGTGCCGATGCAAGACCCTCAAGATTTAGCTCACTGGTTGTCGAGTTTAACCAATGAACTCATAGGCATTTTGAGAAGACTCGGGCTTGATTCGATTGAACTTCTTGAGCGTCAACATCTTCGTGCCCTTGATTATGAAACTGCATCTATCAGTGGGCTTCGACTTGTTGGCTATGACCGGCCCCTACCGCATTGGTTTGCTCGATAAGGTGATACTATGCCGACAATTTCGATTCAACAAAAATTATTGAGACAACTTTTGTCTCGTCACGGATTACAACATGATGTTGAAAAAATGGCACACCAATTACCCTTGCTTGGTACGGATATTGACACATGTGATGAGCAGACATTGGATATTGAAATATTTCCAGATCGCCCAGACCTTTTGTCGGGCGAGACACTCGCTAAGGCTATTCGCCCATTCTTACATGGATCAAAAAGTGAACCCGAACTTGAGGTTATACCTGGCTCAGTTAAGATGACTGTTGACCCTGAACTCGAACAAATCAGACCTGTAATTTTAGGAGCAATTGTTCGTGATGTGCAAACTGGAAACTCAAGTGAAGAGAAAAACGAATTCATCAAAGCACTCATGGACCATCAAGAAAAGTTGCACTTCGCTTTAGGAAGAGGTCGAAGAAGAGCATCAATTGGTGTTCATGACCTCTCGAAAATCGCTCCTCCATTCCACGTGAAGGCAGTCCCGCATTCGACAGCATTTACCCCGCTGGCGAGTGAGAAAAAGATGACGCTTGAAGAAATACTCACCAGCCATCCAAAGGGCGTTGATTATGCACATTTACTGAAAGACATGAACGCATATCCAATTATTTTTGATTCAAACAACGAAGTGCTTTCTTTCCCTCCGATCATCAACGGAAATCAAACGACTGTGAGTCATACAACCAATGATTTTTTCATTGATGTAACCGGTTGGGATCGACGAGCCTGTGAATCAAGCCTGATGCTCATTGCACTGCAACTGGCCGAGCGAGGCGGTCGTATTGAATCAGTTGAGGTCACAGGATTTGATGGCAAAGTGGAACAAATGCCTCAATCCAGCCCACTCGAACACCAGGTCACTGAACGATTGCTCGATGGATTACTTGGCCGTAGACTAACCGATGAGGAAATCTCAACTGCGATAAACCGAATGGGTGGGCAGTATCTTGGCCGCAAAGAGGCTACTGAAACGACTGCCTCTTCGGTGACGAAAATGTCGGACATCATAGAAGGCGATGTCGTCCTCACATTCGCAATGCCACGGTGGCGATTCGACATCCTCCATCCTGTAGATTTGGTTGAAGATGTCGCCATTGGGCATGGCTATGAGGATCTCGGGGCTGATGTCCCTAAGGCACCTTTAACCGCAATACCCCGGAAAGATAACCACATTCGTCGACGTTTGAGAGAGTCTCTTCAGGGCTTGGGCCTCATGCAGATTCAATCCCTCACATTATCAAATGATTTTGACCAATTTGAAGCAATGCGTTGGCCTCCAATGGGCGAAGTTACGCGAATTACAAATCCTATTACAATTGAACACACATTGCTTCGACAATACCTCTTGCCTGGACTGTTTCGATTGATGGCTTCAAACCGTCATCATGACTTACCTCAAGCAGTGTATGAATTGGGGACGGTCATCCGAAACCACTCGAACAGCGAACGCTTCGCATTCCTCGTCGCTGAACAAGGCGGAGGATTTGCTGCTGTTCGTGGCCGAATTCAATCCCTCTTGAATGATCTTGGCGCCACAGAATATTCCATTGAACCGTTGAGCGGGAAGATGGGACCGTGGCTTTCAGGACGAGGTGCAAAGGTCGTTATTGCTGGTGTTCATGTTGGTTGCTTTGGAGAGATGGACCCTTCAGTGAGCCACCAGTATGAACTGAGTGTCCCTTTGAACGGTGCAGAATTTGATATTTCTGCTCTGCAATCTGTATTGACTGATCCAGTTTAAGATTGATGAGGCGTATAGGTTCCGTCCTGATTTTTCCGGTGTGGCTGAGCATCAAAAGCACCGTTTGTAAATTGCTTGTAGTGGTAACCATCTGTATGGTGAATCCAAGTGTATTCAGGGGCGGTAGCGACTGGCACTGCTGAATCGACAATACCCTCATAATATTGCGACTGTTCTTCGGCACGCTTAACAGTCGCTTCTCCATTACCAAAAAGAGAAACTGCTGCTTTGTAGTCAACTGATTCACGGTGAGAATTATCCGCTAATACTTCTTGGGTTTCAACCGCACCTTTTCGGTAAACAACCGTTTGAGGTTCGGGCTCATCAAGCATCTCGGGTTCTTTCTTTTTACTGAAGGGCCAAAAGGGTGCCATGGCACTCCGAGATTCCACTGCTTGATGAAGACTACCAAACATTGTGATGCATACGTGGAGTGACGTTGAAGTGCTGAATGATGTGGACAGTTTATGCGCAGAGTGGTGATTGTAATGCTCATCCTGATGCATTCCACTCTTTCTTTTGCAGGGGCTGGTGCAGATTCAACCTCAATTGAATCAAGGCAAAGTGAACTTGATGTCATCGGACTGGAGCAAGTAACAGTACATCGAGAAGAACTTATTGAGGTATTTTTGACGCTCCATAACATTGGCGAAAATGATGAAACATTTTCCTTTCAAGTTGAATCTGAAATTGAAGGATTGACTACAACTGGCCTCCCCTGCACCCAATTTGTGGAAAGCGGATATTTACGACAAGTAAAATTCAATTTAACTGCAGATTCGAATGCAAATTTTGGAAACTACAACTTGGAATTGAACTTCACTTCGGAGAGCAATCAATCTTGGTTTCAATTAGAAAGTTTGCAAGTTCGTGTAGCACCTTATTCAAATCTCAATTTCGGTGTTAGTGGTGTTTCATCGTTCATCGTCACACCAGGTACTCGGACTTCAGTGGCGATGAATATTACCAATAATGCAACATTACCCGACGACATCATGTTCAATCTCTATTCTCAAACCGGGTGGAATTGGGGATGGTCAATGAATTCAACAGAGGGGGTGAATGCGTATGAAACAGTTCAGCCAGACGGTCTAACCTATGTCTTCTTGTGGATTGATGTCCCTCCAATTGTCGATGGTTTACCGCTGTCTAATACAGGCCCTCGGTTCCAACTGAAGGCGGTCTCAAGCATCGATGGAGCTATTTCACAATGGTCATTTGATTTGCTTATGAATGATTTTTACAACGTCACAATCGATGAGGCAGGAGCAGACCTTTTACTCGAGCCAGGTGGAAATGACAGACTTCCCGTGCTGCTAAGAAACAATGGCAATACGCCAAATAATCTCAACATTACTCTGGAAGCAATTTCTGCAGATGGAACACCGATTGAAGAGATTTCTATTGACGACCGACTTGTTTGCGAGGGTTGGACAATTGCACTTTTCGGAGGGTTAGAAGATATTACACTGCAACCCAATGAATCGAGAACTGTTGAAATTGGATTCCAAGCACCGGTTGAATACAACGGAGAAGTTGATATTCGATTGAGAGTTTTTGCTAACGGCGCCAAAGTACGAATGCAAACTATTGACGTAGGTGCATCGATTGATTGGCAAAGAAGCGGTACTGTCCAACTCTTGACCGACTCATGTCAATCGCTTCTACCAGGCACATCATGTGGAGCTCAAATTTCTGTTGAAAATACGGGTAATGCATTTGACAGTTACAGTTTCGAAGTTGTTGAAAGCCCTCAATTTGTCGATGTCGAACTGTTGACTTCATCCAGTGAACTGGGACCGAACAGTATGATTGAACTCGACTTACTCACGGTCACTGCAAACACTTCGGCCTATGCATTTGAATTGGGAGATGTGGTTGTTGAAATCAAGCTACTCAACACAAACACGGTAATTGAAAGTGTTCGTGTTCCTGTAAAAATAGCTCCAGTCATCCAGTGGGTGTTCACAGATGTCATCGAAGAGATCGACAGCCAAGGACGCCTTTCAATTGCGATGACACTGCGCAACGAAGGGAATACTGCCGACGGTTTATTGGTTCAACTTCAATCATCACACTCCACTCAAATGTCGTTTATGCCTCCAGCCATTGCAGTGTTTGAAGAAGATGTTGAGTTCCCCCGTTCCTTTGAGGTCAGTGACATCCCAATCGGCTACAATTTCACTGTTCGTGCGTGGGTAGAGTTGCCAGCTGACCAGCAGAGCAATGGGACGGTATGGGTCAACACAACAGTACGATCTCAATTTGAACCGAGTACACAGTTTGTCCACACCAGTCAGGCTGATTACAAGGGTATGGAATGGCAACAAGAATCTGTTGATAACTCCATTGAATTTAGCGAACTGCTCTCTACCGGATGGGCGATTTTCCAGGCGTGGTTCCTAATGATATGTGCAGTCTTCTTCTCATTTGTCGTTATTTTCAAATCGATCGTTGCACGAAACCAGCGCAACCTTGAGCAAAAACAAAGGGAAGCGATGTATCAAAAGAAAGAGCCGGAAGCGGTGGAGAATTGGATGGAAAAGTTCAATGAAAAAGAGATTCCAGTTGAAGAGGATTTGAGGATGAAAGTTCGTTCCGAGGACTTTCAAGAGGCATTCCAAAATCGAGCCGGTTCCTACAAAACTGCCAGTGAACCAGTTCATCCAGAACTTACGCAAGCGGCCTCAACAGTGCTTAATTTTCACAGTTCCAATGAGTTACGCTCATCTGCCGATTCGCTTCTCGATGATATAAAATCAGGGGATGTCTCGAAACCTCATAAGGAAAACGCTGCTCTTCAAAACGATACATCAGTTAAGATTTCAAAGGAATCAAAATCTGCGACCCTGCCATCCGAAGATGAATTTGACATTTAGGTGAATACATGTGGACAGTTGGTGTAGATGAAGCTGGCAGAGGTCCCGTCCTTGGACCATTAGTGGTCGGTGCTGTCGCTCTTCCAACTGCTGACCTTGAAATCTTAGTACGACATGGTGTGAAGGATTCAAAGGATTTGACGGATAAAAAGCGGAAGCAATTGGTTGACTGGTTTCACGAGCAATCCAATCAACGCGGCTGGAAATATTCACTCATTAAATGTGGACCTGCGCGCGTTGACAACGGAGTTCAGACGACCGGACTTAATCTGCTGGAGGTCGAACTTTTTGCTGAAGCACTGATACAAATCCGTCAACAAGTCGACCAACCTGTTCACGTCATCAATGATGCATGCGATGTCAACGAGCAGCGTTTCACTGACCGGATTGCTGCACGCTTACCTCAATGGCCTTGGAAGGATTCAACAATTCACTCTGAACACAAAGCAGATGCTACTTTTCCGATTGTTGGTATGGCAAGTATTCTTGCCAAGGTTGAACGGGATAACAGAATCGAACAGATTTCACAGGATGTAGGGATACCGTTGGGTTCTGGTTATCCGAGCGACCCCAATACCAAAGCGGCTTTACCAAATCTACTTGTTGATTCAGAACCGCATCCTGCACTTCGATGGTCGTGGAAAACAGTCACAAGAGCATGGAACGAGAAATATGGAGTGGACCCGCCCAAAAGAACATACAAAGATGGACAGCAAAAAACGCTTTTTTGACAATCATCGAAGACTTTGAGCGAGCAGTTGATGAAGCAAAGGCCGCAGGGAAGGATGAGCCCCATGACCTGGACCCCAGATGAAGAAACGCTCGCATCCTTCAGGCATCTTGCTTTACAAAATGCCATTGAATATGAAGGAAAGGCAGCACCTGGCTCAGTCATTGGACGATTAATGGGGTCGAGAAGTGACCTGCGTCAACATGGAAAAATCATTTCACCATTGATAGCCAAAGCTGTTGCAGAAGCCAATAAAATGGCTTCCGAACAAGGCGTGGCGGCACTTCAAAAAATCTTAGAGGCTGAAGCACCACATCTTTTGGAAAAACGAGAGAAGAAGGAACGCAGAGAAGGTCTTCCTGAACTTAAAAATGCGGTGAAAGGAAAGGTTGTTCTTCGATTTGCACCGAACCCAAACGGGCCTCTCTCATTTGGCCACGCTCGAGGAATTGTCATCAATGGAAGTTACGCTAAAGAGTGGGATGGAGAATTGATTCTCCGTTTCGATGACACCGATACGGTGGTTAAACCGCCTCTGCCATCTGCATACACTCAAATTCCTGAAGAAGCAGAATGGTTGCTTGGATTCAAACCTCATCGGGTTGTAATCGCGAGTGAGCAAATGCCACATTATTACGAGCATGCTGTGAAGATGCTTGAACGAAACTTCGGATATGTTTGCCAGTGCAGTGGAGAAGAATTCAAAGCATTCCGTGTCAGCAAAACCGAATGCCCATGCCGTTCGAATGAAGTCAGTCTCAATCTTGAACTGTGGGAGAAAATGAATGACGGTACATTTGTTCCAGGTGATGCAGTCGTTCGAGTAAAAACCGCAATGGATTTGAAAAATCCTGCACTACGCGATTGGCCAGCATTAAGAATTCAGAATACCGCAGAGCATCCACACCCTCGTCCATCAATTGGCTCCAAATACCGTGTTTGGCCACTGCTTGACTTCCAAAGTGCAGTTGAAGACCACGTTCAGGGTGTAACACATATCATCAGAGGAAAGGATTTGATGGATTCAACGCGAAAACAAACTTTGCTGTATGAGCACTTCGGTTGGACTTACCCAGAAACAATGTATTGGGGAAGAGTAAAAGTCCACGAATGGGGTGGTTTTTCAACTTCTCAAATGCGTCGAGATATCGAATCAGGACTGTTCAAAGGTTGGGATGATCCAAGACTCCCAACCCTAAGTGCACTTCGTAAAACGGGAATTACTGCTGCTGCTTTACGTGACTTTTGGGTTGAATTAGGAATTACGCAAAAGGATATTTCAGTTCCTCTTTCAACATTGTATTCTCATAATACCAAAAGCATTGATGACGATGCACCACGGCTATCCTTTGTTCGAAAACCGGTTAACTTGAAAATCAAAGGAGAACATTCAAACATTGTTAACGTGGAAGTACACCCAAACCATCCAAACCGAGGTATGCGAAGTTTTGATGTTTCAAATCAGTCAATCTGGATTGAGGAACAAGACTTGGCACAATCTGAACTACGGCTGAAGGGCTTTGCAAATATTTCGATTCTTGACAGTGACGCTCAACCACGTATGGCGCAACTTGGCTCTGTTGAACGAAATGACCGAAGGCCAATCGTTCACTGGTTATCCGACACAGGGGCTAAGAAAGCCACGCTCATCGCCGCCGAGGATGGTGAACTCAATCGGTATGAAGGACTTCTTGAGAATCACACCTACCCGAATGGCACCATGGTTCAAATTGAAAGAATCGGTTATGCTCGAGTCATTGACAACACAACTCTCATCCTCACGCATTCGTGATTGGCCTTACGGGAACAATCATAGGTCGAAACTCAAACCGCTTAATAGTGGCAACCATGTCGAAGACAGTAGCGGATTTGAAACTTGATGATGAACATATGACCATTGGCATTGATGATACAATGGCTGAAGCAGCACGAAGATTGTTGAGTATTACAGGCGGAATCCTCGTTGTCCTCGATGAAGAATCAAAGACTAAAGGAGTCATAGGCAACCGACAATTTCTCAAGGCTTTAGCTGAAAATGTTGACGCAAATGCTGTCAAATGCTCCGAATGGATGGAAATGGATTTTTTAGAGGTCAAACTTTCAGAAACCCTCAAATCAGTCTTAGATAATGTTGCCAAGAGAGCACCTCAAGCCGTGATTGCTGTAGAAGAGGAAGGTGAATTTGTCGGCTATTTCTCACCATCAGATTATCAACAGGCTACTTCACTTGTTGACTCTCTCAAAGGACTTAAACTTTGATTAAGCGACAATTTTGATGACACGTTCGCAACCTACGCAGGCAAATCGAAGTGGGCGTTCTTGACTGACAACTGGGTTGGGCGTTCCGCAAGCTGGGCAAGGAATGACCGGTGTGGTCAATTGTAATGCTTCCTCAACCAAATCCGTTCTCGAACGAGGACTTGTTATGGCAGTAACCCACCAAATCAGGATTACCGTACCAACTGCCCCACCTACAAATACAGAGACGAATCCTAAGACGTGGATGATGAGTACTAACGGAACAAGAATGAGTTCAACATAGAGTAATTTCTTTTGTCGCATTTTTGCAAACTTCAAAGCGAATACAAAGCCTAACAGAAGACCAAGTGTGACAATCAAAAACAGAGGTAATGGACTATCGAGTGGTGAATTAACTGGCGTGACTGAAAAGGTAAATTTGTCATCTTGGGTTATACCCTCACCCTTGAGTTCGAGTGTTTCCCCCCATGGGAAGCGGAGGCGACTGATCGAAACAACGTCCGATGGATTGAGGTTTGGAACGATAAATGAAGCCATTGCCGAAGTGGTTCCACGTAGTGAAAGGGTGCAATCACTCCAGAGTTTCGCAGGTTGTGCATTCATAAAATCCGCTAGGAGTTCAGTATTCTCGCCACTTTCAAAGTCAATGGAAGTTGAAACCACCAATGTTACCGGATGGTTGACAACATCTGATTGGCCGTTAAGGTCGAGTTTTATTGAGAACGAAGAAAAATCCTTAGCATCTGCACCTAACAGATTACTAACATCAAAACCCAGCCCAACTCCAAGATAGTAGGTTGCTAATCCTGAATTTGACATTTGTCGTTCAAACTCACTGACTTCGATTTGTTCGATTGTTCGACTGACACGTTCTTCATCGGTAACGCTGCCGGCGTCAAAACTTTTCAAAGGAAGTGAAAGCGAGGTGACTTCATCTCCTAAGTGGTCCATTCCCCAGCGCATCCAAAACGCCATTTCACCACCAATTTCAATTCGGGTAACACGATCAAATTCAAGCACGCTGTTCGATGAATCCAACGAGAATGTCCCCGTAACTGTTAACGGACTACCGTCGCCATTCGTTTTGAGTGGTTCCTCAGGAGGATAATAGGTTCCTGTTCCACCGGATGAATCAAAAGTTTCAATTTCAAAACTTGTCGAACCTGTGAGTGCTGAATCCCCTACTTCAAGAATGAAACGCGTCTCAACAGTTACCGTTTCGATTCCTCCCTTTGCACCGTCCCATGTCCAAGTGACTCGCACTCCACTGCCTGATGTCGTCTCAATAGGGTCACCTGTAAGAGCTGTACCGCCAACCAAGATTTCAAGAGACTCGGACTTTGAGAGCATATCCATCCCCCAGTTCGAATCAATGACGACCGAAAAGTAAACTTCGGAGCCCTCAACTTCAGGTTCGAGTAATGTTAAATCGAACAATGGAATCTCAGCTTCTACAGTAGAGTCACTGTCTTCAGAACCCCATAAAAACTCTAACTTCGCATCACCAGTTGGCAAAGAAAAAACCACCGAGCGTGCAGAAAGTGTAAGTTCGATAGCACCATTATCTGAAATCGAGGTTGTATCAACGTCGATATCAAAGATCAGCGTCCCCTGACCTTGAGCCAAAAAAGAACTCCCTGGCTCGGTTGAAGCGCTGAATGTTTGACTACCAATCTTCAGAGTCGCAGTGGCATTGACTTGTGCACTTGCAGCATCGGTTACTTCGTACTTGATTGCAACTTGCCATGTATTTGCAGGGATGGTTCCAGGCCAAACGTTCGGCAAAACCCACTTCCCGACAGTTTCCTCAGAAGTGACAGCATTTGCTATCGTTGCAGTTGAAGTTGTATCTGTCAAGTCCTGTGAAAAAGGAGACATCGTTCCTGATGAGGCAGAACCAAGCAAGTGGAGTTCTACATCAGCAGAATCACAGCAGACCACCACCTCTTCAGCCTTCGCAGTATCGATGAATGATTCCGTCAAAGGCGACATCAGCGAGGCGATAAAAATCAACACAAACAAGAATGGACGTGCCGTCATGAGTTCACCTACGGCTCAACCCAGCGCGCATGGCACATAATAGAAGCGCTTTGGCGTCCATAAATTGAATCAAAGTGCCTTCTCAAGTAAAGCACCAAGTTCCTTCTCGAAAAGAGAGACAACCGCTTCACCTACTTCTCCTTGCAAGTCATCTGGTAAAAGTCGCAAGCCAAGACGAGTAGCAGCACGGGTTGCTTTGAGTTCAGCGTAAATTGTTCGTGCCTTTGTATGGAAATAATAGGCGACTGCTTCCTTAATCTCGGCTTTCAATTCAGGGTCTTCGTCGACTTTACTGCGGATATGTGATTTGAGTTCATCTTTGACCAGGTCTCGAAATGCTTCGATAACCAAATCTTCTGTTGACATCAAATCTTGTACTTGATCTCGGATGCTACCAGTAAGCAATCTTTCAATGGCCATGAATATCCCAGTATGTTATGAGGTTTCAACCCGTCGATTGCCCACACTAAACAAGATGTCCGGTTTTGAGGAAGAAATCTGCTAATTTAGAGGAATGGATTTTAGCATCAGATGATTCCTCAGGCCACGCTTTTTCCGCCAAAAAAATCTGACTCATTACATCAACATCAGAAGTTCCAATCATTAGACGATGCCACACCAGTTCCTCAAGCCGTGGAGTAGACAAAGATGAATCTGTTAACGTTGGGAGAATCAATTCACTCAAAGCTGAGGAGCGTGTATCAATATCCATTTTCAACCAGCCTTTTTGCAATCGTGATGACATCCGCTCAGAAAGGCCCGGTATCATACCTGAAGCCGGAGAGGGGACTTCAGGAAGAGGGACCACCCTGAACGAGCCTTCTTCGCGCAAATGGTCTCGCACGGCAGTATGAATTGGGTCAAAAGTCGTGTCCAATGCTTCTCGCAACCAGAGGCCGGTAGCCGCAAATGGACGCAAAAGTCGAACTTTCTGTCCATTCGGTGCCATCTGGGCAGCAAGAGCAGCGCACTGTGCAACCACATCCAATGCACCTCGGCGTTCAGATTGTTTCGAGCCTAATCGTACAGAAACAGATAACGGTGTAATGTGGATATATTTGGTTGGAGGCAGTTCCTCCAGTGTCCATGTATCTTCAAAAGGTGCGATAAAAATCAGTAAACCTTCTTTTGGAAGTTCTGGTTGTAAGCGTTCGTCTCGAGGGATGTGCTGGTCTGATGGTAAGAAACGACGTCGATATTTTATGCCAGTATCGAGAAATGCGGATTCCAACATCGACAATGCGAGAAGGCCTGACAAGTCAGCAGAGGCGTGAATGTGGACCATGTCTGCAACTTTAATCTGCTCTGATAGTTCAAGAATTCTCTTTTTGACATCTGAGAAAGGATGTGTGAGAAGTAAGTCGTTCATAGCCCCACCAATCACAACGAGTAGGTCACTCTTGATGAAGTCACCACATCAGTGGAGAAGATACAATCTCGAACTCACTCAACCATGAGGCGGAGTTCGTCACGCTTGTATCGCCATTCAGACGGAATTCGTCCTTCAGCCATGTAGTAGTTTGCCAAACGACGAATTTTGGATTCTGTAATTTCCAATGCGCGCTTGTTGTGAAGATCCTTGTGATTACCACTGCCAAGATGATTAATTATTCCAACAGCTTGTCGCATGAGATTCATCATGTCTTCAGGATAAGTTCCGCCAATGTTGTTCTCGGCCAAAACACTACCAATACGCTTGCCTATGACAAGTCGGGCGTTTGGAACAGCGTGTTGGTCACGAAGAATAGTGCCAATGACTGCTGTGGAATGACCTTCCTTGCCTAGGTCAATAATGAGTTGTGTGATAGCAGCAGCATCGGTGTTTGACCACTCTGGTGCTTCCTTGACAAAGGGCTTGCTTGACCCACTCTTTCCTCTGCGTGACTTATACATACGTGCCATGAGAACAACTCCAAGTAATTCGGCGACTTGTCACCCCTTCTTAATCGCTCCGCTTCAACCAAGGGGATTTTGTTTGGCATAAACGGAGGATTGCTCGACAATTGAAGTGATATCTACAACCGCTGATGGGACTTTGCCAAACGACCCGGTGTCGATGGCCATTCCCAGGCGGGTGCATGCGCTCGAGCAAGACCGAGGACCTTTCCGCCTTGCAAAACCAATACATCGGAACCTGCACGAATTGTTGCATCAAATGATTCAACGATTTGACCAAAAATGTCGCCTCTCCAAACAACGTCGCTCTTCAAATGAACTTCGGGCAGGGCATTGATTTCAGCAAGCGTAGGAATAATGGCTTTTGGTAATGAAAAACCGCTTCGGTCAATAGACCACAATGCCATCTGCGTATTTTCACGCTCAAGTCGATATCGAGGTGGCTTTCCTCGCACTTTCAAACCTTTAACCCAAGCGTCACTGTTCATCTGTTTTCGAGCGATACTTGAAAAGTTGTCAAGAAGGATTTTTTCGGTTTTCCGCCCCCTTGCACTGAGTTCATCAACGGCCTTTTTTACGGCTGCAGTAAGACGTTCAAGAGCTTCATGTGAACCGGCGGAATCGCCTTGACGGGTGTCAGAAATTTCAATAGAGTCGTGAGTGAAATCGATGCCTGAGTGATTGATGATTCGCTGGTAATTATGACGCTCAACCAATGATTGAAACATGCGTTGAATTCGAGACAATTCATCACCAGTCCAATCACCCGTAACTGGGACATCATAATGCCCAGCAGGCCAAACCTCTTCCAAATCTCTAGGAACCAATCCGAGGGGAGAAGTCACCATGACTTCGTGACAAGCACTTGTCCCAATGGCTCGTATGAAACGGCCATGTGATTTGGATAAACGATATGGTTTTCGAGCAGAACAGGGAAGTAAAATCAGTATCGAATCAAGGCCCTCTGGAGCACTGTATTGTGTAGTGATAAACGATTCCCAATCTGAAATGAGAGGGTCGGATTGGACAGAAACTGAATGGCATGGGAACGTGAATTCTGAACTCACATGCGAGGAGAGAAGGCCGGGGATGTCTCGACAGAACAGGTCATGGCGACGAAGGTGCTCAACTAATCGCGGACTGGTGAGAGACTGACGGTCAGCCAAAGAACGCATTTGATCTGAAGCCATCGCACCTCGAACGGAAGCAATTGCATACTTCCAGTGAGAGAGTTGAGCGTCCATATCAGCAGATTCATTCATTGATTCGACAATGTGTCGTGGTCCTTGTTCTGTGAGAAGGACACCTGCTGCTGATGCTTGACGTGACCGTGCCAAGTCAAACAAATCGACACCGAACCATGTGAGTACTGCAAGATTATCTGGCCCTCCAAGACCCGGCGTCCATAGCAGTGATCCAGGAAAACGTCGCTTTAACGTAGTAATTGCCTCAACCAACTTTCCAGGCTGGGAGGCAAGTTGAAC
>TARA_B100001093_G_scaffold519588_1_pt1 | contig 17827 bp, 19 predicted proteins | sample TARA_B100001093 | Tara Oceans TARA_B100001093 (sample SAMEA2623116) | marine metagenome | biome: marine biome (ENVO:00000447); feature: surface water layer (ENVO:00002042); material: "saline water (ENVO:00002010), including plankton (ENVO:xxxxxxxx)" | depth 5 m
AGAACAGCAAGAGCGGGTGCTAAGGGTTTTGCTTTAACCTTCCTTACAAACTCAGATAGAGGAAAATGGGACGCTATTCAAAAACTCATTAACCCTAGCTATAAATCACAATCAGGAGGTTCTAGATCTAGGCCATCAAAATCATACAAAGGTAAATCTAGAAAAGGTCCTAGAGGCGGAGCTAAGTTTGGTTCTCCCAAAACTTCTGGGGGTAAAGGCAGCAAGCAATTTACTTTTAAAAGTAAAACAAAAAAGACTTTTTCAAAAAAGAAAAAGACGTTTAGTAAAAAGCCTGCTTAAATCTTAGATTTTTTTTCTATTGAAAACAAAATTCTTCTTAAATGATAGAAAATTATAATAGCTACAACAATATTTATTAATAGCATACCTATCCAAATTCCATTTATTCCAAAATTAAAATACGTATTAATTGTATACAGGAGAGTTATTGGAAGTATTCCTAATCTTATAAACGCATACAAAGTTGTATAAAAAGGCTTTTTAATTCCTTGGAAAATTGAGCCACTCATATGAATAACTACAAAAAAGAAAGTAGAAAATGCAAAAATAAATAAATAGTCTTTAGAAATATTAATCACTTCAATATCTTTGGTGAAAAGTGAGGATAAGTATCCGCCAAATACTATTAAGACCAAGAAGCCAAAAAACATCATTAGCATTCCTATTTTTAATGCCATCATATAACTTTCCCTTACTCTTTGAAACTTTTGTGCCCCATAGCTTTGACCTACTATAGATAATAAAGCTGTATTAAGTCCAATCGTTGGAAGAAGAATTAATTCTTCTATTCTGCAAGCTATACCAAATGCAGCGGCAGCCGAAGATCCATATAATGTTACAAATTTTGTAAGAACGAAAAATCCAAATGCAATCATAAGATAACTTGTACACGTAGGTAAGGATTGAGAAATAAAACTTTTTAAAAAGTGTATTTTGATTTTCATCATACTAATATCAAAATTTCTTAGCATTTCTGTTTTTAATACATAATAAAATAGATACATAGTTGCTATTACTTGAACAATTACAGTTGATAAAGCGATACCTGCAATACCTAAAGAAGGAATAAAAAATAAACCAAAGCATAGTAGGGGATTCAAGCCTATATTTAGAAAAAATCCAAAAACCATAATATTTCTGTTCTTCTTTGTGTCGCCAATCGAGTTTAAGGCCGAATTCACGACTAAATTAAGTATCATAAATGGTGCGCCAAGCGCGATCACACTAATGTAGTTAATTGCCATCAGCAAAAAATCACCCTCAGCACCAAAAAAATTAAATATCCATTCTGATGAATAGAAAATTAATAAACCAATAACGATAGAAATAAATAGGGAGTAAATAAGTGCTTGAATGTACACTTCGCATGCATTTTTTATATCTTTGGCGCCAATATAATTCGAAATAAGAGCAGTTGTTCCCTGTGAAAATCCAATTGCGAGTGCGAGTAAAATAAAAAAAACAGGAAATGTTATGGCCATTGCACCAATAGCTTCTGATCCTATTAATCCAGCGTAAAAAGTGTCTGTAATATTATAAAAAGTATGGAACATCATTCCAATGCCTGCAGGAAAAGCAATTTTTATTAATTGTGATTTAATATCACCTTGAGTTAAATTCATACTTGCACTGTTAGTACAGTCAGAACTGTTTTATTTCAATAAAAAAGGACTATTGTTTATTTTTTCTCACAAAGATAAAAGATTTAACACATAGGTATGTGAAAAAAGAACCAGTCAAAAGCATCATTATTTTAGAGGCATCAGCCCAAAAGTTTTCAAATGGATTTGCTATATTTCTAAAAAAATCAAGACCACCTAAAAAAATAATAAGTCCAAAAATCACAACGATATGCATTAGCAATCTTTTTCTCTTAGGTAAAATGATAGCTAATAAAGATAAACTTATTACAGGAATACCAAGTATAGAGGGAATATAGGAAGTAATAGAATCACTACCAGTTATGGATGTTACCCATAAACCCCAAATAATAAGAAAAGCTCCGTATAAAATAGAAATTTTCTCCATATTTAAACCTAAAAAAGTGTATTCTCTATTCATAATAATTTATTACTTTAAACTTTAAAAGTATTGAAGAAAGAAAAAAATTTTGAATATAAAAAAAACTCTTATTGTATTTTCTACAACAGATGGACACACAAAATTTATATGTGAAAAAATTCAGCAACAGCTTAAAAATAGGGATTTAGTTGAATTGATTTCTATTGATCAACACAAAAACATTAATATTAAAGAATATAATACTATAGTTTTTGGAGCAAGTATTCGATACGGAAAACACAACTTAGAAATTCATAATTTTATTCAAAATAATAAAATAATCCTAGATAAGATAAAAACAGCTTTCTTTAGTGTTAATGTTGTTGCAAGAAAAAATGAAAAGAGCACATCATTAACTAATCCTTATCTCATAAAATTTTTAAAAAAATTAGACTGGAAACCGAATTTAACTGCTGTTTTTGCTGGAAAGATTGACTATCCCAGTTATAAATTCATCGACAAGCAAATGATAAGGTTAATTATGTACATTACAAAAGGGCCTACTAATACGTCAAAAACTTATGAGTTTACCGATTGGCAAATAGTAAAAAATTTCTCTCAAGACTTAGACAATCTTATTAATTTAAACTAGGTCTTATTCCCATTTTGCTTCAGGGGGCATAGACATGAGAATAGCATCAATATTACCACCTGTTTTTAATCCAAATAATGTCCCTCTATCATGTAAAAGATTAAACTCAACGTACCTAGATCTTTTGTGAGAGAGTTTTTTAAGATCATCACTATCGTATGTTAAATCTTTTTTGCTATTGGTATTGGAAATAATAAAGTTAGCAAAAAATTGACCTACATCTTTTATTAAATTTAAGTCTTTCTCAAAATGGTCATTATTTAAATAATCGAAAAATATTCCACCAATTCCTCTTGGTTCTTTTCTATGTTTTAAGTAAAAATATTCATCACATTCATTTTTAAATTTAGGATAATATTTTTGATCATGAAGATCTAAAGTTCTTTTTAGTCCAGTATGAAAATTTTCAGTCTCTGTCTTTTCTGGTATTGCGGGAGTTAAATCGCAACCACCACCAAACCAACTTTTTGATGAAGTTACGATATAGCGAGTATTAAAATGGGCTGCGGCTATTTTAGGATTTTTCATATGCGCGACCACAGATATTCCGCTGGCCCAAAATGACGGATCTTCTTCAGTGCCAGGTATATTTTTCCTAAATTCTTCAGAGAATTTGCCATGAACAGTAGAAATATTTACCCCAACTTTTTCAAATACATCACCCTTTAAAATAGACATTAAACCTCCACCGCCCTGATCTCTATTCCATTGTTTTTCCTTGAAATTAGAACTATCTATTTTTTCAATTGAGCCTACCATTTGGTTTCTTAATTCCTTGAACCATTGAGAACTAGACTGTTTTTGCTTTTCTAAACTTACTGCCAAATTACCAACCGTATATTTCTGACTCAATTAAATCTTCAATCATATCAATATGATCCTTACGATCATTGAGACAAGGTATGTAGCCAAATTTTTTACCCCCATTTTCCATAAAAATCTCTCTATTTTCGCCATTAAGTTCCTCTATTGTTTCTAAACAATCTGATGAAAAAGCAGGACTAATTATTTGAATGTCATCTACTCCATCTTTAGCAAATTTTTCAATGGTCTTGTCTGTATAAGGTTGCAGCCACTCAGCAGGACCAAATCGAGATTGAAATGTGGTCAAACAGAGATCTTCATCTAGGTTCATTTTTTCTCTAACCAATCTAGTAGTCCTATGACAGAAGCAATGATAAGGATCACCTTTATCTAAATATTTTTTAGGCACACCATGATAGCTAAAAATTAATTTCTTTGGTTTAGAATTTTTTTCCCAATACTCTTTAATACTATTGCACAAAGCAGTTATATATTGATCATTGGTGTGATAATTCGATATGAATCTGAGTGAAGGAACCCATCTCCAATTTAAAAATTCTTTTGCTACTGCATCAAATGTTGAGCCAGTTGTTGCAGCACAATACTGAGGATATAAAGGAAAAATAATTATTTTATCGCAGTTTTGTTTTCTTAAATTATTGAGAGCACTTTTAATACTAGGATTACCATAGCGCATTCCCAAATCAAAGACCAAGTGGGGATGACTATCTTTAAATCTTTTTTCTGTGAGTTGTAATTGTTTTCTCGCATTAACCATTAGAGGCGACCCTCCATCTGCCCAAATTGATTTATAAAGTTTTGCTGATTTTGCCGGTCTAATGTTTAGTATAATTCCATTTAAAATTAACCACCATATCCATTTAGGAGTCTCTATGACCCTTGTGTCTGATAGGAACTCTTTTAAGTAAACTTTTAATGATTTTGCTGTTGGTTCATCTGGTGTCCCAAGGTTGGTTAAGAGAATGCCTATTTTGGACTTTGTCCCGTGAACATAATCTTTATTTCCTATAAATGATGCCATATTAAATTTACGTATCTTATACTAGTTTAGTTCTAATTTGATCAATGAAGATATGAACATTAGCTTCTGGTGTTGTTTTTTGAACCCCGTGGTCAAGACTAGATATCCATCCTGCTCTTTGAGAGCTGTCAAAATCGTTGATATAATGGATAAATTCTCCTAAAACACTCTTAAATTTATTTTTATCCTCTATGTTAAATAGCTCATTTGAAAAATTGCCTTGAAGGGAGAGGTGAGTCTTATCTAATTCATTCAAAATATCTATATTAGATCCTAAGACTGTTAATTTTAAATCTTCCAGTTCCTTGAGCATTTTGTACTTACTTGTAGTAATATTTTTTGTGAAGTAGCCAATTTTATTAGGATATCTTTCAGACTGCTTTTTTATAAAAGGAATAACCTTAGATTTAAACTCATCGTCGGTTAATTTATTAGCCTCTGTATCAAATATCATAAGTAAATCCAAATCAGATTTAAGTTGGATATCTATATTTAAAGTTAAAATATTATCAATTGTTTTAAGAAATAGATCAAGCAACAAAGGATCATTATCATTATATCTTGTAGCAAAATGATAAAGAGTAATAGGACCACCCACAAAACCAATTAGAGATTTATTCTTTGGAAGATTTGTTCTTATTAAATCTAGAGAGTCTGCTTGAAATTTTATATAATCCTTAAAACTTTCCTCCTCAATATTTTGTAACTGTTTGAAATCCAATTGATTTTTAAATTGAGGTCCAGGGTTAAATTTTAAACCCATACCTAGAAAATCTAATGGAAATAAAATATCACTAAACAAAATAGCTGCATCAAAATCAAAATCTTGAATGGGTCCAAGTGTAACTTCACAAGCTAGTTCTGGCTGTCTACATAATTCTTCAAAAGAATACTTTTTTTTAAGATTCTGATAGTGGCTATGATACCTGCCAGCTTGCCTCATGAGCCAAATAGGAGGTACAGACTGCTTTATTCTATGGAGAGCGTTATGGAAAGATAAATTATAGATGACTGACAATATCTCGAGCTCCATAGGTAATAATAAAATCTGCTTTTGCTCTTTTGAACACAAGTAAGCTTTCATGCAACAGATGAATATAATTCCCAAGCTTTTCTTTATTCAATAAAGTCATACTTGCGTACTCTCCACTAACTTGATAGACGCCAGTTGGCAGTAAAGTATTACTTTTAATATCTGCAATTAGGTCAATAGAAGTCATGCCAGGCTTCACCATAAGATAATCTGCACCTTGAGCTGCATTATTAATAGAACTTTTTATAGCTCTTTCTCGATCATTGACTGGGAGTTGATAAGATGATCTATCAAATCCTTTGGGTGAAGATTTAGCAGCTTCACGAAATGGACCGTAGAGATTACTTTTAAACTTTGAAGAATAGCTCATAATTGGTGCATCTATAAAACCATTGATGCCAATAGTTTTTTTTAAATATTTAGTAGTATTTTTCATCATATCGCTTGGAGCGATAATGTCAGCACCAGCTTCTAAGTATGTATTCGCTGCAACTCCAAGTGAATAATGAGTATCCTTAAGATTAATCGTTTTATGGTTTGTGACACCGCAATGTCCATCGGGTGTAATTGAGCATAAACAAGTATCTATTAGTAAAACAATATCTTTTCCAAATTGTTTCTTAATATTTTCTATAACATCAAAGTGGTAGCTAAAATCTTCAGGTAGTTTTTGTTTACTGATAGGCACTATAAAAAGAAGAAAATTTTTAATACCTTTTTTTAAGTCTTTTTCTATAGCCTTATTTATTTTTTTAGCTGGCCAGCTATAATTATTTCCAAGTCCTTTAATGGGTTTTTTGTCTATAACTTTTTGATCAATAAAATAGGGTTGTATGAGCATACTTTTTGTTAGCGCATTGGTCTGTATAATTGGGAAAAATTTTTTCATATCTTTAGTTCATTTTTTCTAAAATCTTCATAACTAAGATACACATTTAATTGTTCCTTAGGAATAATTATTGAAATTTGTTTATATGTATTGCCAGGCCCACAAGCATTTCTCTTATTTAGTATTTCCGGTCTTAATTTCAGTGCTAATTGAAAAGCTGAAAAGCTCATCCAATAAAAACTTTCTGCTGTAAATAAGTTATCGATAGTATCCCTGCTAACTGAAGGAGAAAGGGAATAATGCGGAATTTTTTTAAAATGAGACTCAAATTTATTTTCTTGATAAGTTAATTTGGAAGGTTTTTGAAGCGATTGTGTGTAGGTATAGTTAGGCAACCGGTATTCCTCGCCAAAATTATCTAAACTAGCATTAACCAAAATACCTAATTTATTGAGTTTTCTCCAAGTACTATCTCCAGAAGCTATAATGTATGAGTCTTTTTTAAACATATTTTTATTAATAAAATTAGCACGAGAAACTATGACTACATCTTTATTTAAAATTTTTTTCAATACTAAGGGCTGTCTATAAAACATTTGATATTTTTTCAGATCATTAGGAAAAATATTTTTTACTTTTTTAGCTTTAATTTTTTCTAAGTATTTCTTATTATGAAAATATAAATTTTTTTTATTATCTCTTCCTCTCGAAAATAAAATTTTTCGATACACATTCTGCTCAATCGTAGCACCTATATCTAATGAACAGCCACCACCCCAATGAGCTAAAAACTCTCTCTCCTGAACACAGTTTTGATAGCTTTCATGATGGTTAATTTTTTCTAAAATTTTTTTAAGGTTTTTATTATTGCTTCTATATTCTAAAGCAATACATCCTTGAGCTGCAGCAGCAGGAAATTGAGATAATGGCATAATAACGGATGCAAATTTTTTAAAGTCTTTTTTAAATTGTTTAAATATTGTGTTATCTATTTTAGGGCCTAAAAGAAAGGCTCTATCTATTGCAGCTTTAGACATGAAGACTCCGTCTTCAGAGCTATTATTAACAATTTTTGATAACCTTGTTTGTATATTACCTCTTATTTTTTTCGACTTAAGGGAACTATAAGGAACATAGTTTTTCAAAAGTTTTAGATAGTAGGCTCTTCTAGGTGAGGAAGTTCCAATAACAAGAGATTTTTTCTTTAAAGATGTTTTTTTAATTAACAACACATCTCTTGGATCATCTCTTTCCAATGCTACAAATGATGTCTTAAGTTTATTTTTTACTGGGAGGTCTTTAAATGAATGAACTATTAGATCCACATTTTTTTTGACTAATTGTTGAGATAGTGAATTTGTAAATATACCAAAACCGTGCTTTTCCCAAGCATGAGGTGACATATCTTGATCTCCTATAGTATCTGAGTAGACAACTTCTATTTTAGTATTTTTATTTTTATTGCTAATGGCATTAATGGCCATTTGAGTTTGAATTTTAGCTAAAAAACTAGAGCGAGATAGGATTTTAATTTTGAGCATCTTAAGTCATTATTGCAAAAAATTTAAAAAATACTTTATTTAAATTGTTATGTGACTATCTATCTTTTTTATATTTTTCTTAACAATTTTAATAATTTGATCATCTTTGCTCTTACTCCAATTATTAATTGATTTTAATACTGGAAGAGCAGACTTCCCAAATTCACTTAGAGAGTACTCAACGCTAGGAGGCATAACACTTAAAACTTTCCTAATAACAAGACCGTCTCTTTCCATCTCTTTCAATTGCTTTGATAGCATTTGCGTTGTTATCGTCGAAAGCTTATTTCTTAATATACCAAACCTATGGGGGTTTTTACTTAAGTTAAAAATTATTGGTATTTTCCACTTACCACCAATAATACTTAAAGCTCTTTCAACAGGACAGTCAATTTTAAATTTAGACATAGTATGATTTCTTATACTACTATGTTTATATTGTCTACTTGTAATAATCATATTATTAGTTAAATCATTATGTATGAATAATGAAATTATAATTATAAAAGGATATAGTATTTAGATATGTACAAAGGAACAGAAAATTCATGGGGGCTAGTAGCTAAACTATTCCATTGGATAATCGCCATACTAGTTTTTATTCAAATCGCTGCTGGTATTAATTTGCATTTTATGGAATTTTCTATGCAAAAATCATCCTTCATAGATATACATAAAATCATTGGATCTTTGATACTGATTTTAGTTTTTTTGAGGCTTGTTTGGAGATTTTATAATTCTCAGCCCTCTAATGATAATGTGCCATTTATGCATGTTGTTTTATCTAAATTTGTACATGTAATCCTTTATATTTTAATGATTTGGATACCAATTCAAGGAATGTTATTGACTTGGACTGGTGGATACGATGTTTCTATTTTAGGACTATTCAACTTACCAAGATTAGTAGAGGAAAATTTAATGATGTATGACCAATTTAAGAACTTTCATTATTATTTTGCGTTATTACTAACTTTTACTTTCATAATCCATTTATCAGCAGGACTTTATCATCGCTTTATTGCAGGTGATAAATACGGTATTTGGAAAAGAATGAGTTTTAAAAAATAAATCGATTCATCTTAAAATTTTTTTACCACGTATGTAAAATCCTATGAACATTAATTCAAAACACATTACTCTAATATCAGGTAGTTTAAGAAAAGAGTCTTTTAATAGCAAAGTTCTAAAAAATATAGAAAAAGAAATTATCAGTCAGGGCTACACTACTACTTTTGTTGATTTAAATGATTTTCCAATTCCTTTTTACAATGAAGACATTGAGTTAAAGGGCATACCCTCAAATGTATTTATATTAAAAAATATAATTGTAAATTCATCAGGTCTAATCATATCAAGTCCTGAATATAATGGGGAAATTTCTGCAGTTCTTAAGAACACATTAGATTGGCTATCAAGAAAAATTGTCAATGATACACCCAAGCAAAACTTTTTAGGTTTGAAAACTATAGCAGTTGGGGCTTCAACTGGAAAAAATGGTGCAAGTAGATCAATTGAAAGACTCCAAGTTTTGCTTGAAAGGCTTGGAGTAGATAAAAATATTTTAAACTTTAGTTTAGCTAAATGCTCTAGTGAAACGTTTGATAATAATAATAATTTTTTGGCTAATGAGCAAAAAGATATTATTAAAAATTTAATTTTCAATTACTTGGATTCATTTGATTTTAATAAAGAGGCTCTATCAAATTAATGGAAATAGGAATAGATAGCTTTGCGGATAAAAGAGAAGGTGATGACAGTGTAAAGGCTATTAATAATGTCATAGATAGAATTGTTTATGCAGACGAAGTAGGACTGCATGTTTTTGGAATTGGTGAGCACCATAGAAAAGAATTCCTAGATTCATCTCCTTTTTTGATTTTATCTGCTGCTGCAGCTCGAACAAAAAATATCAGACTGACGAGTGCCGTCACTGTCTTAAGTGCTGCGGATCCCGTAAGAGTTTTTCAAAATCTAGCAACACTTGATTTAATTTCTGGCGGTAGAGCAGAGATGGTGGCGGGTAGAGGTTCTTTCTCGGAATCTTTCCCTCTATTTGGTTTTAATTTTCAAGATTATGATGCATTGTTTGCTGAAAAGTTAAAACTTCTTCTTCAAATTCGAGATAACGAAGTCGTGAACTGGAAAGGTCAATTTCGTGCTCCGTTAGAAAACCAAACTATATATCCAAGACCAATTCAAAAACCTTTGCCCATAGCTCTAGGTGTCGGAGGCACTCCCGAATCTTTTGCGAGAGCTGGTACTTTAGGCTTACCTTTAATGTTAGCCATAATTGGTGGACAGACTCATCGTTTTCGTCCACTTGTTGATCTTTACAGAGAATCTTGGGAACTTGCAGGTCATCCCAAAGATAAATGCTCCGTAGGCATACATTCTCTTGGTTATGTGGCTAATACCAAAGAAGAAGCAATTGAGCTTTATTATGAAGGTTACGCTAAAATGTTTAATAAAATAGGTAAAGAGAGAGGTTGGGCGCCAGTTACAATGCAAGGTTTTCTCGACCAAATAGGGTCTAAAGGTGCAATTGTTTTAGGTGGTCCTGAAGAGGTTGCTGAAAAAATTCTGCGTCATAGTGAGGCTTTGGGCGGTATTTCGCGCTTCCAGTTCCAAATGGATATTGCAGATATAACACATGAAAATCTATTAAAATCTATTGAATTAATTGGAAAAAAAGTAATCCCACTTGTTAACAAATAAATTGAAAGTAATTACAAAAAACCTAAGAATGCGTCTAAAATACTATTTAAATTTCAGGATTGAGTATTAAGTTATAATGGTGAAAGATCATAATTGGAAATCAAGCTATCTAAATAAGTTTCAAACTGAAATAGATAAAATCAAAGACGAAGGTCACTATAGAACCTTTAACAGTATAGAACGTAAAGCTGGAAATTATCCAAAAGCTACAAGACACCACGAAGGTCAAACTCACGAAATCGATGTTTGGTGCTCAAATGATTATCTTGGAATGAGTCAAAATCCTGAAGTAATTCAGGCAATGATTAAAGCAGCTGAAAAACTTGGCGCTGGAAGTGGTGGCACAAGAAACATATCTGGAACAACTCAAAATCATATTCTATTAGAACAGGAAATAGCTAAGCTTCATCAAAAAGAAAGAGGTCTGGCTTTTAATTCTGGATACAGTGCAAATGAATCCGCTTTAAAGTCGATTATCTCAGCTTTTGATAATTGTTTGGTGTTAAGTGACGAATTAAATCATGCATCATTAATTGAGGGAATTAGATCTAGTAAAAAAGAAAAAGCTATTTTCAAACATAACGATGTCAGTCATTTAAAAAATGTATTAAAAGGTATTCCCTTTGAAAGACCAAAAATAATCGTTTTAGAATCAGTTTACTCTATGGAGTCTGATTTTGCGCCCCTAGAGGATGTTGTTGAAATCGCTCAAGAAAATGGAGCACTCATATATCTTGATGAAGTACATGCGGTTGGGCTCTATGGACCAAATGGTGGTGGAGTTGCTGAGTCTAAAGGTATAGCCCAGCACATTGACATTATTAATGGCACTTTAGCAAAAGCATTTGGTTTAGCTGGAGGTTATATCGCTTCAACTGAAATTATAATTGATTACGTTAGAAGTTTTTCTAAGGGTTTTATTTTTACCACTTCAATGTGTCCCGCAGTAGCTGCAGGCAGTCTAGAAAGTATGAAACAAGTTCAAAAAAAACCTGAATTAAGAAATGAATTTTTTCAAAATGTAAACTTCGTAAAAAATGAACTCACTAACGCTGGTATCCCTTTTTTAGACTCAGGCTCACACATAGTTCCTGTCATTGTTGGAGATAGTAAACTTTGTAAGGAAATCAGTGATTATTTGTTAAATACTCATAACGTATATGTCCAACCCATCAATTACCCAACAGTTCCAAAAGGAACAGAAAGATTACGAATTACTCCCACACCCTGTCATTCTCGAGAGGTAACACAAAATTTTGTTGAAGCTCTTAAAGACGCCTGGTTTAAATTTATGCCAAGACTTTCAATGGTTTTGGAGCAAAAAAAAGCTCAAAAAAATCTCTAGCATTTTAAAAAACAACAATATTTGATAAGAAAATTATTTTACTATAAAACTAAGACCTATGAGAGTTTTAGGTTTTTATAGCTTTTTTGAGATAACTCATCCCATAAAAATTAAAGAGTCTATAAATCATCATATATCTAAGCTTGGAATTGAAGGATCGATCATTCTAAGTTCTGAAGGAATCAATGGAACTATTTTAATACCAGATGAACATGAAAATTTTATTCAAGTGTATTTATTAGAGTTAGGAGTAGATAAAAAAAATATTAAAGTTTCAAACTTTGACAAAAAAAAAATATTTTCTAAACTTGATGTAAAAATCAAAAAAGAAATAGTTACTTCAGATTTTGATTTAACAATGAACGAAATTCATAATGGCCAATTTATTGAACCTGATCAATGGGATGATTTTATTAAAGAAGAGAATGTGACAATTATAGATACGAGAAATGAATATGAATATCGAATTGGCCATTTTCAAAATGCTGTTGATCCCAATATTTCAACTTTCAAAGAATTTAAAAAATATATTCAAAAAAATAAAGATATTCTTAAGAAAAAAAAAATTGCAATTTATTGCACTGGTGGAATTAGGTGTGAGAAAGCCGGACCGCTTATGCAAAAATATGGAATTGATACCTATCAGTTAAAAGGAGGTATTTTAAAATACCTAGAAGTATCTTCAGCAAAAAGTTGGGATGGTGAATGCTTTGTCTTTGATAAAAGAGTGGCTTTAAATAAAAAACTCAAGCCTGGCACTACTTTATTATGCCATGGTTGTAATATGCCTCTAAAATTAGAAGAGACAAAATCCCCTAATTATAAAGAAGGATTTAGCTGTCAAAGGTGTTATCATGAGCTAAATCAAAAAAAAATTCGATCACTCACGGATAAAAGAAAGCATTGGAAAAGGGTTATGGCTGATTAATTTCTTGAAATCAACCTTGACCTGATTACAAATTAGTTTATTTTACGCCCATGGCAAAAAAGTCTACATATCAACTTAAACAATTACTTCCTGAGGAAAAGCCTGAAACAGGTACTAAATATATCGTAAGAAAGCCAACAAAAGGCTTAAAGGTATCTGACAAGTTAAGACAAAAAAAATATGATCCTGTTCTAAAACAGCATGTTTGGTTTGTTGAAAAAAAAATGCCTCCTCATAGTAAATAATTTCATTATAATACTAAAATCGCACACAACACTTTATATTGGTTAAGAAGAGACCTTAGGATTGTTGATAATCCATGCTTAGCCCACCTTCAATCTAATAAGTCCCCAGTTCTTGCTGTCTACATCTTGGATGATGTTGAAAAAAACTCTCTAGGAAAAGCATCTTCTTGGTGGTTGCAAAAATCACTAGAAAAACTAGTACAGGAATATAAAAAAAAATTTAACTTAGACCTTTTAGTTTGCGAAGGTGATGCTTTCAAAATTTTAGAGCGTTTTATCAAAAAATATCAAATTAAAGAAGTGATATGGAATAGGCTCTATTCTAAACAAACCATTCAAAGAGATTCATCTATTAAAAAAAAATTAGAATTAGAAAATATAATAGTTTCTAGTTTCAATTCTCATCTCTTAAACGAGCCTTGGGAAATTAAAAATAATTCAGGTGAGTTTTTTAAAGTCTTTACTCCTTATTGGAGAAAATCATACCCATTTTTTTTAGAAAAGAATTATAGTTATCAGGAAATAAAAAAAATTTTACCAATTAAGCACGATGAAAAAAAAGAACAATTTAATTTTCTTCCTAATAAGAAATGGTATGAAAAATTTGAGCAGTACTGGATACCCGGAGAGAAAAATGCTTTACAAAAAATTGATAAATATATAGAGCAGAATATAAATCATTATAAAATTAACAGGGATAGACCTGATATTGACCAAACATCTAGAATTTCACCTCACCTTAAGTTTGGCGAAATTTCTCCAAGAGTGATAGTAGATAAAATAGTAAAAAATAAAGTTACTAATGAGTCTATATTAACATATCTATCAGAAATAGGCTGGAGAGAATTCTCTTACACACTATTGTATTATGCTGATGATTTGAAATATAAGCCTATTAATAAGAAATTTGAAAAATTTAATTGGGTTAAAAATAAAACTCAATTTTACTCTTGGAAAAAGGGAGAAACTGGTTTTCCTATTGTCGATGCTGCTATGTTACAGCTATATGAGGAGGGTTGGATGCATAATAGATTAAGAATGATTGTAGGAAGCTTTTTAGTCAAAAATCTAAGAATTCATTGGCATGAGGGTGAGAATTATTTTCAAGATTGTTTGCTTGACTATGATGAAGCTAGTAATCCCGCAGGTTGGCAATGGGTCTCTGGATGTGGGGCTGATGCTGCCCCTTATTTTCGAATTTTCAATCCAATCTTGCAAAGTGAAAGATTTGACCCCCAAGCAAAATTTATTCTTAAATTTCTTCCTCAATTAAAATTACTCGAAAAAGTAAAATTTATTTTTCAACCTTGGTTAAACCAGCCTGTTCTTAATGAACTAATTAAATCTAATAAATATATATCGCCCATAGTTGACCTGAGTGTATCTCGTAATAAAGCGCTTGATGCATTTAAAGAAATAAACCAAAAAATATAACTATGAGAGAAAAAATTGCTGTCATTGGCTCTGGTATTGCTGGGCTTAGTACGGCGTATTTAGCCCAGCATCAATATGATATTACTTTATTTGAAAAAAATGACTATTTAGGTGGCCATGCTAATACAAGATCAGTTAAAATAGATAACATTCAGATACCTGTAGACACAGGATTTATTGTTTTTAATAACCACACATATCCCAATTTAATAAAATTATTCTCAGAATTAGAAGTTGAAACTCACGAAAGTGATATGTCATTTAGTTTTTATAACCCCTATAAATCCTTTGAATATGGAGGAGGCAGTTTGTTGTCGCTGATAGGAGATAAATCTAATTTAGTAAAATTAACTTTTTATAGGATGATTATTGATATAATTAGATTTTATAAAAAATTTCAAAAAACAACAACAAATGTACCTAAAATGACAATTGAAGATTATTGTTTAAAGAATAATTATTCAAAAGCATTTATAAATTTTCATCTATTACCACTAATTTCAAGCATTTGGTCAACACCTAATAAATTATCGATGAAACAGCCTTTATCTAATATCGTATCTTTTTTCCAAAATCATAAGCTTTTTAATTTTATAGATAGGCCACAATGGAAAACTGTTAAAGGAGGTTCAAAAAATTATATTCAAAAAATGGTAAACAATACAAAAATGGATATCAGGCTATCAACTAAAATTGAGAATATAAAAGTTAAAAAAAAAGGTTTTGATATTTTCATCAATGGTGCTTTCGAACATTTTGATAAGGTGGTTTTTGCAGCTCCTCCTAACCACTTTTCCAAACTTATAACTTCATGGACTGAGAGCCAAAGAGAAATATTGTCCAAATTTCAGTTTCAAAAAAACCATGTTCAATTACATCAAAACCACTCAACAATGCCTAAATATAAAAAAACCTGGTCTAGTTGGAATTTCTATACAAACCAAAACCAAAACTTTTCTCTTACATACTGGATGAATAGGCTTCAAGACCTAAAAACAAAAAAAAATATTTTTGTTTCGTTAAATCAAAATTTTAAAGAAAATGTTTCATATGAAACTTTCTATGATCATCCTGTGATGTCTGATGAGGTTTCATTAGCACAAAAAAATATAGGAATTATCCAAGGCGTTAATAATATATATTACGTTGGTAGTTATTTAGGATTTGGTTTCCATGAAGATGGTCTTCAATCAGCAATCAAAGTTTGTGAAAAAATGAATATAAAATTTACTAAAAATTTTATGAATAATGATACTTCTAGAATACCATGGAAGTAGTAATTGATAATTCATTTGGTAATGGAAAGATTACCCATGCAAGAAATAAGGATACTAAGAATAGATTTTCATATTCAGCACCATATTTGCTATTAAATTTAAAAAAACTACCACTTAACCAAAAAATTTTTTCATTAAATCATTTTAATTTATTTTCAGTTTCTAATATGAATCATGGCTATAGAGTAAAAGAAAAATCTATTATTCAATTTTGTAACGATATTGCTATGAAGCATAAAATTAAATTTGAACATGTTATGCTTTTAAGTATACCAAAAATTATAGGTTATGCTTTTAACCCAATTAGTTTTTATTTATATCTAGATAAAAGTCAAAAATTAATTGCTGCAATCTATGAAGTAAAGAACACTCATGGAGATCAGATACATTATCTAGATTTTAATGATTTTAAGAATAAAAAATTTAAAAAAAATATGTATGTATCTCCTTTTATTGAAATGGAGTCTCATTATGAAATTTCTTTAAATATAAAAAATTGTAATTATTTCAAATGTAATATTCAGCAGTTTGATTTGAATCTTAAAAATATTTTTTTTGCATCACTTGAAGTGCAATTAAATTCAATGAAAGAAAAAAGTCTATTGAGTTTTTTTATCAAAAATATTTTTTCTACTTTTAAAGTGATTTTATTGATACATTATCAATCTATGAAATTATTCTTGAAAAAATCCAAATTTTTCAGTCACGTTAAAAATCTAAATAACAGAGTAAACGTAGAATAATCATATGTTTAATAGGTTTGTAAGTAACTATATCAATAAAATATGTTCTAAAATTGAATATGGAACTCTTAAATTAAGATTTAAAAATAAAGATTATTTTTTTCAAGGACAGTATGACGGCCCACAGATTGATATGCAAATTTATAACTTATCGATGTTTTGGGACTTAAACTTTAGAGGATCTATTGGTTTGGGAGAGGCATACATTAAAAAGAAATTTCATGTGAACAATTTAAGTGAATTTCTTGAATTTGGTGCTCTTAACGGATCTGCTTTCGACGATGAAATGGATGGCTCATCATTTTTTCGTTTCATGTCTAAATCCTATAAACGTAAAACAAAAAATTCTATTAAACAAAGTAAAAAGAATATTCACTCCCATTATGATCTTGGTAATCAATTTTATACAACCTGGTTAGATGATACTCTAACTTACTCGTCTGGTTTTTTCCAAAATGGTGATGAGACCCTCTCAGAAGCTCAAATCAAAAAGTTTGAAAGTCTAATCACTAATAACCTACCAATGTCTGGTGACAAGGTACTCGAGATTGGATCAGGATGGGGTAGTTTTGCCTTTTACTTATTAAATAAATTTCCCGACATACAAGTAGATACTTTAACTATATCTAAAAAACAATTCGATTATGTGTCAGAAAAATCCAAAACATATGGTTTTGAAAAAAGATTAAATGTTATTTATAGGGATTATAGGGAGCACTTAGGTCAGTACAACAGAGTTTATTCAATTGAGATGTTTGAGGCTGTTGGAATGGAATTTTGGAACGATTATTTTTCGAAAATCCGAGATTTATTAATTCCTAAAGGAGTTTTTTCAATGCAAACTATTGTAATTGATAATAAGTACTTCAAAAATTATATTAAAAAAATTGATTTTATTCAGAAATATATCTTTCCTGGAGGAATGTTACCTTGCATGAATGAACTTGATAAAATAGCTAAAAATTTGAATTTTACTTTTAAATTAAATAGAAAAATGGCTGATAGTTACTCTAAAACTCTTTTAATTTGGAGTCAAAATTTCAACAAAAAATGGGCTAATCTTAATTCTTTGGGCTTTCCAGATGAGTTTAAAAGAACTTGGAATTTCTACCTTTCCTATTGTTATGGTGGTTTTAAGGCAAAAACTATCGATGTTTGTCAAATTGATTTTACTAAGTCGTAGGTCTAAAAAAATCGTTACGTCGTAAAAAAAA
>TARA_B100001093_G_scaffold476419_1_pt1 | contig 17803 bp, 15 predicted proteins | sample TARA_B100001093 | Tara Oceans TARA_B100001093 (sample SAMEA2623116) | marine metagenome | biome: marine biome (ENVO:00000447); feature: surface water layer (ENVO:00002042); material: "saline water (ENVO:00002010), including plankton (ENVO:xxxxxxxx)" | depth 5 m
TTAGCAGCTTTAAATGTATTCGTAGCAAGTTCCTTGACGGCTAAAAAGTGCCCTTTAGTAGGTGGTTTAAAAGCTCCCGGAAAAATTGCTATTGCCATTACTTTAAAAATTGATTAGCTTTAAAAATAGCTTCTGATTGTGGTTCTGCATCAAGCATTTTATTAAATTTAGGATTTAGAACCATTTTAGCTATCTCATCCATTATCTTCTCATGTTTTGCAGCAGCGTTATCTCTAGTTCTTTCTATACTTTTAATTTTAGTTTCTATCGACTTACGACCAGGACCTTGACCTTTTTTATCCCACGACTTCATAAAATGTCTTTTTAGTTGTTTAACCATAGATTCATCATCTGCGTCAAACTTAAGACCTTCTACTTCGGTACCGTATGCTTCAAGTGCTTCTGGATCTGTTATGTCAAAGTCTTTTGAGAAAGTTGTCTTATACTTTTGAGGATCCTTAGCTATCATAGTATCCAAATACTGTAAGATACCTGCACCCTTTTTTTCTGCTGCCTTATTAAAATCTTTAATTTGTTTTTCGTACTCTCCACCTCGTAGATTAGATACAAGTATAAAATTCTTACCAAGCAAATCTCTATAGTTATCAACTAGGTCATACGCTTGTTGCCAAGTAGAAAATACAGCTGATTTAGGTACGGCACGTGAACGTTCAAAGTTTGAAATAAATGAAATAATGGGATGAGTATAAACCATCACAACAAAAACATCGTACCCTTCCTCTTTCATATCTCCTATAATGCCTATGTCTCTACCAGTAGTATCCCAAATAAACGACTCTTTAGCTTCTACAGCTGCAATTACATCTTTTTTTACCATAGGAGCTGCTGCACCTAAGTTGTTGAACATTGGACTTTTGGGATCTTCTACGTACTTATCAGGATTATACTGAGTAGTACCTCTAGTGTCAATCTTACTAAGTATATAGGATTTACCGGCGCCGGCTCCACCTGCCATGATCAAGGCTTTGGGTCTTCCGTTTTCTTCTAAAAGTATTTGACTTAATTTCATAGTTTGAGGACTGTACTGTATTTAGTATAAATAGGCTCAGTATCGGGGTTCTCAAGGTTGTATAGTTTACGTATAAGTTGAAAGAGCTCAAAGTTTTCTTCTATATCATCTATCATTTTTAGTTCCCAGCCTTTGCCCTGAATGCGTCCTTTTTGCTTAGATGGGCCTCTCTTAGAAGATTTTAACCAAAGTATACCAGTTCTTTCAATTTCTACACCTTTGGATTCTTTTAGAGCCTTGGCATAAGAGGCAAGCTGCAGGTCATAAGACTTGTGTAGAGAGTTAGAAGTTTTAAAATCTATTAACCAAACTTCTCCGTCAAGTTTACATACCAAGTCAGCTGTACCAGCATATCTATATTCATCGGAATATACAAACTCTTCCGTAGAAATTAATTCCGGTTTACAGGTAGTCCAGAAGTCTACAAACTTGTTTATCATCTCCCAGACTTTTTCATTATACTTGGCATTACCGTAGTCATCCATCCAGTGAAGTTCTTCACCGTCAAGTAAAGTCTCTATAGCTTCATGTACTTGAGTGCCTTCTTTTCCTGCCCGTCTCATGATTAAGTCGGCATTATGCCCTACATCTTTAAGCCACATTTCAAAGAACTTATTCTTAGGCATATACTGGAGAATGGTAGTAACGGAGGGGTAGTATACTCCTTCTCCTCTCTGATATACTCTTCTATCTAAAAAATTAATTTGTTTAAGTTCCCCGTCAAACTGGAGACGTTTTTTACTATGTTCTTTTAGGACGTTCGTTCCTACATTTATCATAATGACATTTTATATTTTAAGAGCAAAGAGAGATCAAGTCTTTGAGCTTGTTGTATTAAGTTAGTAAAACCGGTAAAGCCCATCTCGCTTGGGTCTTTATCTTTGAGTTCGACCAGGTAAACGTTCTTACCCATGTTAAGCAATTGCTCAGAATATGAGAGAGCTTGTTTCCTAGCATCTCCATCTAACGCTATGTATATGTCTTCGCTACCGGCAGACACAATTTTCTTCAATAGAGCTTGTGGTAAACTTTTACCGAGGATAGGTATTGCATTTCTACGTACGGCCATAGCGTCAAATACTCCTTCAACAAGTACTATTGGCTTGGACCAGTTAACTTGATTTTCGAAAGCTACTATATCTTTTGAAGCTTCTGGGTTCTTATATTTCATCCAATCATCTTGATAGGTACGGGCGACAAAAAAGTTTAAATTATTATTCTCGTCGTAGGAAGGTATAACTATTCGGCCGGCATATTCACCTTTATCACAAAAGCCAATATTATACCGTAGTATGTCTAAGTCAGATATACCTCTTCTATTTAAATACCTTCTTAGCTTCTGGCCCATAATAGATGTAGGAGAAAGCTCATTTATAGATCGAAACTCTTCAGGTAGAGTAACACTTTCTTCGACTCGGTAATAACTATCCGTACCTTTATGAATATATTTTAGTACTTCTACTGCTTGTTCTTTAGGTAGCTTAAGTTGATATAGAAGGGACTTAATAGTTCGACCGCGGGTACGACATACCCAACACTCCCAAGGATTTTTACCATCTTCGGTAGTACCTAGCTTTATCTCAAGCTTCATTTTCTTATGGTTACAGAAAGGACAGTGAAAGGCATAATTATCCCTAGCTCTTTTATGGCTTTTGCCAAGGACGTTTTCAAGCGCCCCTAATAAAATTGAGTAGTCCTGCATATAACTTATTTACGTACGTACTATAATATCGTGAGAAATACTGAGAAAAACAACTATTCTATTTCTCTTATTTCAACTACTAAATCTTTTTTACCAACTAGGAGCCTATGGTAAACATTCCTAGGAATAAATTGTAATCTACCTTTCTTTAAAGGTACTGGAAGTTCATTATCTTGCTGATATAACCAGTCTGTATTGTTTAATGGAATTACTAATCTATTTTCTCTATCACGATGCCATACCATATCGTCTTGAAGAGAATCTTTAGAGAAAGTCCGTATTCTTCTTGAGCCTATACGCTCTTCTTCGAAAGGAAAATCTGTTGTTTTTTTAAAAAGCCGAAGATGTAACTTTACCAGAAACCTGGATAGTTTTTGCTTCCACCGAGAGATTTCCAATAACGTCCTGTTCTGCATGCCCAATAACCTGGTTTAGTTTTGTCTTTTTTATCTTTACAATTGTGACGATCGGCAAATGCTTTTCTTCTTTTTGGATCATCTAACTTAACTGCTAAATTACCCCCGCCGTCTTTTGCACCAAAAGAAACTTTTTTAATATTCTTAGTTTTAGGATCTCGTACGTAAACGTAGAACTTTTTACTACCGCCTCTTTTCGGTTTATTAAGATCAACATCTTTTCCTTGATATTTAGCCTCAGTAGCCATAGGAAGATCTAGAGGTATTTGTTTACCTTCATATACACCGTACTCTCCGATATCGGTAGTAGTTATGAGATCGATATCAGCTTCAATTAAATCTATCTTACCTGCGTTATATAATAAACGAGCTTCGAAAAATAAATTTACAAACTCCTTAGAGGAATAGCGATAAATATTTTCATGAAGGGCTAAACCGTGTTCAATATGATACCTAATACCGGGAGTAGTACTTATAATTTTAGCTAACTTGATCATTAAAAATCTCTGGAGTAGAATTTGGCAAGAATATTATCGTTGATAAACTCTTTATTATTTTCTAAAACTTCATATATAAATAGATACTTACACTCAAAGTATGTAAGATGCTTCTTATTGTATACAAATTTAAGAATTTCTCTTTTAAAGTCCGACTGTTTACCGTTTTTTACTAAATCTTTCATTTCAGTCTGAGATCCAAAGTAGGTCTTCCAATCTGATTCTTTTATCACTTTTTTCTTAGATGGTGCTCTTCCGCCTATACCTTTAGCTTTTCTTTCTTCTTTTAGAGCTTGAAGTTCTCTTTTACCTAAACGAACATTACGTTCAAAATAAAGAACTTTTTTTCCTATGTACTTTCTATCGGTTGGTAAATGGGTGACTTGGTAAATGAAACCGTAAGTATCTTTTGGCATTTTATCAATGCTATCTATAACATTTTTTTTATATAACCACATATTTTATATATCAAATTTTACAACAAATGTCATATCGTTTGTTTTAGATTTTGGAATAGGTTGCCCTAGTTTAGCTACTGCTATAAGTTCAGTCGCATCATTATAAAGTCCGACAGCTGTAACGTAAGGTTTGAATTCACTTCCAGTAATGTTATCCTTAGGCAGCCCACCTGAATAAGAAAGAGATCCGGTCAAAGCATTTTCCGATTTACATGCTGAGGGATTAGAGCTAAAGGATAAATCAGATGACATTACCTTACAGTAGTTATTAGAAGTAAAAACGGGTTGAGTTGATTCCCAACTTGCTGTATAGCTACTACTTATTTGAAACCAATCTACTAGATCGCTATTAGTAATTATTACTGTTCCATGTCTATAATTTATGTCTCCGACTGAGTATGATGAAGTTATAGAGTTAGGTAAATCTGTAGCTGAAGATCCTGAGAAAGTAAGATAACCTTCTCCTGAGTCCATTAGTCTTCTTCTGTCTGATTCGGCTGGGCCGAACACTGCCGAGATTTCAAAAGAGGTTGGTTTAATATAACTGCCAATTATATTTCTTGGAAAAGAAAAAATAGAAGCAGAAGTATAAATTTTTCTAGACCCTGAAGGTAGACTTGTCTCTAGGTAATGTTCATAAGAGCCTGTTGTAAGTACTGAGCCAGTGATGTTAAAGTTGTTGTAGTAAAGGTGATTAATACTTCTGTACCTTAAAGCTTGATTGTAAGTACTATCTGAAGGGAAGTTACTATTTCCGGTATTTTCTAGGGCTGTTTTTGCTGTAATGCCATTTTGAGCAAAGGAAGAGCTAACTACCGAATAATTCTTATGGGAGTTAAAAACAGAAATAAAACTGTCGGCTGTATTTAATTTTTTAAAGGCGCTCATACAAATAAATATCAAATATCAAGTTTAATTTCAAATGTCATATCCGTATCAGTTGATTTCGGAATAGGTTGATTGAGTTTTGCTACTGCAATTAGCTCTCCATAGTCGTTATATAGTCCTACTGTGGTAACGTAGGGTTTAAATTCACTACCTGTAATATTGTCAGCTATGTTACCATTATCGTCTCTGGTTGAGGAAGGATTTAGAGAAAAATTAAATTCTGAGTCTTTTACTTTGCATTTTAAATTTAACGTATATATAGATTGTAAAGAATTCCAATTATAATTGAGAGAATGTGGCGAAGCAAAAAAGTCTACAACAGCTTCGTGAGTTAGTATAGCTATACCGTGACTGTAAAAAACATTTCCTACTACAGTTCCAGTACTGACGCTAAGTGGGTTTCCGGAGTCGACTTTAAGCCTACCTTCCCCATCATCCTTTATTATCCCTCCACTATTCTCACCTGATTCAATATACTGACCACCGGCTGCTTGGGTTTCAAGTACATAGTCTGGTTCATTAACTATATAGTCGCTTATTCCTGCTAAATCATAAATAACAGTACCGGGTTTTATCCCTTCCCCAGTTAAACTTCTTGGATAAGAAACTACAGTAGCTTTGGAAAAAAGATTCCTAGAGCCTGAGGTATGTAGAGAGGATTGTAGGTAGTTTTCAAATGAACCAGTAACTACATTTGAATCATTTACGTAGTTAGAGTAGTAAAGCTGTTTTATACTACGGTAGCGTAATTCGTTAGTAGTAGCTGAACTATAAACCGGCAGAGAGCCGGAGGTACTTAGTAAAAACTGAACTCCATAGGTTGAGGTGCTGCTCGAGTCACTAAAAGCTTTAGAGGCTTGGTGAGCAGTAGTGAATACATTCCTACGATTGAGTTTTTTGAAAGCACTCATTCATTAGTAATCTAACTTAATTCTAATTAGCGCTTCTTTTGTTGAATTTTTAAGTAGGGGTCTAGAGAGTTTAGCTACTGCTAATAGATCTTGATTGTCATTATAAAGACCAACTGAAGTTACATATGTCTCTGGAGAGTCAATAAGTACGTCGTGTCTGAGTTCGCCTGAACCGGTAAGTATGGATGGATTAGTGCTGTAATTAAACTCGCTGTTACGTGCTCTAGCAAATACAAAATTTGAAGATATAGTTTCTTGAGAGGAAAGTTTAAAGCTTGATCCCGATACTATAGCGTTGTAGAGTTTTTTCGAATTCTGGTCATTAGTATTAGTGTTATTTCCGGTACCTAAAGCAAGACCTCCAGCTGCTATTGGTGCGTCAAGAGCTTCTTCATTAAGTAGAATTAAACCGACGTCTGGTAGAAGTTTTCCGTAACTTCCTGAAGTAGCTACTGAAGAAGATACGTCGGCTTTTAGCTCATATACTCTTCCAGCATCCGTAAAGGTATCGGTAGTAGTAGATGTTGAAGTATCGGTAATAGTTATATTACCGTTATTAGCAGTTTTAAGTACTAATTCAAAGCTACCAGGAAGTATTTTTTCCTTATACCTTCCTCTATCTACTGATAGGGCATAAAAACTAGTTCCTGTAAAAGTGTTGTCTCCTGAACCAAATATAAAATCAGATTCTTCGTCACCTAATACTAAGGTTCTATACTGTCCGTATATTGTATCAGAAGGTGATTTTCCAGCTACGGCACTATTGTATAGTAAGCTTCCTTTACCGTCTTTGTTAGCATAGCCAACTGTGAACTGTATTTCTTCTCCAGAACCAGATGGGTCCTGGTTGAATATGTTAATGTAATAATCACCGGAAGTGCTATTATATTGAGTGGATGAAGTATAAAAAGAAGATAGAGTCGTAACATTACCGCTCCAGGCAGAAGTAGTTACTGATTCGGCACTTACAATAACATCATCGGAATCAAATCTTTTGTACGACATGTCTCTTAGTTAGTTTTAGTAATAGTAACTGGAATGGATACTCTAGCTCCAGAATCTCTTCCTATTACGGTTAATGTTGTCTGTAAACTTGTTCTTGTACCGAATAAGGTATTAACAGTTGTAGCTCTTAAGTTAATGCTAGTACCGATTACTGTTTTTGATACGTTAGTACCTAGAGTAGCAGTAGTATTAAGCTTGGTTGCTTCAGCTGATCCAATTCCTGTACCGGTAAATCCTCCGAATAGACGAGCGTCGGCTATTGTAGCTTGATAACCACCAGTCTCGAATACGTTAGTTGCACCCAAGTAGTTAAGGGTTTCAGGAGTTATAGCTAGAGAAGCTCCTTGTTTAAGGGAAATAGATGAGTATCCAATATTGAGAATAGGAAGCTTGGCGGTACCTCTCGGAAGAGTCGTAAGCTTATATTTCATTATTTGAGTTTCATCTGGAAATGCTTCAAGAACTGGCATGCTTTCTATAGCTTCGCCATAGTATGCTGAACCGGATGGATGAGAAGGGTTATAAAGTGTGTAATCTATCTCGTCGTCAGATAAGGCAAATTGTGTTATTTTAAATGAACCGTCTCCGCGGGCAAGTAATTCTCGTCCCTTTTTAGTTAAAATTGCGTCTACGGTTACAACAGAATTGTTTAAGTATCCCATTTTTGTTTAGTTTAATTGCTACTATATAATATAAATATGGTATATATGTTATTTTTATTATTCTATATTTGTTACTATTCCTAAATCATTAGTTGAATAAATCTGACCTGTGTCCAGCCTATAGAATTTTCTTTGTGTTAGGGCATCATATCCGTTAGGATTAGAGGGAGTAGGTAAAACTTCTTTGTAGAAGAAAGTTTTAAGTTCAGGAGTTTCAGCTACTATGCCGGAAGTAGGATTGTTGACTGGTATAAAGTTGCTCTTTTTAAAAGAATTAAAATTAAGAGTTACGCTTGTACTCCCGCCTGCTTCCTCGTATAGATTACTGTCTTGAAATTTTATTGCCACATTTCTAGATACCACATCAGAGCGTAGCAAGTAAGTGTACCTGTATTCATCAGAATATCCGTTAGGCTTTTGTACAAAGGTAGCATCACTGTAGGTAGTATTAATTGAGTCTAAGACTAGTCCTCCATTTTCTTCGTCTACCAAAGTAATAGTAAATTCACCGGGTGTTCTGGTACCTGGAGAGCTTGAAGCTTCCGAACCAGATATTTCGTCGGCAGTCCAGAAAGAATAGATAACATTAAAGTCTACTTCTACACTACCGCCATCTTTGAACTCACCTATACTACCGCTCCAATTATAAAGCCCCTGTGATACCCCGTCTACAGTCACTCCTAAAGAGTTTACGGTAGAGGTATTTAGTGTGGCAGTTCCAGAAGCATTACCTCCTGCTGATTCAAACTCTAGTAAGACGTCTCCTAAAAGCTTCGATTCATATTTATTATAGTAAACTAAAGTATCACCTTTTTCACTTCCACCGCTATCTTCAAACGTTGAATAGAAACCTCTAATTTCATCATTTGATGCGGATAATGGGAAGCTAAAACTATTAAACTTATCAAAAGTTAGAGATGGTTCTAATCCTAGTACTCTTACACCTCGACGTCTATTATTAGTAAGAGAGCCATCGTATCTACCGTTTTTCCAACTTACTAGAGAGTAGTTAGAATCTTGTATTTCAGCAAAAAGTTTTTTATCTAATCCTTCTACTCCATTAACTATGCTTGAGGAGATAATTTCAAAATTAGATGGAACTAAAAAGTTTTGAAACTTGCCTCTAGTAGAGCTATATGTCTTATCTTCTACTTTTAATCTTAATGACGAACGGCGGATGGCATCTACATTACTACTAATCGGAGCATAGTCATTAAATTTAAATAATTCACTCTCCCCAGTTATAAAGCCTACTTTAAAGTAATCAGTAGATGGGACAAAATAGGTTAACGAACCGGAAAATACCTCGACATCAGGAGCTATATCTAAATAAAAAGTATCCAATAACTTTTGAGAGCTTAGTACTTTACTCCTATTGAATACTACACTGGGCTCTCTATAATTAACAGATATATTTTTTAGATTTACAATAGGAGCTCCTTGGCCTTTATCTGCTTTTGGGACATTTACTTGATAATAAAATTCTAAATCATTTAAAGTGGCTCCAGTATTGTTCTCAAACTTTAATGATCTTACATGCTCATTAGGGTACTGACCTTGTTGAACGTCAAAGCTTAGACTGCCAGTAACTACTTTAGTATTTTTATTTCTTATAGAAGCTGTAACAAAAGGAGTATTGACACTATTAAAGGTATTTAGGTAGTTACTCCAGTAAGATTGAAAATCAACAGTAAAGTTAAATTCTAAATTCTGATTGGCTGGTAGACTGGGTAATGCCTTGTTAAAAGAAGCAGAGTATGGGGCGCTAGTAATATGGAAAAGGTTAATCTGGTCATCTAGTATCTCAGATGATGCTCTATACGCTCCTCCCTCTACAGAAGAGGTAAATATGTCTTTATCGAAATAGTTAACAGGTACGTAATTTGGATATTGAAATACTACTTCTGATGCTTCTCTTAAATACTCTATCATCGATCCATTAGTACTACTCCTTAAAGGAACTGTCATAGCTTGAACTAAAGAAGCAGTGTAATTAGAGGTCGTATCCTCACTTAGCCAAAGAGTTATAGCATCATTATTAAAAACAAGTTTTCTAGGGGCATAAGTAACTTGAGCATCCAAAAAGTTCTGCGAAGCAACTGTATTGTAATTAGAACTATACTTTATAAACCAAAAATACTTATTACTACCTGGACCGCCGGCAGGGGTTTCAAGAGTACCGCCGCTATTGTTGTTAAAAGAAAGAGTCTCTACTTTAGTTTCTGAGGTTGGTAAGCTAGTAGTAGTATCTCGCTTTAACTCTACCGAGGCAACAGTGCTAAAACTTGATAAAGACCCGGTTACTAACTCTAAGGTTACTTTACCTAGATCGGAATTGCCACTGTAGCCGTCAATATATAAAGAAGTACCATACTCAACCGTAACGTCTATAATAAGTGATTCTCCATCTGCCAAATCTTCATCAGGTAAAAATCTAACTGAAGCGGAGTCTGCTATAGGAGCGCCGCCAAGATATCCACCAATATTGTTAGGGCCACCAGAAATTCTAAAGTCAGCAGTATAGTCGTCTATATTTTCTACACTTACCTCGATTGCAGTTCCGGTACCGTCTTGCGGAGAGGGTGACTGAATACTTCCACTAGTACCTACTATAGTAACTATATCACCGGTAGCTGTAATGACACTAGCACCGGAAGTAAAATCATTTCTAGGAATATACTTAAAACTAAAGTTTTCTGGTTCTAATTTTCTAAAAGTATTTCCAGTAGTTAGGTCTCCATTAGAGACTTTAATTATACTTCCAGAAAACTCTCCAGTAAAGCTAGGTTCGTCGTGATTGTTACGAGTTAACGTTTGAAATCCTCCCGACGGGTTAGCATACGTTTCTGTATAGGAGGATGTATATCCGCTATCTAGACCGGAGCTACCGGTCATAAATGCTGTAGAAATATTTCCTTCTAGAGAAAAATTAGACGTGTAGAAGGAGCCTGTAAAGTCTAGTTGAGTACCGCTATGATCGAAGCTAGGGGAGGTTTGATTAGACCACTTAACTTCTGGTTGCTTAATCTTACTCCTGTCTAGTATATGCGGTTTAACTATAACCCCGGTATTCACGTTAGATCTGGCAGGAACAAAATCTTTTACTATTCTAAAAAGAGAGTTATCAAAAAACTTAATTAATCTTACAAAATCAAACGCATTGTATACGTTAGCGTAAGAAGAGCCGGATGTAAAGACAGTTTCAGCTAGATTATCTAAACTTGAATAACTACTAGAGTATATAAGTCCAGGATCCCCAATATATTCGTCTATGTTGAAAGACGACATTGAAGGGTGAGATTTTATAAATTTATTTAAACTATCCGATGGACTAAATCCTACCTCTATACTATGTAAGTCTGTACTGTAATCAGCTCCTGGTTTTACTACAGAGCTAAACTGAGATAGTGTACTACCTGTTGTTACTGTATCGCTATTAGCTATTCTTATTTTATCTAATGAGCTTGTAAATTCATTTTCAGGTCCGTAGAAGATAGAGCTAGTAACCTCTCCACCGCCAAAAGTTTTTATGCTAAGAACATCGGAAGGAATACCTAAAGAGTTTATTAAAGCTCGAAGTCCTCTTTCTGTACCTTTAGATTTTAAAAGTAAAGGTAAGTTATGGTATAGTCTCTTATAAACTTCTTTTTGGTATGAAGTTTTAGGCATTGGCTGTAAGTGCTCATTTCCTGCTGAACCGGTTAAACTGCCTGAACCTTCTACTGCTACTATGAGTGAACTTATAACTTCACTTCCTGTGTTATGAGCCTCTCCTGTAAATGCAGAAAATAAATTTTCTAATGCTTCATTATTGTTATAAAGGGATATTCCGTATCCCTCTATAGCATCTCTTACTAAATCTTTAGATATACCGAAGTCTAACCTGTTATCAGCATCGTACTTATCTGTAACTGATTTAGTATAAATCCACAAATTATCAAAATGCTGCCCTATCATGTCTACGAATAGGGAGTAAGGAGCGTTATTAGGATCGTCTCTTAAGAAGGAAGGAATAGAATTAGTCAGTCTATCTGGGTTAGAGGTATCGAATGCTGAGGCAGATACTAAGGAGCTTGTAAACCAGGTAGCAACTTCACTACTTCCTGTAGAGTATAGTTCAAAAGGACGGGTAGAAGAACTCTTTGGCCATGCCTTAGAACCTGTTTCAAAATACAAGTACCTATCGTAGTGGTCAAAATTATTGACTATGTTTTTTATATTCTCTTCTATACTACCAGTATACTTAGTACGACTGTCTTTATCATTTTTATACGATTCTAATAACGATACTTTATACCTAAAATTGTTTAATCGTTCCTCAGCTGAAGAGAATTGAATAAAGTTATTGTAATCCGTATGATCAATACTTATTTGAGAACCTTTTTCATTAAACAGAGAATATACTTCATAAAATGAATTGCTAACAGGGTAGTTAAATAACTCAGTATAATTTAAAAAACCAGTAGGGTTGTTGTTCTCTTCTACTAGTTCTATGTCGAAGTTAGGACCACGTAGTTTTAATTGAGTATCAACTTGTTCGTCTATAAGATCGGTAATGACTTCATAAAGAACACTATCGCCTACTAGTTCCTCAATTTGAAAAACATCTTTTTCTCCAAAATCAGGGGCAAGAGGTTGGTAGAGTTTAATTAGTACAGCTTGATTACCTTCAAAATCTATTCTATCTATGTTAATAGCTATAGGAAGCTTATTATTGGAAAAGTTTAATCTGAAGTCTTCAAAATAGCTATTAGAGCTAATACGTTCTTTTATTAAGTCTACATTACGTACTATACCTTTGTTAGAAATCTCATTAGAAAGAGCTCGTATTTCTGTTCTGTCTGGTGAAATACTTTCTATAAAGAATCTTGGTTGAGTATTATTAGAAGAAAATAAGTTATTTACAAAATTGTAAAGAACGTTTACATCCCCGTTAGGGTACCCTCCGGATATAGAATCTTTTTCTGGGTTTAGGGTAATGTCTTCGATTACTCCCCCTGTACTTCCTCCTCTAACTACCGAATAGCTCTTTGAATCTACTATACTTGAAAGGTATCTTCCGTCAAGAGAATAGAAGAAGACATCTAACCTATTCTTAGAAGGATTAAAACTTGTATCAAGTTCTAATCTCTGTATAAGAGGTATATCTTTATCCTGTATCCTATTGAAAGCTATTAAACTTTCGGGAGCGCCTTTCGTAGTGTTATATCTAGTATTAATAGCCATTTTTAAAAAGCAATATTGGGTTCTCTATCGTTGCTACCTGTAGAGCTGTTTTCGCTAGAACTATCGTCATTATTACTAATATCTCCACCATCTCCCGGTTCGGAATTAGCATTTCCGTTAGCTTCATCTTTAGAGTCAACTCCAAGAGGTGTTTCGGCATCAGGTATAAAGAATCTAACGGTTACTTTAGTTGTAGCAGTACTAGCTGCTGTGTTTAAATTTTTAACTTGATAATAGAATTCATCTTCGGTAACTGGCTCTACGTTAGCCCCTTCGGTAAAGTATGCTCCAAGTTCAATTTTATCTGAACCTATTCCTATACGAGGTACGTACTCTACTATCCCCTGTTGATCATCTAGTACAGTTATAGTACCGTATTTTGGATTGCCTATAATTCCGTCAAAAGCTAAATCTAAACCTTCATCATTATCTAATAGATTCTTTACACCTCCCTCAACTACATATGAGTTATTAGGGTCATTAGGATCATCAACTATTATATCAACTGTTATAGTGTCAGCTCCAGGTTCAGTAACCAGTAGAGCGTTGTTAGTAATATTTACGAACACCGTACCAATTTCGGTTCTTCCTGCAGTATCAGAAATAGTATAAGTAAACTGGTCAGCTTTTGTTCCAGAAGGTGCTCTGAGATTAGGGATGTATTGGACTATACCTTCCTCTGTGTCTAGAACTTCTACCTTACCGTACTTAGGTGCATCTTTTATTCCCTCAAAAATTACCGGATTACCGGAAGCGTCAACATCGTTTTCTAGAACGTTGACTGAACCTCGATTAATTGTCTTATCGGCATCAATAGATACCACAATTACGTCATCTTTAGGTTTTGGTAAAAGTCTATCAGGATCGTCGTCTTCTTTCTCATCGTCCCCAAGATTAATATTTACATCTGGAAGTATAATGTCTGGAAGCTCGATGGGTTCAGATAATGCTTGAAGTATATCTTGAAATTGATCTTTAAGAGAGTCTTCATTTATATCGCCGACTTGTAGGTCAACTATCTCCTGCCGTGCCTCTAAAAGCTGTTCACGTAATGAAGTTATCTCATCTAATAGCGGTTGAATATCATCAGTAGATCTCTGAAAGCCTACTAGTTCCCCGCTTTTACGGACTATGAATTCATGGGAGTTTGTATTACCATTTATCGGTATAGTAAGGAAGAGGTTTTCGTATTCTCTAAAGAAGTCTTCAACAGTAAACACGTCTTGCCCAGCAACGAAAGTAGTGAAGGTTTTGAAATCTCTACCTCCAACAACTTTGTCGAACTGTGTTTTATTATAAACCGTTTTTCTAAGATCAACCTTAGCCATTTCTTACTACCTTGAAGACGTTTCCGTTATCTACTACTGTAGTACTTCCATCTAATGTTGTTTTAATTAAAATTCTATAATACCTTTCAGGTTGTAATCCGTTCATAAAGACATCAAAGTAAGGGCCGCTACTGTCACAGCTTACTTTAGTGTAAGTAGTGTCAAAATTAACTACCATATCTTCAGAGTGTTCGTCTTTTAGTCCCCAGTATGAAGCTTCAGGAAGAGCGTAGTTAGTTAAATATACAGAAGAAGTTGTAAAGGTCCTAGTAGGATATTTAGGTTTAGCTGAAAGTCTAAATCTCTGTTTACCTTCGTCTTTAAACTCACCTTTATTATTTTTTATATTTATTTGGGCTTGACTATTATTAAGTACGGATAAACTACCGGTCACGTAAGAACTATCATCCCATTTAAATTCTAATGAAGGAGGGTAGATAGTGTTGGTATCAGATCCAAAATAAAAGAATCTAATAGAGGAAGATGTATTAAATTCTAAACTATCAGGTAGCTTAAGTACAAATCCATTATTGTCTATAGATTCACTATAAAATAATTTAGTTGCATTAGTAACATTTATACTAAGATCTAACGATTCATTCAAGGCAAATTCTTGCTCAGCTTCTAGATTTACGCCTCCAGAACCTGTAAACCAAGTCCCTCCCCCTCTTTGACCTGCTACGTCTGAACCGGTAGTATTGACTGCAAAAGAAGACGTAGGCCATTCATTATTGGAGCCTGCCCTTCTAAATTTCCAGCTTACTCCTGAGTTATCAATCGGAAAGTCTTGAAATTTACCTATGCCGTTGTCCCATGTTGCTGCCACCGGGTACGCGTATATACTATGTGAGATAGGAACTTCATAAGCATACGCTTTAAAAACACTTAAGCTAGAAGCCCAAGCTCCAGAGCCAATAGTATTGTTAACAACGTCTTGTATTTGAGAAGTATTAAATTTAATTAAACTCCTAATAGTGCTGCCGAGTCCAAAATTATTTTGAAAGCCACCTATCTCTAATAGCTCATCTTTACCCGTATTTGCAGTTGGATTATCGCTTACTAGAAAAGCATCAGATTCAGAAAATAATTTATAAATTGCCATTTTATAGTACCGTTATTCTACCTTGAATGTCTTGAGTAGGAAATTTAACTTCAAATATACAAGGATCCAAAGAAGGGTATACAATATTACCTCTGGTAGCTCCTTCTACATCGTATGCATATTCAGAATAGGTTCTATTACTTATAGTACCTGATTTATTTATAATTTTAAAACTTTGGATTGATTGCACCCCTCTTACTCTATCTAAAAGAGTATATATAGGAGAGAAATTTACTGGTTGATTAATAGACCATTTTGAAATATCAAAATAATCAATAAGTCTATTAGTACACGTTAATAGTACGTCTCTCCCGATAAAGTTAGGGAGAGGTAAAATCTCAAATTGTACGCCTATATTAACTATAAAGGCATCTTTAATATTTACCGAATCAGTTATCATTATATACTGAGATAGGTATTTTTTTAGGTTTTCTTTTAGGGTAGTGGATGCTGTTACTAAGTTGCCGTTTATATCTTCACTCAAAGTATAAAGAGAGATAGAGAGTGGATTACTGTCTATTAAAGTATCAACATCGCTATTAGTATTGGTTAGTTGATCTTGTATAGCATACGCTTTAGATAGTGACCCTAACCTTGGAGGTAGGCTAAGGGCCCTAATTGCATAATCTTTTAAAGATACGACTCTACCCTGTTCGTTAAAGGCTCTTAAAGAGTTTTGTCTTAATTCCTCAACTGTATCTCCGTCTTTACCTCCGGCTGCTGGTTGAGGGTTAGTAGCGCTTAACCTATTTCTAAAGCCATCCGTATCAGGAGTGGTTTGAGCAGAGATAAAATTAGTTACGGTACCTGAAGGTACATTGGCAGATATGCCGCCGCCTTTTAGGTACTTGACTGTAAGAGTAGTACCTGCCGGGGGAGCTAAGCCGTATGCTTGGGTAAATAGAAAGTTGGAAGGGTCGTAAGCTATATCAATTTTACTTATACCTTGAGCTGTCCCCATTCCTACATTAAGTGGGTTAGGTGTAATTTCACTGTCATCGTCTCCGGTAATTCCTGCACCAAATTGTATTTGCAAATTTCCATTTGAATTGAACCTACTAACAAATCTTCTAGGAACTTTAAGTAGTGACAAGCTATTAGGAACTATATTACTATCATTGCTTCCATTAGTAGCTTCAGTAAATACAGTATCTTGCCCCAGGAAAGGAACTTCATAATAGGTATTATCGTTTTCGTCTACTACGCTAAGTATACCGATTATATTTTCATCTTCAATAGTAATAGTTTTAAATTTCTCTACTGTGTCAATACTATATGTTTTAGTAATTACTTTCGAAGAAAAAGCTTTAGCCTTCTTAGTTAATGTAAATTCAGTGGGGTCGTTATTTCCATCTAGTCCGGTAATAGAAACTATAGTTGGATCAAAAGAGCTGGAAAAATTAAAATCGACAGTTTTCTGGAGTACAAATTCGGTAGCTGAATTAGAGGATGCTTTCAAGGTAGAGTTTTGTTCCAATGAACCTGCTTCTGTGAAATCTGGTCTTATGTTTGGTGCTGATCCGGAAGCAGCAACGGTTAGAGATATTTCTAGTTCTACTTCAGATGCATTAGATATCTTAGGCTTATAGCCCATCATGTACGCTAGGCTGTACAGATTTCCTGGGTCTTTAGCGTGTTGTAAAAAGGTTTCTTGTAATTGAGTATCTTGATAAAAAGAAAGTACGTCTCCAACGTAAGATGCCATTTCAATAAACATCATACCTGGTGAGGTAGGAGAAAAATCGTTGTAAGTGTCAGAGAAGTAGTTTTTTGAATATTCAATCAACTGACTTCTAAAATCACTGAAGCCACGATTAATATATTTTATATCTCTTTCTTGGGCCATTTTATTCTACATTTATTGTAATTTCGTCTTCTATATCTGTATCAACTATCATATACTTAATGAAAAATACTACTGAGTTAGTATCGGGTTGACTTGTTAGTTCTAGAGTCTGTATGCTAACAGTTGGAAAGTAAATTTCTATGCTCTGTCTAACTTCACTTTTTATTCTTAGTAAACTTGCTTCATTAATATTTTCGAATATAAAACTTCTTAATCCAGATCCTAGAGTAGGGTTCAAATATCTTTCCCCTGTTCCTGTAAGTAGTAAATTGATTAAGTTAGTTTTAATAGCGTCTTTCGACAAATAAGTTGAACTAAATACGGCTGGTCCGGAAAAGGGTAAAGAAACTCCAATAGCCTTCCTAGGCTGTAAATCTAACGGGTCTATTCTCTTTACATTAAAAGCCATTACATACCAACTTTAAATCTATCTTTTTCTACTGATTTATTATATACTGCTGCAGCATTTTTAACAAACCCTAATTGACTAATGTCAAGACCAGGTTGTGGTCCTGCTGGTGCTGAAATCGGAATCGAATTAGTATTAAAATTAATCGATTCCATTCCCGGCTGAATATTACCTCCGGTAACATTTTTAAAATCTTCTCTAGTCATAGACTGTTGAGTCATATTAAGCATTTCCAGAATAGGATCACCGGATTTAACATGCTTCTTTACAGCTGGCTTTGTAACAGACCTTGTATCGGGTTTAATGTTAGGTGTAGAGGAATT
>TARA_B100001093_G_scaffold106340_1_pt1 | contig 17714 bp, 18 predicted proteins | sample TARA_B100001093 | Tara Oceans TARA_B100001093 (sample SAMEA2623116) | marine metagenome | biome: marine biome (ENVO:00000447); feature: surface water layer (ENVO:00002042); material: "saline water (ENVO:00002010), including plankton (ENVO:xxxxxxxx)" | depth 5 m
TGGATGGGGCAGGTGCTGCCGCACCTGCCCCATCGTTTTCCCGTCGTTTCCCCGAGGAGGCCCGATGAGTGTTCCCGACCGACGGCCGTCGCGCTCGGATCTCGGCCCCGTCACTCGCGAGTACGTCAAGGCCATGGGCTGGCGCTCGGTCAACATGCACACCCACATCTCACTCGTTCACTCCTACGTCTACGTAGAGGTACCCAAGGCCGGCTGCGGGACCATGAAGGCGACTCTCGGTGGTCTCGAATCCGCACGCAAAGGTCCTGGGCTGGTGCGCCGGGTGCAGGAAGCGCCGCACAACCGCATCAACGCCACGCCCTTCGTCAAGCCGTTTCAGTTGCCACCGGATCTGCTGGAGGAAACCCTCGCGTCCTCGTCCTTCCGACGCTTCACGGTTGTGCGCGACCCGGCTACGCGCGTGTTGTCTTCTTATCTGGACAAGATCGTCCAGGGCTTGAGGCAAAGCGAGTCGATCGCTGTGACCTTAGGAATTTCGGCGTCCGAGATAACTTTCGAGCAATTTCTCGACGTGATCGACGAGCAGCCTTCACGTGAGCAGGACCCTCACTGGCGAAGGCAGGCAGACCACCTGGGTTGGGGCATCATCGACTACATCGCTGCCATTCATCTCGAGCATCTCGATTCATCATGGGTTCAGGTGGCAGACCTGACGGGCATTCCGGACCTTCGCGAGACCTTTTATTGCAAGAACTCCACTGGAGCCTCGGCCAAAATCGAGGAGTACTTCACGCCAGAACTTCGGACGAAGGTTGCACGCATCTATCAAGGCGACTATTTGGCCTTCGGGTACTAGTCAGAATCGCTCAAGCAGCAGCTCGGCGATCTGCACCGCATTCAGCGCCGCGCCTTTGCGGAGGTTGTCACCGCTGACAAACAGGGCAAGACCTCGCCCATCCGACACTGTGGAGTCCTGCCGGATGCGTCCGACATATGACGGATCTCTCCCCGCAGCCATCAACGGTGACGGCACGTCCGTCAGTGCCACTCCCGGGGCATCGGACAGCAGTTCACCGGCCCGCTCGACACTCAAAGGGGCGGCGAACTCGGCGTTGATGGCGAGGGAGTGGCCGGTGAACACTGGGACCCGTACGCACGTTCCACTGACTGCAAGATCGGGAATCGACAGGATCTTGCGTGTCTCGTTGCGCAGCTTGGCTTCTTCGTCAGTCTCCCCAGAACCATCGTCAAGGAAGCTGCCCGCCTGCGCCACAACGTTGAAAGCGATAGGCGAGACGTATTTGTTCGGCGCTGGGAACTCCACGGCAACGCCCGAATAAGTGAGTTCCTCGATGCCGTTCCCGGACACCGAGTGCACCTGAGAAGCAAGCTCCTCCACACCCGCCAAGCCGCTTCCCGACACCGCTTGATACGTCGTAGCGATCATCCGGCGCAGCCCAGCATCATCGTGCAGCGGCTTGAGCACCGGCATCGCAGCCATGGTGGTGCAGTTCGGGTTCGCGATGATTCCGCTACTCATGGCCTCGATGGCACCGGGATTGACCTCGCTGACGACCAGCGGTACTTGCGGATCCATCCGCCAGGCTGAGGAGTTATCGATCACGATCGCGCCAGCCTGCGCGAAAGACGGCGCCCACTCCTTGGACGCGGAGCCACCGGCGGAGAACAGCGCGATGTCGATACCGGTCAAGTCGGCCGTGGCGAGATCCTCGACCACGATCCCTTGATTACCCCAGTCGATTGTCGTACCTGCAGACCGCGCGCTGGCAAGGAAGCGCATGGTGTCGACGGGGAACTTTCGCTCGGCGAGCAATGTGCGCATCACACCGCCGACCTGGCCGGTCGCACCGACGACGGCGACGTTCACCTTCGCGGAGCTCACGCTCATCGCCCCGAACCCGCGTACACGACCGCCTCCCCATCAGCGTCCAGGCCGAATGCCGAATGCAGCGCCTGCACCGCCTTTGTCGAATCGTCTACACGTGTCACGACAGAGATACGAATCTCCGATGTCGAGATCATCTCGACATTGATGCCCATCTCAGCAAGAGCTTGGAAGAAATCGGCGGAGACTCCAGGGTGTGAACGCATGCCCGCACCGATCAACGAGACCTTCGCGATGTGCTCGTCGACCGTCAACGACTCGAACTCGATCGCCTCTTGCCGTGCGTTGATCGCCTCCATTGCTTGCTGCACCGACCCTTGCGGACAGGTGAAGGTGACATCCGTTCGACCCGTCGCCGCCGCCGACACGTTCTGAACGATCATGTCGATGTTGATGCTGGCGTCGGCCAGAGCGCGAAAGATCGCGGATGCCTGACCCGGCTTGTCAGGAACACCGACGACCGTCACTTTCGCGTCATTCACATCTGCCGCAACTCCGGAAATGATCGGCTGCTCCATAGCTCTTCCTTCTTCGATGGCGCGGGTGATCGCTTCAGGCGACATCACCCAGGTTCCCTCTTTCGACGAAAACGACGAACGAACGTGGATGGGTAGATTAAATCGACGGGCGTACTCGACACATCGCAGGTGCAGCACCTTGGCGCCCACGGCCGCAAGTTCCATCATCTCCTCGTACGTGATGAAGGGGACGCGGCGAGCGGCCGGTACCACTCGCGGGTCGGTGCTGAAGACACCGTCGACATCGGTGTAGATCTCGCAGACATCAGCGTTCAGCGCGGCTGCCAGCGCGACCGCCGTCGTATCGGAGCCACCTCGCCCGAGAGTGGTGATGTCCTTGGAATCCTGCGCAACACCCTGGAACCCCGCCACGATCGGGATGGCGCCCCCGGCGAGCGCCTCGCTGATGCGTCCGGGGGACACGTCGATGATGCGCGCGGCACCATGAGCGGAGTCTGTGATCAACCCCGCTTGCGATCCGGTGTAACTGCGCGCCTCGGCCCCCAAGTCATGAATCGCCATTGCGAGCACAGCCATGGAGATTCGCTCGCCAGCGGTCAAGAGCATGTCGAGTTCGCGACCCGGCGGCAGCGGCGAGACTTCGTTGGCGAGGTCGAGCAACTCGTCCGTGGTGTCCCCCATCGCAGAGACCACGACTACGACCTCGTCACCGGATTTTTTGGTGTCCACGATCCGTCGCGCCACCCGCTTCACGCTGGTGGCGTCGGTGACGGACGATCCGCCGTACTTTTGGACAATCAAGGACACAGCGCCACAGCCTACGGCCGGGCACCGGTGGCAGATCTAATGCTCCCGGAAGCCCCAGTACAAAAGCCAGGAGTAGGCGATGACGAAACTCGACCCAAACGCGAGGTACAGCCATCGCATGAAGGTCCACTGCTCTTCCGCGGGGAGGAAGACGGTGAGCAGCGTCATCAGACCGCCTCCGAGGATCATCACCGCGGCTGCCCCGCGAATCCCTGGGCGATCGGCTCGCCGCACCAACCACATCTGACCGGCGAGAGCCACCAAGCAGGCTCCCACCATCCGCAAGGCCCACTCGGCTTCGACCGACGCACGCATGCCTAGGGCCTCCGCAAACCAGGCGGGAAGCACCAGCAGCGCCACCGAGGAGAAAGCGAAGACGAGTGCGCCAGCGGCCAGAACGCCTCTGATGTAGCGAACGTCGTCCACAACCTCCACGCTAGCGAGGAACGACCCCTGAGGTGACACTTCGACGCGACGTCGGGAAGTATTCCCTTGTGAGTACTCGGGCTCTGGAAAGCGACGCTGCACCCGTCGACCGCTCCGGCAGCGCACGTAGGGGTGTGTGGCTCGCGATCGCGGTTGCTATCGGCTGGTTGATGATCTCGAGTTGGGCTGGACCCCTGGCTGGACAGTTATCCCAAGTACAGGAAAACGACAACGCCGCTTTCCTTCCCTCATCCGCCGAGTCAACGCTCGTCGCCGAGGAGCAGGCCCAGTTCGCCGACAGCACGGCCATTCCGCTTCTGGTCGTGGTGTCCAAGCCAGATGGCGGCCAGTTCACGGCGGCGGATCAACAGGCCGTCGGCGAGCTCGTTCAACAGATCCCCGATCTGCAGGTGCCCGACGGAGAACAGGTCTCGGCGTATCTCGATCCGGTCCCGCTCATTCCGATTCCCTCCGAAGACGGCGACGCCGTCTTGATCAACGTGCCAGTCAACGGCGATCGCGGATCCGCGCTTCTGAGCAACGGTGAGATTGCTTTCCTCGGCATTGTCGACGTGATTCGAGAAGCGGCCACCGCCTATCCCGACCTTCAGGTGAACGTCACAGGACCGGGTGGCTTCCTCGCCGATCTGATCGAAGTTTTCGGGGCCATAGACACCACATTGCTCATCGCAACCGCACTAGTGGTCGCAATCATCCTCATCTTCGTCTACCGCAGTCCATTCCTGTGGCTCATCCCACTCATTGCCGCGGGTATTGCGCTGTCGACGGCGAGCGCGCTCGTCTACATCCTCGCGGACAACGACGTCGTTGTTCTCAACGGTCAAAGTCAAGGGATCTTGACGGTGCTCGTCTTCGGCGCAGGAACCGACTATTCACTCCTCCTTGTCAGCCGCTATCGAGAAGAACTGCATCGGCATCGACTGCACACGACCGCTATTCGTCGTGCTCTTCGTGGAACCGTCGAGCCCATCGTTGCCTCGGGAGCAACGACCTCCATTGGGCTCATGTGCTTGCTGCTGAGTGAGCTGAACTCCAACAAGTCGACCGGGCCGGTAGCCGCGATCGGCATTGTTGCCGCGGTCATCGTGATGCTCACTTTCCTCCCGGCCCTTCTCGTGATTCCTAGTTTCGTGCTACCGATCCTCGCGTTCTTGGTGCCTACGATCATCGGTCTCGCTATCGGTTTCCTCGTCGATGTTTCACTGACCCCGTTCCTGGCAGCCGGAGGACTTTTCGCTGCGATAACGATCGTCGGCTGGGTCGTCTTCGGTATCGCTCGAGTCAAGGGCAAGGGACCCTTTACTCGCGAACGCTTCCCCTCGGGTAGCTGGGCGTTTTGGCCTCGCACGCCGCGTTTCGGACAAGAGGACATCAAGATGTCCGGTCTGTGGGCGAGGATCGCCTGCAGCGTGGGGCGTCGTCCGCGAGTCACCTGGATCGCAACGGCCCTGGTGCTGTTGTTCCTCGCGGGCTTCAGCAGCACGCTGAAAGCAGACGGCGTTGCCACCTCTGAATCGTTCGTCAACGCTGAAGAAGTGGACTCCGTTATCGGGCAAGAGATTCTGGTCGAAAACTTCGCCGCTGGGCTCGGGAGCGAGACGCTGATCACCGCCAACGTCGATGCCGCGATCGACGTCCTGGAAGCGGTCGAGGCGACTGAAGGAATCGACAGCGTCGTGTGGCAGACCGACCTACCACCGGGCGCCGAGGGTCAGATGATGGCCGAGCCCACCGTCGTAGATGGTCGGGTGCTCTTGCTAGCGACCCTGACCGATCCTCCCGATTCAGGCGATGCCGAGGTCCTCATCGGTGAATTGCGCGAGGACCTCGCGGGGATTCCAGGGGCCGACGCGCGCGTGGGCGGACCGACTGCAGTCGCCTACGACATCGACCAGGCGAACCTTCGCGATCGCAACGTCATCATTCCGCTGGTTCTGTTCGTCATCTCCATCATTTTGATCATCTTGCTCCGGTCCCTCGTCGCTCCTTTGCTCTTGATCGGCACCGTCATCCTGTCTTTCTTCGCGACGTTGGGTGCCTGCGCCATTGCCTTCAACCACATCTTCAATTTTCCGGGAGCCGATGCGTCGTTCCCGCTCTTCGCATTCGTCTTCCTCGTTGCTTTGGGCGTCGACTACAACATCTTCCTGATGACCCGGGTGCGCGAAGAGTCAAAGACGATCGGAACGCGACCCGGCATTCTGCGGGGACTAACGGCGACGGGCGGGGTCATCACGAGCGCCGGCATCGTTCTCGCCGCCACCTTTCTGGTACTCGGAGTTCTCCCGCTCGTCGCCCTACGTCAAGTCGGCTTCGCCGTCGCCCTCGGCGTGTTGATCGACGCATTTATCGTCCGGACCACCCTGGTGCCAGCTCTGGCCTACGACATCGGCCGCAAAGTGTGGTGGCCGAGCGCGTTGGCGCGGGCCGAACAGCCGTCCGATCAGTCGGAGTCGCAACCGGTCGGCTGAGATCCGCGCTCGAGTCGTGAAACCAATTGACCCGACGACTCCTGCTCTTGACCATCCGTGAATATCAGCGCCACCTGGTCGTTGAGTCCGAAGAGATCGGGGACCGGTACCGCCCGGTAGAACGGCTCCTCGGCATCGAAGAAGGTTTGATTCACTAGTTGCTGAGGGGCCAAGAATTCCGAGGCGGACTCCGACGCGCGCGCCATGTACTCCTGCCAGGCATTGTTGTGGTCAAGGTATGCCTGCCGGGCACGTTCGATGTCCGTGTGCCATATGGCGATGGGCAGATCCGACACGTCGGCTCCCGCTGCGGCGATGTCTTGCTCTGCATCAGCGGCCAGGCTGCGCAGTTCGGCATCGAGCTTCTGCTGCTGGCCCTCGCCACCGTGATCCTCGAAGGCAGCCGCGGTCGAGTCCTGGAGATCCTGCATAGCCTGCTCTGAGGCCTCGACTCGTTCGAGGAAGTTCTGCATTTCGACGTTGCGCCACACCGCGTCCGCCAACACCACCATGCCGGCCAAGATCGTGAGCGTGAAGGCGACGGCGCCCGCCGCCCACGGAACCCACGGTCGGTGGATCCACGACTCGTGCCCAGTTCTGGCCGCCGAATCCGCCCCAGCGGCCTGCTCGAGTGCCCGATAGCCCTCCATATCGACCATTGTGCGTCACTTTGTTATCCATCTCGTGCCCGGCCCAGAGGACGGGGCATTACGGTAGTGCGCCGTGAGCGTGGAAACTTCCCTGGGATGGCGCGCGCGCTACGACGCGCTCGTCCTCAATCTGAGGCGCCAACTCTCGGCGCTCCCCCCTGGCCAGCCACTACGGCTCGCGAAATCCACCTCCAACCTGTTCCGTCCTCGCGAGAGTTCTGCGATGGGCCGTTTGGACGTGACGGCGTTCGACGGGGTGCTTCATGTGGATCCCGACACGAATACCGCCGAGGTGCTCGGCATGACCACCTACGAGCACCTCGTCCAGGCGACGCTTCCCTACGGCCTGATGCCCTTGTGCGTTCCGCAATTGAAGACGATCACGCTGGGTGGTGCCGTCACCGGCCTCGGTATCGAAAGCGCGAGCTTCCGCAGCGGCCTTCCGCATGAGTCCGTGATCGAGATGGACATCCTCACCGGTGACGGAGACGTACTGACCATCACGCCCCAGGCAGACGATGCCCACCGCGACCTCTTCTTCGGCTTCCCGAACTCCTACGGATCACTCGGGTACGCGCTCCGGCTGAAGATCGAACTTGAGCCAACCAAGCCCTTCGTTCACCTACGCCACTTGCGGTTCGATTCCGCGGAAGCGATGACGGCGGCGATGACCACCATCAGCGCCGCCATGGAGTACGACGGGACCCGAGTCGACTTTCTCGATGGGACGGTCTTCACCCCTTCGGAGCAGTATTTGACCCTCGGCGAGATGGTCAGTCGGCTTCCCGCCGGAATGTCGATCAGCGACTACACCGGCATGGACATCTACTACCGGTCCATCCAAGAGAAGTCACAGGACGTCGTCACCATTCACGATTACCTATGGCGCTGGGACACCGATTGGTTCTGGTGCTCGCGAGCGTTCGGTGCGCAGAAGCCGGCGATTCGACGTTGGTGGCCGAAGTCCAAACTCCGCAGTGACGTCTATTGGAAGTTCATCGCTCTCGATCGCAAGTACAACTTCTCGTCGCGCACCGATGCGCTCCGGGGTCGACCGCCTCGTGAGCACGTGGTGCAGGACATCGAGGTTCCGGTGGACGCACTGCCGGAGTTTCTCGACTTCTTCCACGCAGAAGTAGGGATCGAGCCGATCTGGGTTTGTCCTTTGCGGCAGCGCGACCCCGATGCTCGGTGGCCGTTGTACGAGCTTGACCCGCGCAAGCTCTACGTGAACGTCGGCTTCTGGTCCACTGTTCCGATCTCCGATGGTGGTGATCCGAGCGACGGTCGAGTGAACAGGCGAATCGAGCAGAAGGTCATAGAACTCGATGGACGCAAGTCCTTGTATTCGACGGCCTTCTACGACAGGGAAACGTTCTGGTCGATCTACGGCGGGCACGTCTACGAGCGCTTGAAGAAGGAGTACGACCCCCACGAGCGACTGTTGGGTCTTTACGAGAAAGTGGTGGAGCAGCGATGAAACTCGCGGACGTGTTTTCGAAAATCATCACCCCCGATCGAAGGGTGAGTTTTCGCGCATACGACGGATCAAGTGTGGGGCCGCAGGACAACGACGTCATCTTGGAGATCCGTAGCCCCCGCGCAGTGCAATTCCTCGCCGGGGCTCCCTCGCAACTCGGACTCGCGCGCGCCTACGTCAGCGGCGATCTCGAGATCATCGGCGACGCTTACACCGCTCTTAAGCGGCTCTATCCCCTGGATACGTCGCACCTGTCATGGCGAGACAAGCTCGATTTGGCCAAGGCATTCGGTACGCACGCGTTGAAGCGCCCCACACCCCCGCCCCAGGAGCGGCGATTGCGTGGACGCCGGCACTCCAAGGGCCGCGACGCGGAGGCGATTCATCACCACTACGACGTCTCCAATCGTTTCTACCGTTGGGTCCTGGGGCCATCCATGGCCTACACGTGCGCCGTGTTCCCCGATGCCGACGCCTCCCTCGAGGCTGCACAGGAGGAGAAGTTCGACCTCGTCTGCCGCAAGCTCGGACTCCGTCCGGGGATGCGTCTGCTGGATGTGGGCTGTGGCTGGGGAGGCATGGTCCTACACGCGGTGAAGAACTACGGGGTCAGCGCGATCGGCGTCACCCTCTCAGCCCAACAGGCGCAGTGGGGTCAGGAGGCGATTGCCGATGCAGGGCTGGAAGGGCAGGCCCAGATTCGTTTCAGCGACTACCGCGACGTGCCGGAGTCAGAATTCGACGCCGTCTCGTCCATCGGACTCACCGAGCACATCGGCCGCGCGAACTATCCGTCGTACTTCTCTTTCCTTTACGGCAAGATTCGTGAAGAGGGTCGGATGCTCAACCACACCATCACTCGACCCAACAACGACGAGCCGTCTCACTACCGAACGAGTTTCATCAACCGGTACGTCTTCCCGGACGGAGAACTGTCTGGGCCCGGCTACATCATGAGCGCAATGAACGACGCCGGTTTCGAGATACGACATGAGGAGAACCTCCGCGAGCACTACGCACTCACGCTCAAGCACTGGTGCGAAAACCTCGAGGATCACTGGGATGAGTCCGTTGCCGAAGCAGGATTGGGTATCGCACGGGTCTGGCGCCTCTACCTGGCCGCCTCGCGGCTCGGTTTCGACCTCGACACCATCCAGCTGCACCAAACTCTTGGCGTCAAGTTGGGCCCCGGCGGATCATCCGGTATGCCCCTTCTTCCTGACTTCACCCGCGCAGCAAGCCTGGCCGGCGCCGGAATCTAGGAGGTCTGCGCGCCCGCCGTTTCCTCAGGCCTGCAGCGGTGACGGTGCGGATACGTTCAGACCACCGTCTGCCACCAGGGTCGTTCCGGTGATGTAGTCGCCGGCCGGTGCGGCGCAGAAAGCCACGAGTTCCGCCACCTCCTGGGGTGTTTGCAGACGACCCGCGGGTACGACGGTTGCCACCTGCGCCGGGTCGATGCCGTAGCGCTCCATGGCTTCTGTGTGAACGATTCCTGGCGCAACCGCGACGGTCCGGACCCCGCGTGATGCCCATTCTGCAGCCCAGGTGCGGACCAGTGACTCCACGGCCGCCCTCGATGCGCTCGAATGAGTCATGCCCGGCATTCCTCGGCTCGGAGTCATGGTGATGCACGCGACTTTGCCGTAGCCGTTCGCAAGCATCGACAGCGATGCCGCTTGTGTTGTCAGGTACCAGGTGGCGTCGAGATTCAACCGCATCACCGCTCGAAAGCCTTTGGGCGTGATCTGCTCGGCTGCAGAGATGAACTGACCACCCGCGTTGTTCACCAGGATGTCCAACGGGCCTTCCGCCAGGATGCGTTGCAACGCGTCGTCTACCTGATCGCTCTCGCGCACGTCGGCGACAACTGTCTGGATGGATCCTGGTGCAGCCATGCTCTGTGTCTGCAAAAGAGAGGCTTCCGTCCGACCGAGGACAAAGACTTTCGCTCCCCGGGCAGTCAATGTGAGGGCACACGCTCGTCCGATACCGGTCCCTCCGCCGGTCACCAATGCCGTCCGACCGGCAACGGACAGAGCCTCGGGCAGATCGGTCACGTTCCCGCCTCGACCAAAATGTGTCGCGCCTCTTCGACAGACATTTCGACGTACTCGCCTGCGCTCCCGATCGTCACCGAATCATCGAGGCGACGAGCCTCCACGTCGGCACCCGGCATGGCACCCACTCGTAGAAGCTTCGCCATCGACCCCTCATCGGTCTGCAGGGTCTCCGCCAACCGTCGGACCCGCACCCGCTTGAGATCTTCGGTCACAGCTTCGGGGAGCGGTAGTAGGCCCTGCAGCCCCGCCACAACCTTGCTCGCGCCTGGATCTAGTTCCGCAAGGCCAGGTATCGGATTTCCATACGGACTGACCGATGGGTGATCGAGCAACTCGAGGATTCGCCGCTCCACAGCGTCGCTCATCACGTGCTCCCAACGACAGGCTTCCGCATGAACGTCCTCCCAGGGCATGGCGAGGATTTCCACGAGCATGCATTCCGCAAGCCGATGTTTTCTCATGACCCGCACCGCCTGTTGTTCGCCCGTGCCCGTCAGTTCGAGATGTCGATCCTGGTCGACCGTGACTAAGCCGTCACGCTCCATTCGTCCCACCGTCTGCGAGACGGTGGGACCACTGTGACCGAGGCGTTCGGCAATCCGGGCCCGCATAGGAGTCATGTCTTCTTCTTGGAGCTCATAGATGGTCCGCAGATACATCTCGGTGGTATCGATGAGTTCACTCACGCTGCTCCCTGCGCTCTCTCTCGGGCCGACCACCAAGGGGGTTGCCCCAACCGTATCGGGGCAGAAGTCACCCGTCCTGCGATCGGGACGGCGACCACCTACGGTTTGTGTGTGCCATCTGTTTTGTGGTTTCGCCGCGACCTCCGGCTACTCGACAACCCCGCACTGCTGGCGGCCGTCGAGGCCGCCAGGGCTGATGGCGATGGCCGAGTCGTCCCACTTTTCGTCATTGATCCGCACCTATGGGAACCCGCCGGGCCTGTTCGCCAGGAGTACCTCGTGGACTCTCTGGACCATCTCGGTGCCGCCATCGGGCGTCAATTGCTCATCGTGCATGGAGACCCCGTCGATCTCGTCCCCCACGTTGCACGCACCGCGGGCGCGGACACCGTCCACATCGCTGCGGACTACGGCCCCTACGGGTCTGCCCGCGACACCGCTGTCCAGAACGCGCTAGAAGCCATTGATGTTCGTCTCGTCCGGACTGGCTCTTCCTACGCTGTCGCTGCCGGCCGCGTGACCAAACAAGACGGCACCGCCTACCGCGTCTTCACGCCCTTCTATCGAGCCTGGCTCTCCCATGGCTGGCGAGCACCGGCAGCCGAACCACCCGGCGACATCGACTGGTGGATGCCCCTGGAATGCGAGGGGCACCCGACGGTCGCAAGCACCGGGATCGACCTACCCGAAGCGGGCGAGGAAGCGGCATGGAAACGATGGGCGAACTTCCACGCCTCTGGCCTGTCCACCTACGACGAGGGCCGCAACCGACCTGATCTCGACGGCACCAGCGCCATGAGCCACCACCTCAAGTATGGGGAGATCCATCCGCGCTCGATCCTCGCCGAGCTGACGGACGCCGATGACGGCTTTCGTCGCGAGATCTGCTGGCGCGAGTTCTACGCCGACGTCCTGCATCAACGGCCGGACTCCGTTCGTGCATCGTTAGACGCGCGCTACGACTCGTCCATGCGGTGGGTAGAAGACGAGGAAGCCTTCGACGCCTGGGCACACGGGCGAACAGGATTCCCGTTCGTTGATGCTGGCATGCGCCAACTTCGGGCCGAAGGGTGGATGCACAACCGCGTTCGCATGGTGGTGGCAAGTTTTCTCGTCAAAGACCTCCACCAACCGTGGCAACGGGGTGCGGCTGAATTCATGCACTGGCTCCGCGATGGGGACGTCGCGAGCAACACCCACGGGTGGCAGTGGACGGCCGGGTGCGGCACCGACGCGTCCCCTTTCTACCGGGTGTTCAATCCGATCTCTCAGGGCTTGAAGTTCGATCCGCAGGGCGACTATGTGCGTCGATACATTCCCGAACTTCGCCACCTCACCGGCAAGACAGCCCACGAGCCTTGGGATGTTCTCGGGGGCTACGACCACGGCTATCCCGAGCCGATCGTCGATCACAAGGCCGAGCGCGAAGTCGCCCTCGCTGATTTTGCGGCGATCAAGAAGGGCTAGGCCTCAGTACGCGACTGCCGATACTGCTCGGCGCGTATGGTTCCATCGTGCCAACGATCGCTGTGCTGTCGATGAAGGGTGGGGTGGGGAAAACCACCCTGACCCTCGGACTGGCCAGCGCTGCATGGAACCGCCATTGGCGCACACTCGTCGTCGACCTCGATCCGCAGGCAAACGCATCGATGGGCGTCGGGCTGATGGATCCGGCGTTGACCGCGGGCGACGCCCTCGCCGATGGCAGGCCGGGTGTCGCCGCGGAGGCCATCGTGCCGAGCACCTGGGGGCGGGGCACCGATGTCTTACCGTCCGAACCCGCCGTCGAGCACCGCGTCGCCGAAGCTGCGCCGGGATCCGAGCAGCGCCTGCGCACCGTGCTCGCAGGGGTCGGGCATCGCTACGAGCTTGTTGTGATCGACTGCCCTCCGTCCCTGGGTGAGATGACGCGAAACGCACTCCATGCTGCGTCGCAGGCATTGGTCGTCACCGAGCCTGGCTACTTCGCGCTCCGAGGCGCACAGCAGGCCGTCGAAGCGATCGATCTGGTGCGTGAATCCAGCAATCGCACCCTTGCGGCACCGACGATCGTGCTGAATCGGATGCGATCAACCGTTGCCGAGCACCGTCACCGCGCGCAAGAGCTCCGCGCGTACTTCGATCGACAGGTCAGCGACGTCGAGATCCCTGAGCGAAACGCCATTGCCCAGGCTGAGGGAGCTGGTATGCCGATTCACGAGTGGGACTCACCTGCTGGCCGTGAGCTATCCGAACGCTTCGACACTCTTCTCGATCGACTCTTTCCAGGAGGAATGCGATGAGTACGAATTTTGATCCTGCACCTCGGCCCGCACTGCACAAGGCGCCGGATGCGAAAGTTCATCCCACGACCCACGTAGCGTCGGCCCATACCGGCGATGCGGTTCTCGGGGGAAAGAAGGTAGCCATTCAGACAACCATCCCCAAGCAGTTGCGTAAACAGTTGCGCCGGTCCGCGAAGAGCGCGGGAGTATCGATCGACGAGTTCGTCACCATCGCTCTTGCGAACGAGATTCGACGCCGGTCCGACTAGCGCGTTACGGGGAGAGCCTCTCGATCCGCCAGTTTGCTGCCTCGGCAAGAGACCCTTGGCCGACGAAGCGCAGACGATCGTGCAGGCGCGAGGGCCGGCCCTGCCAGAACTCGATCGTCGTGGGAAGAATCAGCCAGCCACCCCACGATTCGGGCAGGGGGACCTCACTGCCCGGGGGGTACTTCTCGTGCAGAGCCGTCCACTGCTCGTCGAGCACCCGGCGGGACTCGATAAGCGTCGACTGATCGCTCGCCCACGCACCCAACTGCGATTCGTGCGGACGTGACGTGAAGTACTCGAGCGTTTCTTCTCGGGGAATCTCTTCTGCTCGTCCGCAGACAACGACCTGCCGGTGCTGGGCAAACCAGGGGAAGGTCACCGACGCGTTCGGGTTGACATGCAGCTCTCGAGATTTCCGGGAGGTCAGGTTGGAAAAGAAGACAAACCCGCGCTCATCGACCCCCTTCAACAGCACTGTTCGAGTACTGGGAACCGAATCGGCATCCGCTGTCGCCAACACCATCGCGTTAGCTTCGGTGACTCTCTGGTCGTGTGTGGCGGCGCCGAACCACTCCCGAAATTGCTCCAGCGGCGTGGATGCCAGGTCGGAGACGTCGAGGGTGCCTTCGCTGTAGGAAACTCGCATGTCCGCCGGGCTGACCGGCGAATCGGAGGATCCGTGCATACGGGCATCCCATCATGGAATCGTCGGTGTTGAATAGGGCCCTCGACTCAGGAGGAAGAAATGCGAGAGTTCGTCCCGGGCTTGGAGGGCGTGCTTGCCTTCGAGACGCAAATTGCCGAGCCCGATCCCGATGGCGGCGCCCTGCGGTACCGCGGTGTCGATGTCGCCGACCTCGTGGGCTGCGTGTCTTTCGGCAATGTCTGGGGGCTGCTGGTCGATGGAGAGTTCAACCCGGGGATACCACCGGCGGAACCATTCCCGATACCGATTCATTCCGGGGACGTTCGCGTGGATGTTCAATCCGCCATCGCGATGCTCGCTCCCGCCTGGGGTTTGCAACCAATTCTCGATATCGATGACGACACCGCGCGCGAGAATCTCGCTCACGTGTCGGTGATGGCGCTGTCCTTCGTCGCGCAATCTGCGCGGGGTCTGGGACAGCCGATGGTCCCGCAAGCCGAAATCGATCAAGCGAACACCGTCGTCGAGCGATTCATGATCCGTTGGCGGGGAGACCCAGATCCCCGTCATGTCGAGGCGATCGACTCATACTTCGTTGTCGCCGCCGAGCACGGCTTGAACTCATCCACCCTCACCGCCCGGGTCAGCGCATCGACCGGAGCCGACGTAGCGGCGGCGATTTCCGGAGCTATCGGAACCATGAGTGGCCCACTCCACGGCGGAGCACCGGCACGCGTGCTCTCGATGATCGAGGAGGTAGAGAACAGTGATGACGCCGCCACCTTCGTTCGAGAAACCCTGGACGCAGATAAGCGTCTGATGGGCTTCGGTCACCGCGTGTACCGCGCAGAGGATCCCCGCGCGCGAATTTTGCGCAACGTGGCTCGGGACCTGGGAGCGACGGCCCGACCGGGCACTCGCGACGAACGTCGAGTTCTGGTCCGCCGTGATTTTGGACTTCGCCGAAGTTCCCCCGGAGATGTTCACCTCGATGTTCACCTGCGCCCGCATCGCCGGCTGGAGCGCCCACATTCTCGAGCAGAAGAGAACCGGACGACTGATCCGGCCATCTGCACGCTACATAGGGCCCAAGCCCCGGCGGCCCGATCAGGTCGAGGGGTGGGACCCGGTCATGGTGCGGCCATCCTGGCTGGTCCCCGACGACGACTCGTAGACGCAGCACGGGATACTTACGCCCCATCTCTCTACTTTCGAAAGAAGGACCAGTGTCTGACGGCATTCGCATCCCCACCGAACTTCTGCCCGCCGATGGGCGCTTCGGAGCCGGCCCCTCCAAGGTGCGCCAAGCCCAAGTGGACGCGCTTGCCGCGGTATGGCAGACCTACCTGGGGACGTCGCATCGTCAAAAGGCCGTCAAATCCGAAGTTGGCCGACTGCGGTCGGGGCTGAGAGATCTGTTCGACCTCCCCGACGGCTACGAGGTGATCCTCGGAAACGGCGGCTCGACGGCGTTTTGGGACATTGCGACGTTCGGGCTGCTCGACAACCGAGCGCAGTTTCTCTCGTTCGGGGAATTCGGCGCGAAGTTCGCCTCAGGCGCCGCGAAGGCGCCTCACCTCGGCGAACCGACGATCCTCACCGCTGATCCCGGCACCGCTCCGGCGTTCAAGGCTGAAACCGGAATCGACGCGTACTGCTCTCCGCACAACGAGACCTCGACCGGAGTCATCGTGACTCCACGCCGAGTCGCAGGGGCAGACACCGATGCGCTCCTGATCGTCGACGCGACATCGGGGGCTGGCGGACTTGATGTCGAAGCGGCCGAGTTCGACGTCTACTACTTCGCTCCCCAAAAGTCGTTCGGCTCCGACGGGGGGCTCTGGCTCGCTCTGATGTCCCCGGCGGCTTTGTCGCGGTCAGAGCGCATCAAGGCCTCCGGACGCTGGATTCCCGACTTCCTCGACCTCGAAACCGCAGTCGATAACTCGCGCAAAGACCAGACGTACAACACACCCGCACTCGCAACGATTTTCCTGATGGCCGAGCAGATTGACTGGTTCAACGACAACGGTGGTCTTGCGTGGTGCACGGGTCGCACGGCTGAGTCGTCGGGAGTCCTCTACGACTGGGCAGAGAACACCGATATCGCCACTCCCTTTGTGAGCGAGCCAGAGCATCGCTCCTCCGTCGTCGTGACGATCGATATCGATGACACTATCGACGCCACCGCCATCACCAGTGCTCTTCGCGCGAACGGCATTCTCGACACCGAGCCCTACCGCAAACTCGGCCGAAATCAACTCCGGATTGCGGTCTTCCCGGCCGTCGAGCCCGATGATGTTCGCGCCCTGACGAGTTGCCTCGACTACGTCATCTCACAACTCGCGTGACATCGTCGCCCGCTACCGGGCGTCGGCCGAACCTCGATCGGATCACGTGGATCACGTATCTGCAATTGTCGCTGTTCGCATTCTTTCTCTACGGGTTCGGGTCCACTCAGGCTCTGCTGCGTGATGAGCAGGGCACCTCGCGCACCATCGCGTCGCTCCACGCCATCGTCTTCGCTGCAGCGAACGTGATTGCCGGGCTGCTCATTCCTCGCATGATGGAGCACTGGGGTCGCGGTCGCGTCATTCGATACGCGGTCATCGTGATGAGCCTCGGAATAGCCGTCTACACAGCACCCTTCGGCCTACCCGCGAGCCTGATCGGGACCGCCCTAGTCTCGTGCGGGGGTGTGTCGTTGGTGGCAACCGCCAGCGCGTTCATTTTGGACTACCAGGGGTCAGCTGGACCCGCGGCGCTGACGCAGGCGAACGCTCTTGCGGCGCTCTTTGGTTTCTTCGTCCCCCTCATCATCGGCCTCACTCTCGCACTGGCATGGGGCTGGCGCATCGGGCTGTGGGCTCTCATCGTCGCCCTCCTGGTGACCGAGCTTGTTCGCGGCCGGCAGCAGTCAACACCCCGTCTTCAGCGCGCGCAGGCTCCCTCTCCGAAGAGCCCGACCATGGCCGGACAGTCCAGGATCGAACACGCACCGATGCCCCGACGTTTCTGGTGGTCTCTGGGCGTCGTCGGTCTTCTCCTGGCAACCGAATTCACGTTGACGCTGTGGAGCGCAGACCTCCTGCGAGAGAGAGCAGGGTTGGGTCCAGCCGCTGCTGCCGCCAGCCTCGCTGCCGTGACCGGCGGAATGTTTATTGGACGCATCGTCGGTAGCCGACTCGCACAAACATGGAGCGTTGATCGTCTGCTCATCTCCTCCATCGTGTTCACGCTTTCCGCGTTCTTCGTTGCATGGACCTTCACCAATGGTTGGGTGATCATCACGGCGCTCTTCGTCGTCGGCCTCGGCATTGCGGTCCACTGGCCTATCGGCGTCTCGCGCGCCGTCGCGAGCTCCGGCGGAAGGATCGATCGCGCCTCCGGCTTGTCATCCGTGGCAGCCGGGGTGGCAGGAGGCATCGCACCGTTCGTTCTCGGCGTGCTGTCCGATCAAATCGGCCTCCACCTGGCCTTCCTCACGGTTCCTGTGCTCCTCGCGGCCGCACTGGCACTCCTTCTCATCAGGCCGGTAACTGCCACCGCACCCGAACCGGCATTGCCAAACGATGGCGCGCCACC